>OLPQ01002296.1_pt1 | contig 11373 bp, 6 predicted proteins | sample 1672451 | NCBI WGS metagenome assembly OLPQ01 (sample SAMEA3136687, study PRJEB25190) | human gut metagenome | biome: human gut; feature: human-associated habitat; material: faeces | place: Austria | collected 2013
CTCATACTTTGCGGTAGGGTCACCGAGTTTGTACGCCACCCAACCGTGCGCAAGCTCGTGCAGCGGCAGCGCAAGGAAAACGATGACGAGCGTGGCTAAAATCTGAATGATAACACTGAGCGGATCAACAGCACCGCCGCGCAGCAAGGTCATGATCGAATTAAAAAGCAAATATAACACCTCTTTCTGTGGGGTGCACCCGAAAACGGTTTCGGATATACCTTATAGAATTATAAAGCATAGAGGACGAAAAAACAATTCTTTTCCGTAAAAACATTCTGTGAACAACTTTTCGTTTTAGCAAAAGATGCGGAAAAGCGAGTTTTTTCAAAATTTAGTTCTCATTTTTAAAAATAAATCTTGCATTTTGCGTTCGTTTCTGCTACAATACTAACGTTGCAATGAAGAATTAGGCACTTTAAGGAGGTGCAGATAGATGGCTAAATGTGAAATTTGCGGAAAGGACGTATCCTTCGGCATCAAGGTTTCCCACTCCCACAGACGTTCCAACAGAACTTGGAAACCGAATATCAGACGAGTAAAGGCACTTGTTAACGGTACACCGAAGCGTGTATACGCCTGCACCCGCTGCTTGCGTTCCGGCAAGGTTACAAGAGCAGTATAAAAGAGCTGGTCGATAAAATTATGGACATCGTTTCGGTGTCCATTTTTTTATTTTCCGTATTTACTTTTTCATCCCGCTGTGAAAAATTTTGTTTGTGTTATTCCATCCTCCATCGTTTAGAATGACTTCCTTAATAAGCAAAAGGCGCCGTGCAGGTTTTAAACCACACAGCGCCTTTTTAAGCTTTATTCTGTTTTAAATCAAATCAGGATCAGACAATGCCCTGTGCGAGCATAGCATCTGCGACCTTCACGAAGCCCGCGATGTTTGCGCCCATGACATAATTCTTCGGGTGGCCGTACTTCTCGGCAGCCGCGTCTACGTTCGCAAAGATGTTCTCCATGATGCCCTTCAGCTTTGCGTCAACTTCTTCAAAGCTCCAGGAGAGGCGCTCACTGTTCTGGCTCATCTCAAGAGCAGAAGTCGCAACGCCGCCTGCGTTTGCAGCCTTGCCCGGTGCAAACAGAATACCGGCCTGCTGGAAGACATTCGTAGCCTCAATGGTGGACGGCATGTTCGCGCCCTCGGCAACAACCTGTACGCCGTTCTTGACGAGCGTCTTCGCGTCTTCTTCGTTCAGCTCGTTCTGCGTTGCGCACGGCAGAGCCACATCGCACGGAACCGTCCAAACGCCCTTACCCTCGTGGTACTCGCTGTTCGGTCTGTACTTCTTGTACTCGGTGAGACGTGCGCGCTTAACCTCCTTGATCTCCTTGACAGCTGCGAGGTCGATGCCCTCCGCGTCGTAGATCCAGCCGGTGGAATCAGACATGGTAACAACCTTAGCGCCAAGCTGCTGTGCCTTTTCGGTTGCATAAATTGCAACGTTGCCGGCGCCGGAGATAACAACCGTCTTGCCCTTAATATCCATGCCGTTCTTCTTCATCATCGCATCGGTGAAGTACAGCAGGCCATAGCCCGTCGCTTCCGTACGGGCGAGGGAGCCGCCGTAGGTGAGGCCCTTGCCGGTAAGAACGCCCTCATAGCAGTTACGGATTCGCTTATACTGGCCGTAGAGGTAGCCGATTTCTCTGCCGCCTACGCCGATATCGCCAGCCGGTACATCCGTATCAGCGCCGATGTGTCTGTAAAGCTCAGTCATGAAGCTCTGGCAGAACACCATAATCTCGCGGTCACTCTTGCCCTTCGGGTCGAAATCGGAGCCGCCCTTGCCGCCGCCGATGGGCAGACCGGTCAGGGAGTTCTTGAAGATCTGCTCGAAGCCCAGGAACTTCAGGATGCCCTGGTTGACAGAGGGATGGAAGCGCAGGCCGCCCTTGTAGGGGCCGATGGCGCTGTTGAACTGCACGCGGAAGCCGCGGTTCACCTGGATCTTGCCGTTATCGTCGACCCACGGCACGCGGAACATGATGACGCGCTCGGGCTCGACGATGCGCTCGAGCAGCGCGGCCTGCTCGTACTCGGGATGGGCCTCGATGACCGGCTCGAGGGACTGGAGCACCTCGGTGACGGCCTGGATGAACTCGGGCTGCTCGGCGTTCTTCGCCTTCACCTGCTCGATGACGTTGTCGACGTAGCTCAAAGGAACCTCCTTTATGCGGAAAGGGCTCGCGGCGGTGCCACGATGCACCTCCGCCTTCGCGCCGCATTATAGAACGGGGAATTTCCAAACGATGACTAATTAACTGAGCCGAAACAAAGCCCGCGAATTTGCGCACCGGCGGCCGGCAAACGGGCTAGAGCGAGGCGTACACCTTCGAGGAGGGGACGTTCAGGGACGTGAGCAGCACGACGCCCACCTGCCCGCGCTCCGGGGCGTAGACGATGTGCGCGTTTCCCTCGCCCTCGCCGCGGCCGGGCTCGGCCTGGTCGTCGTCGGTGACGATGACCACGTTGAAGTCGTCGGTGTCCGCCAGGCAGCTCAGGCGCGGCACGAGGCAGACGAAGGACTCGGCGCCGGCGGACGCGAGCTCGTCGTGCAGCTTTTTCAGCTGACGAGCCGAGGCGTAGTAGTCCACGGCCACGACGCCGATCTTGCGGTCGCCGGCCATGAGGATGCGCGGCTTCTCGTAGCGGGCGAGGTCGTCCACGTTCAGCGTGAGGACGCCGGCGCCCTTCTCCTCGTAGAACGAGCGCACGTCCGAGGCGTACACGGGCCGCTCGCGCATGGACAGCGGCAACCGCGCCAGCTCGGCGGCCACCATCTCGCCCAGTGTCTCGGGACGCTCCTCGGCGCCCCCATCCACCGAGGGGAGCTTCGTGGGGCGCAGCGCGTCCAGGACGTCGTAGGTGCCGTCGAAGACGATGGCCGTATATCCGGACATCTGCCCGAAGGCGTCGTCCACGGCCGTGGCGGCCATATTGAAGGAGCGGCCCGTCTCGAAGTAGCGCAGAAGCACGCTGCCGCCGAGCACGACGAGCAGCGCGAACACGAGCAGGGCGACTTTTTCGCGGGTACGCTTCTTCATGGAGGAAATTATACCGAAGCGCCGCCGCATGGGCGCGACGGGGCACGAGGTTCCATATTCCCTCTCCGTAGGGGGCGACCTTGGTCTGCCCCTCCGGGATAGGGCCGGACGCTTAACGGGAGGCCAGTTGGCGGTCGGCCTCCAGCATGCGCTTGACAAAGTGCCCGGTGTAGGAGCCCTCCACCTCGGCCACCTCCTCAGGCGTGCCCTGGGCGACGATGGTGCCGCCGCGGTCGCCGCCCTCGGGGCCCAAGTCCACGATGTGGTCGGCGCATTTGATGACATCCAGGTTGTGCTCGATGACGAGCACCGTGTTGCCGGCGTCCACGAGGCGCTGCAGCACCTCGAGCAGCTGGCGCACGTCCTCGAAGTGCAGGCCCGTGGTGGGCTCGTCCAGGATGTAGAAGGTCTTGCCGGACTGGCGCTTCTGCAGCTCGCTGGCGAGCTTCACGCGCTGGGCCTCGCCGCCGGAAAGCGTGGTCGCCGGCTGGCCCAGGCGGATGTAGCCGAGGCCCACGTCGAAGAGCGTCTGCAGCTTGCGGCGGATGCCCGGGATGTTCTCGAAGAAGTGCAGAGCGTCCTCCACGGTCATGTCGAGCACCTCGGAGATGTTCTTGCCGCGGTAGGTCACCTGCAGCGTCTCGCGGTTGTAGCGCTCACCGTTGCAGACCTCGCAGGGCACGTACACGTCGGGCAGAAAGTGCATCTCGATCTTGATCTGGCCGTCGCCCTTGCAGGCCTCGCAGCGGCCGCCGCTCACGTTGAAGGAGAAGCGCCCCGGCGCGTAGCCGCGGGCCTTGGCCTCGGCCGTGCTGGCGAACAGCGCGCGGATGTCGTCCCACAGTCCGATGTAGGTGGCCGGGTTCGAGCGCGGGGTGCGCCCGATGGGGCTCTGGTCGATGTTGATGACCTTGTCGAGCTTCTCCAGGCCCGTGATCTTGCGGTAGGGTCCGGTGCGGCGATGAGCGTGGTTCAACCGGTTGGCGAGCGCCGGTGCCAGCGTGTCGGTGATAAGGGAGCTTTTTCCGGACCCGGAGACGCCCGTGACCACGGTGAGCGTGCCGATGGGCACCTCCAGCGTGACGTTTTGCAGGTTGTTCTCCTTGGCGCCGGTCATCTTCAACGTGCCGCGCCCGGGCTTGCGACGCGTCTCCGGCACCGCGATGCGGCGGCGCCCCGACAGGTAGTCGGCCGTGACGGAGCCCTCGGTGGCCATGACCTCGGCCGGCGTCCCCGCCGCGATGACGTGGCCTCCGTGCTCGCCGGCGCCCGGGCCCATGTCCACCACGAAGTCGGCCGCCCGGATGGTGTCCTCGTCGTGCTCCACGACCACCACGGTGTTGCCCAAGTCTCGCAGGCGCTCCAACGTGGCGATGAGCCGCTCGTTGTCGCGCTGGTGAAGCCCGATGGAGGGCTCGTCCAGAATGTAGAGCACGCCCATGAGCCCGGCGCCGATCTGGGTGGCGAGCCGGATGCGCTGGGCCTCGCCGCCGGAGAGCGTGGCCGTGGCCCGCTCCAGCGTGAGGTAGTCCAGGCCCACGTCCACGAGGAAGCGCAGCCGCTCGCGGATCTCCTTCACGATGGGCAGGGCGATAACCGCCGCCTGGCCCGTGAAGTGCAGCCCCTCGAAGAACGCCAGCGACTCGGCCGCCGACATCTCCGTGACGTCGTGGATGGACTTGTCGTTCACCGTGACCGCGAGGACCTCCGGCTTCAGGCGCTTGCCGCCGCAGGTCTCGCAGGGCACCGTGGCGAAATAGGCCGACAGCTTCTCGCGCTGGGCGTCGGACTGGGCCTCGGTATAGCGGCGCTTCACCGCGGCGAGCACGCCCTCCCACTCGATGTACCAGTAGGTGTCGCGGCCGTCCACGGTGCGGTAGTCCACGCGTACCTTCTCGTTGCCGAGGCCGTGTAAGAGCGCCTTCTGGGCCTTCTTCGGCATGTCCTCCCACGGTGTGTCGGCGTCGGTGCCCACATGCTGGGCCACGGCGCGCAGCACCTGGGGGTAGTAGTTGCCGCTCTTGAACGGCGCGATGACGCCCTCGTTCAGCGTGAGGGACGGATCCGGTACCACGAGCGAGGGGTCCACCTCGTCGCGGCTCCCGATGCCGAGGCAGTCGGGGCAGGCGCCGTAGGGGGCGTTGAAGGAGAAGTCGCGGGGCTGCAGCTCGTCCATGGAGTGGCCGTGCTCGGGGCACGCGAGGGCCAGCGAGAACAAATGCTCTCCCTCCCCGAGGCCGCCCGTGGCGCCCGAGGAGGTGCCACCGGCCTCGCCGAGCGGTTTCCCGTCCGGCCCGAGCACCTGCACGAGCACGCGGCCCTGCGCCAGCTTGCAGGCCAGCTCCACGGCCTCGGCGATGCGGCTTTGGGCGGATTCCTTCAGCGTGACGCGGTCGACCACCACGTCGATGAAGTGCTTGATCTTCTTGTTCAGCGTGACGGGCTCACCGGAAAGCTTCACGATCTCGCCGTCGATGCGCACGCGGGAGAAGCCCTCCTTCTGCAGATCGGCGAAGAGCTTCGTGAACTCGCCCTTGCGGCCGGCCACCACCGGGGCCATGAGGATGGCCTTCGTCGACTCGCCCTGGGCGTCGTCGCCGAGGCGCAGGATATCGTCGGTCACCTGGTCGGTGGTCTGCTTCTTGATCTCGCGGCCGCACTCCGGGCAGTGGGGCACGCCCACCCGCGCGAACAGAAGGCGCAGGTAGTCGTAGATCTCGGTGGTGGTGCCCACGGTGGAGCGGGGATTCTTCGACGTGGTCTTCTGATCGATGGACACCGCCGGCGACAGGCCGTCGATGGAGTCCACATCGGGCTTGGACATCTGACCCAGGAACATGCGGGCATAGCTGGAGAGGCTCTCCACATAGCGGCGCTGCCCCTCGGCGTACATGGTATCGAAGGCGAGGCTGGACTTGCCGGAGCCGGAAAGGCCCGTGATGACGACCAGCTCGTCGCGGGGAATAGTCAGGTCGACGTCCTTCAAGTTGTGCTCGCGGGCGCCTTTGATGACGATCTCGTTGGCCATGGGCTGGATTTCCTTCGCAGACGTGAAGCAACGGGCGCCGCGCGGGCCGCCCGTTGCCGAATTCTCTTGTTTCGTCTGCGTATTCTAACGATTCGCGCGGCCGCTGGCTAGCAATTTAGGGAACTTTTGTTCGTGTTCACGGATTTTGCATAGATGAGCGCTCAGGTTATATGAGCGCGGGGCAGCGACGGAGGCATCCTCGGGAACGGCCTCCCCCGTCGCGGGCTCGGGAGCCGACGACTCCCCCATGCCCTTCATCTTCCGGAAGCGGGACAGCGTGAGGCGGGCGTCCTTCTTCTTCTCGCTGGGCGCCCGCAGGCAGACCGCCACGAACAGGCTGGCAGCGACGAGCACGGCGGCCATGGCGGCGAACACGAAGACGAAGGAGGTCGCTTCCAAAAGGATGCCGCAGACCACGCCGGTGACCGCCGAGCCGGCGTAGGCCACGAGGTTCACCGAGGCGAGGATGGCCGAGACGCGCAGCACGCTCACGCGCAGAAGCAGAAGGCGCAGCGACACGGACACCGCCACGCCCATGGCGAAGCTGAACAGGGCGCAGTCGGCCATGAACAGAAGCTCGGCGCCCATGAGGATGAACAGCGCCATGAGCGCCGTGGTGAGAGTCACGGCCGTCATGGAGACGACGAGGGTACGCTTGGGCTCGAAGCGCTGCACGAGCGGGCCGCCGAGAAGCGACGGCGCCATGATCAGGGCCAGAATGACCGACCCGGCCAGGGGCGAGGTCTCGCCGAAGCACTGCTGGGCGATGGGCGCCGAGAACGACTGGTAGAAGCAGGAGACGAGCCAGGTGGCCAGGTAGCACACGGCCACCACGGCGAACAGGCGCCGGTTGTCGGTGGGGATATAGACGCGCACCCTCAGCACGGCGCGCAGCGAGAGCGTCTGGTCGAGGGGCTCGTGCACCACGGGCATGAGGAACAGGCACACGGCCAGGATGACGATCATGATACCGTAGAGCACGGCGATGCTCGGCACGATGTCGTAGAGGACGCCCACGGCCACCGAGCCGATCATGATGCCGACCATGGCGCCGCAGCTGGCAACGGTGGATCCCCAGCCGAGGTGCTTCTCCCCCACGCAGTCGATGACGAGAGCGGACACGGCGCTCATGCCGAAGCCGGCCGAGAGGCCCTGGACGAAGCGGGCGGCGAGCACGGCCGCGCCGCTGTCGGCCATCATGAACATGATGCAGCCGACGATGGCGAGCATGAGGGTGAGGCTGGTCACGGGAGTACGCCCGAAGGCGTCGGAGATGCGTCCGGCGAGCAAGAGCGTCAAGGCCACGCCGGTGAGGTAGGTGAACATCGTATTGGAGATATCCGCCGTAGTGAGCCCGATGGTGGCCTGGTAGTCGGCATAGAGGGGAATCGGGATCGCCGTGGCGGCGAAAATGGCCAGAAACGCGATGGTGGCGAGCGCGAACCCGCGCAGGGACTGCCCGTCGGTGAGCTCCTCTTTGTGCATCCTTTCCTCCGTATGAACGAGATGTGCCAGCCTGCCTCTTGGGAACGGATATCCCGAAAGGGTGGGTGAAGTATGAACCTCGCTTCAGGGGAATTCAAGGGATTGCGCTGAGTTTTCCACTCAGCGATGAAACGGCCCCGCAAGCCGCGCGAGGGTTCGGAGTCCCGTGCCGCCCGCCGCCGCCTTAAAGCCGCCGACGGCGGGCGCCACGAGCAGCTGGCCAAGCGCTCCCCGCAACCGACAGCGAGCGCAAAAGGAGCCCTCTCCCCCGAGGGCTCCTGAGTGGGTTTCCGCTGTGGCGTATCCGGAACCTACATGACAGCGTGGCTGGCGGACTGCATGAGGTAGGGAATGTAGGCGAGCACGACGAGCGCCGCCCAAAACAGCATCTTCGCCTTCTTGCGACTCATGGCTCCTCCCTTCCGCGCAATCCGTCCGATCGACGGTCCATCTGGATCGTCACGGTGATTCTTGCACAAAATACAGGAGGGGAAGACCCGGAAAAGCCACTGGTCACGATGGCGCAACCGCCCCGATGACCCCGCGCAACGCCTCTGTTCGCCATTTGTAAATTACGCCCGTATCGTTCCGCAGGGGCCGACCTCGGTCGGCCCTCCCGACGGGAGCAAACTTGCACGACAAAACAGGGGCGACCAAGGTCGCCCCCTACGGTTGGGCAACCTAAGCCCGGGGATGGGCGAGGCCGTGGATCTCCTTCAGGCGCTCCGGGGTCACATGGGTGTAGATCTGCGTGGTGGTGAGGCTCGCATGCCCCAGCATATCCTGGACGCTGCGCAGATCGGCGCCACCCTCCAGAAGGTCGGTGGCGAAGGAGTGGCGCAGGGCATGGGGCGAGAGCGACTCGTCCAACCCCGCAGCGGCCAGAGCGCGCTTGAACATCTTGCGGATGCCGTCGGGCTTCATCTGGTTGCCCCGGTTGCTGACGAAGAAGTAGTCGCTCTGCCTGTCGCCGAGCAGCTCCGGCCGCGCCTTCTCGAGATAGCGGGCCATGGCCTCGGCGCCCCGGCGGCTCAAGGGCACGATGCGCTCCTTGGCGCGCTTGCCGAACACCTTCACCTCGCACTCGGGGAAGTTCACCCAGGAAAGGAGAAGCCCGGAGGCCTCGGAGACGCGGGCGCCGCAGGAGAACAGGAATTCCAGGAGCGCCGCGTCGCGCATCTGCGCCGCCGTCTGCTCGCGGGGCGCGCCGTCGGCGTCGGTCGGGCCGTAGACGGCCAGCAGGCGCTCCACGTCGCCGTCGGACACGACCTTCGGGAGCCGCCGGTCGACCTCGGGGGCCGACAGCACGCTGGCGGGATCGGCCGGGGCGAGGCCGATCACGCACGCCCAGCGGAAGAACGTGCGCAGAGACGACAGGTGCCGCTTGATGGTGGTGCGGGCGTAGCGCGCCTGGTCGAGCTCGGCGAGGTAGCGCCTCAGCTGGCGGTAGGTGGGAGCGAGCGGGTCGACACCCGCCCGCTGCGCCCAGCGCAGGTAGGCCTCCATGTCCTCGCGATAGGCGCGCACCGTATGGGCCGAGGCGCCCATCTCGGAGGCGAGGTGATCGCAGAACCGCGCCACCGCCTCTTCGCCGGGCAGCGGCGCCCCGTCGGCGGCGTTTCCGCCGCCAGCGCCTTTGCGCCCCGTCACGGCAGCAGCCCCGCCTCGGCCAGGGCCTCCCTATAGCCCGCAAGCGCCTCGTTGGCGCGGTCGGCGTAGGCCTGGTAGCGGGCGCGCTTGTTGCGCACCGGGGGCGAGAGCGGAGCCATGAGCCCGAAGTTCACGTGCATGGGCTGGTAGTCCTTCGTCGCCGGATCCGTGGCGTAGGCCAGAAGCGCCCCGAACACCGTCTCCGTCGGCAGCTCCGGCAGCGCGATCCCCGCAAGATCGGCAGTCACGGCCAGCGCGACGTGCAGCCCGCTGCGGATGGCCTCGCAGTAGCCCTCGGTGCCGGCAAGCTGCCCCGCCACGTAGACGGGGACGCCGAGGGCGTCCGCTTGCGGCGTGACGAGCCGGTTACGACGGTCGAGCAGCCGCGGCGCGTCGATGAAGGTGTTGCGGTGCATGACGCCGTAGCGCGCGAACTCCGCCTCTTCCAGGCCGGGGATCATGCGAAACACGCGGCGCTGCTCGGGGAAGGTGAGGTTGGTCTGGAACCCGACGAGGTTGTAGCTGGCGCCGTGGGCGTCCTCGGCGCGCAGCTGCAAAGCCGCCCAAGGGCGGCGCCCCGTGCGCGGATCGGTGAGCCCCACCGGCTTCAGGGTGCCGAAGCGCGGGGCGTCGCGGCCCGCCCGGGCTATCTCCTCGATGGGCTGGCAGGCTTGGAACAGCTCGCGGGTCTCGAAGTCCTTCGCGATGACGCGCTCGGCCGCGAGAAGCTGCTCGATGAAGGCGTCGTACTCCTCCCGGGTGAACGGGGCGTTCAGGTAGTCCCCGCCGGCACCGGCGTCCTCGTAGCGGCTTTGGCGGAACACCTTCCCAAAGTCGATGGAATCCGCCATCACCACCGGCGCCGCAGCGTCGTAGAAGGCCAGGGCGTCTCGCCCCGTCAGGGCCATAAGCGACGATGAGAGCGCGTCGGAGGTGAGCGGGCCGCTCGCCAAGACGATCGCGTCCGAGCCGGCGGCAAGGGAGGGGATGTCCGTCGCCTCGCGGCGCTCCACCGCAATGAGGGGATGCTCCTCCACCTGGCGCGTCACGTCTCGGGAGAACAGCACCCGATCCACCGCCAACGCGCCGCCCGCGGCCACCGCATGGCGCTTCGCCGCCGCGATCAGCGGCGATCCCAGAGTCGCGAGCTCCGCCTTCAAGAGCCCCGCCGCGCTGTCGGGCTTGGTGCTCTTGAGCGAGTTGGAGCAGACGAGCTCGGCCGCGTCTCCCGTATGGTGCACGGCGGTCGGACGCGCGGGTCGCATTTCGACAAGGCGCACGGAGATTCCGCGCGAGGCGAGGTTCAGGGCCGCCTCGCTGCCCGCCAGTCCTGCGCCTACTATGGTTACCGTATTGCTCATGGGGCAAAAGGATACCAAACAACGGTGCCGTAAGGCCCGTCAATTCCGCTTGGGCGCCCCAGCTTCTCCCTATTGACACAGCCATGGCCTACACCGCCGTCCGCAGGGCCGGATGCGGGCCGTAGCGCCCGTCGGGGTACTGGGCGATGAGCCCGTCGCGCTGGGCCTCGGCGAGCCAAATCATGAGCCAGGTGAACGTGTCGCCAGCCGGAGCATGGTCCTCGGCCAACTGACGCAGGGCCTCCATGCCCAAAGGCTCCGCTTGCAGCGCCGCGAGCAGAGCCTCCTCGCCGCGATAGGGCTGACTCGCCTTGCCGCGATCGTCCGCAGCCTCGGCCCGCTGCTCCTTCAGACAACCGAAGGTTGAGAAGAGCGCGTCGGCGAAGGCTTCGTCGTCCACAATGGGGAGCGCCCCCTGGTACAGCAGGCGGTTCGCCCCCTTCGACGCCGCAGAGGTGATGGCCCCGGGCACCACCCATACCTCCCGGCCCGCGAGCAGCGCCTCGTCGGCCGTGGAGAACGTGCCCGAGGGCAGCCCCGCCTCCACGATGAGCGTGGCCCGGGAGAGCCCCGCAATGAGCCGGTTGCGGGCGCGGAAGGTGTGGGGCTGGGGCGGGAAGTCCCATTCGTGCTCGGAGACCACCGCGCCGCCTGCCGCCACGATGCGCTGGAAGAGCCCCGCATTCTCCGCCGGATACAGCTGGTTGCAGCCGCCCCCGAGGAAGGCCACCGTGGGCGCGCCCGCGGCCAGGGCCGCCTCGTGGGCCACGGCGTCGCAGCCCCGCGCGCCCCCGG
>OLPQ01002300.1_pt1 | contig 11351 bp, 8 predicted proteins | sample 1672451 | NCBI WGS metagenome assembly OLPQ01 (sample SAMEA3136687, study PRJEB25190) | human gut metagenome | biome: human gut; feature: human-associated habitat; material: faeces | place: Austria | collected 2013
GACCACAGGCACCTGAAGCCTGCGCGTCTGCCAATTCCGCCACTCCTGCATTTCACTATAAATCAGTCAGTCTCGCTGACTGCCTAATTATCATACCTCATAGAAAAAGAAATGTCAACATAGAATTTGAAATTTTTTAAATTACATTTTCAACTTAGACAATTTGCCAAAACAAAGTTTTTTAGAACAACTTAATTATTTTTAGCACTTTAACCTGTTGAAAAAAGGAAACGCTTATGATACAATCTTGAAGATTTAGATAAAAACAGAAAGGGAGATTATATGAAAGCATTTCTGATATTAGAAGATGGCCATGTGTTCAAAGGAACCAGTATTGGTTCAACAAGAGAAGTCATTAGTGAGATCGTTTTTAACACATCCATGACCGGATATCTCGAAGTAATGACTGACCCATCGTATGCAGGACAGGCTGTCTGCATGACTTATCCTTTGATTGGAAATTACGGAATCTGTTATGAGGACCAGGAATCCAGGAAACCTTGGATCGATGGTTTTATTGTTCGTGAATTATCCCGTATCCCAAGTAACTTCAGAAGCGTGGATACGATTCAGCATTTTCTTGAAAAGCATGATATACCTGGTATTGCCGGTATTGATACTCGTGCTCTCACAAAAATTCTTCGTGAAAAAGGTACCATGAATGGTATGATCACAGTCAACGAAAATTATGATTTAGATGAAATAATCCCCCGTTTAAAAGCATATACAACTGGAAAAGTAGTTGAAAACGTTACATGCAGTGAGAAGGAAGTACTGAAAGGAAACGGACCGAAGGTTGCTCTTATGGATTTTGGTGCAAAACACAATATTGCACGTTCTCTGAATGAAAGAGGCTGTCAGGTAACGATTTATCCGGCACTTACATCTGCTGAAGAAATCCTTGCAGACCATCCGGATGGAATCATGCTCAGCAACGGACCTGGAGACCCGAAGGAATGCACTACTATTATAGAAGAAATCCGCAAACTTTATGCGTCAGATGTACCAATTTTTGCAATCTGCCTCGGACATCAGCTGATGGCACTTGCTACAGGCGGTGATACACATAAAATGAAATACGGACACAGAGGAGGCAATCATCCGGTTAAGGATCTTGCAACAGGACGTGTTTATATTTCATCTCAGAACCATGGATACGTGGTTGATGCGGAAGCCCTTGAGAAAAAAGGTATTGCAAAACCTGCATTTGTCAATGTAAACGATGGTACAAACGAAGGAATGGCTTATGAAGGCAAAAACATCTTCACGGTACAGTTCCATCCGGAAGCCTGCCCTGGACCGCAGGACTCCAGCTACCTGTTTGACAGATTTATGGAAATGATGGGAGGAACAGATCATGCCGAGAAATAAAGATATACATAAAGTTCTTGTAATTGGATCCGGTCCGATTATCATCGGCCAGGCAGCAGAGTTTGACTACGCTGGTACACAGGCATGCCGTTCTCTGAAAGAAGAAGGCATGGAAGTTGTTCTTCTGAACTCCAACCCTGCTACGATCATGACAGACAAAGACATTGCAGATAAAGTTTATATTGAGCCTCTTACTGTAGAGGTTGTAGAGCAGCTGATCCTTAAAGAAAAACCGGACAGCGTACTGCCGACACTGGGTGGCCAGGCAGGTCTGAACCTTGCAATGGAACTGGAAGAAAAAGGTTTTCTTAAAGAACATAATGTGCGTCTGATCGGTACCACAGCAGAGACGATCAAGAAGGCTGAAGACCGTCAGGAATTCAAAGACACCATGGAAAAAATCGGTGAGCCGGTTGCTGCTTCTAAAGTCGTAACAACAGTAGAAGATGGTGTGGCTTTTACTAAAAAGATAGGATATCCGGTCGTTCTCCGTCCGGCTTACACACTTGGTGGAAGTGGCGGTGGTATCGCTAATAACGAATACGAACTGAGAGAAATCCTCGAGAATGGTCTCAGACTTTCCCGTGTAGGAGAAGTTCTTGTAGAACGTTGTATCGCGGGATGGAAAGAAATCGAATACGAAGTAATGCGTGACAGTGCAGGAAACTGTATTACTGTCTGCAACATGGAAAACATTGACCCGGTTGGTGTACATACAGGTGACTCTATCGTAGTTGCTCCGTCTCAGACACTGGGTGACAAAGAATATCAGATGCTTCGTACATCAGCACTGAATATTATCACAGAACTTGGTATCACAGGTGGATGTAACGTACAGTATGCACTGCATCCGGAAAGCTTCGAATACTGTGTTATCGAAGTAAATCCTCGTGTAAGCCGTTCTTCTGCACTGGCAAGTAAAGCTACCGGTTATCCGATTGCCAAAGTTGCAGCGAAGATTGCGCTTGGATATACACTGGATGAAATCCCGAATGCCATTACAGGAAAAACATATGCAAGTTTCGAGCCAATGCTTGACTATTGTGTAGTTAAAATTCCGAGACTTCCATTTGATAAATTCATCACTGCCAAGAGAACACTGACTACTCAGATGAAAGCTACCGGTGAGGTTATGAGTATCTGCCATAATTTCGAAGGTGCACTTATGAAAGCTATCCGTTCTCTGGAGCAGCATGTAGACAGCCTGATGTCCTATGACTTCACAGGCCTGGATGAGGATGAACTGATTGAAGAACTGGCAGTTGTAGATGACCGTCGTATCTGGAAGATTGCGGAGGCAATCCGAAGAGATATTTCCAAAGAATATATCCACAGAATCACTAAGATCGACAGATGGTTTATTGACAAAATTGCAATTCTGGTAGAGATGGAACAGGCTCTGAAGACACAGCCGCTTACAGAAGAACTTCTTCTTGAAGCAAAACGCATGGAATTCCCGGATTATGTGATCGCAAATCTTTGCGGAAGAACAGAAGCAGATATCAAAGCTCTCCGTCAGGGTTATAAGATCACAGCAGCTTACAAGATGGTAGACACCTGTGCAGCTGAGTTTGCTGCCGCAACACCATATTACTATTCTGTGTATGGCGGCCCGGATACAGAAAATGAAGCAGTTGCTGCCCATGATAAGAAAAAAGTTCTTGTTCTTGGTTCTGGACCGATCCGTATCGGACAGGGTATCGAATTTGACTTCTGTTCTGTACATTGTACATGGGCATTCAAAAAAGAAGGCTATGAGACAATTATTGTAAACAATAACCCGGAAACTGTCAGCACAGACTTTGATATTGCAGATAAGCTGTATTTCGAGCCATTGACACCGGAAGATGTGGAGAACATCGTAAATATTGAAAAACCGGACGGAGCAGTTGTGCAGTTCGGTGGACAGACTGCCATCAAGCTTACAGAAGCACTGATGAAGATGGGAGTCAAGATCCTTGGAACATCTGCAGAAGATGTTGATGCTGCAGAGGACCGTGAGCTCTTTGATGAGATCCTTGAAAAATGTGAGATCCCGAGACCGAAGGGACAGACTGTATTCACAGCAGAGGAAGCTAAAAAGGCTGCCAACGAGTTAGGATATCCGGTACTTGTTCGTCCTTCCTATGTTCTTGGTGGACAGGGCATGCGTATTGCAGTCAGTGACGAGGATGTAGAGGAATATATCGGAATCATCAATCAGATTGCACAGGAACATCCGATTCTGGTTGACAAATACCTGATGGGTAAAGAAATCGAAGTCGATGCAGTTTGTGATGGAGAGGATATCCTGATTCCTGGTATCATGGAGCATATTGAACGTGCTGGTATCCATTCCGGAGACAGTATTTCCGTATATCCGGCACAGACGATCAGCCAGAGAGCAAAAGATACAATTGCTGAGTATACACGTCGTCTTGCAAAAGCACTTCATGTAGTTGGTATGATCAATATTCAGTTTATTGTATGTGGCGAAGAAGTATATGTTATCGAAGTAAATCCGCGTTCCAGCCGTACAGTACCATACATCAGTAAGGTAACCGGAATCCCGATCGTACCGTTAGCAACGAAAGTGATCCTTGGATACAAGCTCAAAGATATGGGATATACGCCAGGGCTTCAGCCGGAAGCAAAACATATCGCGATCAAGATGCCGGTATTCTCCTTCGAGAAGATCCGTGGCGCTGATATCAGCCTTGGACCAGAGATGAAGTCCACAGGTGAATGTCTTGGTATTGCAGAGAACTTCAACGAAGCTCTGTACAAAGCATTTATCGGAGCCGGAATCAAACTTCCGAAGTATAAGAACATGATCATCACTGTCAAAGATGAAGATCAGCAGGAAGTTGTTCCGATCGCAAGGCGTTTTGAGGCACTTGGATACCGTATCTATGCAACAAGAGGCACAGCAAGAGTCCTCAAAGAAAATGGAATCAAGGCAATCCGTACTAACAAACTGGAACAGCCGGCGCCGAACCTTATGGACCTTATTCTGGGACATAAGATCGATGTTGTTATTGATACACCTCCACAGGGTGTGGAACATCAGAAAGACGGTTTCGTGATTCGGCGAAATGCGATTGAGACAGGCGTTAATGTCCTTACCAGTCTGGACACCGCAGAGGCGCTTGTAACCAGTCTTGAGAATACAGACCTTCACAATCTGACACTGATCGATATTGCAACGATCGCAAGCAGATAATCGAATAAAAATGATTTACTGACCGGAGAAGCCGCAGAAGTTTCTCCGGTCTTGTATGTTGCAGAAAAGAAAAGTTAACCCAAAATTAAACTTTGAATTAAAATGTATGGAAAGGTTTACGAACCACCGAAACTGTAATATACTGATACATGAAAAATAAAACAGAGAGGAAAAGAAACATGAGTGTTTTGGAGTTTATAAAAGTTGTGATCCTCGGCATCGTAGAGGGTATTACTGAGTGGCTTCCAATCAGCAGTACCGGTCATATGATCCTTGTAGATGAGTTTATCAAGATGGATATGACCACAGAATTTAAGGATTTTTTTCTGGTAGTTATTCAGCTGGGGGCAATCCTTGCGGTTGTTGTCCTGTATTGGAGTAAGCTGTGGCCATTTTACATACGACAGATACCCAAGAAGAAAAAAGCACAGATTGCACGTAAGAATCCGTTTTCTCGCATTGTGCTGACTTTTGTGGAGAAGTTCTGTGATAAAGATAAATGGATTTTGTGGTTTAAGATTATAGTGGCATGCATCCCGACTATCGTGATCGCGCTTCCATTCAATGATTTTATCGAAGAGAAATTTAATAACTATGTAGTGGTTGCAATTGCACTTATCGTTTATGGTGTGATTTTTATCATTGTAGAAAATTACAATAAACGAAGAAAACCAATCTGTACATCTCTTGAAGATCTGAGTTTTGCCACGGCATTCAAGATTGGTATTTTTCAGGTATTATCTGTTATTCCGGGAACATCCCGTTCCGGTTCCACGATTATTGGAGGTATCCTTGTTGGTACTTCAAGAACGGTTGCAGCAGAATTTACCTTTTTTCTGGCAATTCCGGTTATGTTCGGAGCGAGTCTGCTGAAACTGGTAAAATTCGGCTTCACATTCACTCCGGCAGAGGTTCTTACACTGGTCACCGGTGTTGTGGTTGCATTTTTTGTTTCTATTATCGCCATCAAATTCCTGATGGGATATATTAAGAAACATGATTTCAAGGCTTTTGGCTGGTATCGTATCGTACTTGGTGTTCTTGTGCTGGGCTATTTTGTAGGAAAAAATTTCCTTGGATAATTGAATATAGAAATGAATCAAATTCTGACCAGGCTGCTGTAAAATATTGTTATGGCAGCCTGATTTAGTTGCTGTTCATTCCGTTCACAGCACTTGGCCAAAATGCATTTTAAATCACCTACGGTGATGGCATTTTGACCTGTATGTCTCGGGATTTTGTCATATATATGACAAAACACCTCGCGGAATATTGACTTATGAACACTGATTTGACTTTTAAGAGCATACATGGGATAATAAAAAGAACTATAGAAAATAAAAAATGAAATAGAACGGTCTTCAGACCGGAGAGGATGGTAAATAATGAAAGCAAAACATATAATGCTCGTACTTGGCATGACAATGATACTTACCTTTACAGGATGTGGTTCTTCAAAACCGGTTGTTGAAGTGACACCGACTCCGGCAGCAACACCGACACCGACAGAAGTTCCGGTAACAGTAACACCGGTACCGACATCCACACCGGCTCCGAAAGTGATTGGAGTTAAAACTTCTCAGGCGAAATATATTTATATGACCAATAAGCTGGAGGATGATATCAGAGAAATCTATCTGATGACTTCAGGTGGGGATGACTGGGGCAAGAACCTGATTCCGGCAGAAGCTTCTGTAAAAGCATCTGAACAGGTACAGATGTTCTATACTCCGGATGACACAGCTGTTTCTTCAGACAGTACAGATGAATCAACAGATACAACAACTACAACTGTATATGATATGAAGATCGTTACTGCAAAAGGAGATGTTTACCAGATTTACAGCATTGATCTCAGTGATATGGAAAAAGCATCTCTTGCTTATGATGAAGAAAGCTCCACAGCATATCTTACATACACAAGTCTTGCAGACAAGTCTGAAAAAGATACAAAGGGCAACTCACAGCAGACAGCATCCTCTGATGAATCCGATGACAGTGATACAGAAACTTACAGTAGTGATGACAGCAGCGATGATAGTAGTTATGACAGTGGCTCTTCGGACAGTAGTAGCTATGACAATAGCAGTGACGACAGCAGTGATGACAGTAGTGATGACAGTAGTTCTTCGGATAACAGTGGTTATGATGATGGCAGCAGCTATGATGACAGTGACGACTATGATGACGGAAGCGATGATTATGTTGATGAGGGAAATGATTCAGATTCCTATGACAGTGGCAGTGATGACTGGAACTACTAAAATATTTTGAGGTTCTATAAAAAATTTCTATTGCAAATTGCAGCTGTTAAATTGATTTGAATTTTTATTACAGTTAAAATATTAGCATGAATATTGAACAACATTTGAGAGAAAAGAAGGGAGATATATTCATGAAGAAAAAAATATTAACTGTAATGCTGGCTGGCGTTATGGTAGCAGGAATGAGTGCAGGAAGTGTACAGGCTGCAACAACAGAGGATGCAAGTGGTGATCTGTATGTATTTATTGCAGCAAGCCTTGCAAATGCAATGGATGAGATCCAGAAAGATTTTAATGAAGAGTATCCGGATGTTAATATCCTTTTCAATGCAGACAGTTCAGGTACATTACAGACACAGATCGAAGAAGGTTCCAGATGTGATATCTTCTTTTCAGCAGCAACCAAACAGATGGATGCGCTGGTAGATGAGGAACTGGCCAAGAAAGACTCTGTGGTAGATCTCCTGGAGAACAAAGTTGTTCTGATCAAACCAAAGGATGGAGAAACAAAAGTTACAGGTTTCGAAAATATCACAGATGCGAAGAACATTGCGCTTGCGGGTGAGGATGTACCGGTTGGACAGTATTCCCGTGAAATCTTCAAAAACCTTGGCATCGAAGACGATGTTAACAAGATGGAGATCAATGAAGGCAAGAATGTAACAGATGTGCTTGCATCTGTCAGCGAGGGAAGTAACGAAATCGGTATCGTTTATGCAACAGATGCTACATCCGTTGCAGACAAAGTAGATGTTATCGCAGAAGCTCCGGAAGGTTCTCTGGAAACACCGGTTCTTTATCCGGTGGGACTTACTGTAGACGCAGAGGCATCTGACGAAGAAGCAGCTGCTGCAGATGCATTTCTTGAGTACCTGCAGACGGATGATGCCATGAAAGTATTTGAAGAGTATGGGTTTGCCGCATATAAAGCAGATGATAAGAAAGAAGAAACTGCAGAAGATGCAAAGGAAGACAAAACCGAAGAAACAGATACTGCAGAAGAAGCTAAATAATTATCGATTACATATAAAAGGGGCGGCATATATGTCAGCCCCTTTTTGTACATACAAAAGGAAAGAAAAGAATGGAATTTTTACAGGAAATAAACTGGAGTCCATTGTGGATTTCTTTAAAGACCGGAGCAGTGGCTACGACAATTGCCTTTTTTCTGGGAATTTTCTGTGCACGTAAGATTATGAAGATGAAGCCGATATCGAGAGCAATATGGGATGGAATCCTGACTATGCCACTGGTGCTTCCGCCGACAGTTGCTGGTTTCTTTTTGCTGTTGATCTTCAGTCTCAGGAGACCTTTCGGAAAATTTCTCATGGAGAATTTTGATTTTAAAGTGGTACAGACATGGAAAGGCTGCGTGATCGCTGCTGCAGTGATTGCATTTCCACTGATGTACCGAAATGCAAGGGCTGCTTTTGAACAGGTGGATGTGAATCTGATCTATGCAGGACAGACACTGGGAATGAGTGATCGCAGAATTTTCTGGAAAGTGATCGTTCCGGCGGCTGCACCGGGAATTGCATCTGGAACTGTTCTGGCATTTGCAAGAGCAATTGGTGAGTATGGAGCGACTTCCATGCTTGCAGGAAACATTCTTGGTAAGACTCGTACAGTGTCCGTTGCAATTGCAGCAGAAACTTCGGCTGGAAATTATGATATAGCCGGGTTCTGGGTTGTGGTAATCGTAGTGATCTCGTTTGTGATCGTGGCACTGATCAATATTGTCTCAGGGCGGGGCATGAAGAGTAGAAGGTGGATCTGATGGCAATACAGGTAAATATAGAAAAGAATTTTAAAGGCTTTTCTCTCAAGTCAGTGTTTGAGAGCAATACATCAGCAACTGGAATCCTCGGTGCATCTGGAAGTGGAAAGAGTATGACACTTCGTTGTATCGCAGGAATTGAGATGCCGGACAGAGGCAAAATCGTAATCAATGGAAGAACAGTTTTTGACTCAGAAAAGAAAATCAATCTGAAGCCGCAGGAGCGTCGGATTGGGTACCTGTTTCAGAATTATGCATTGTTTCCGACAATGACAGTAAAAGATAATATTCTGTGCGGTTATCGTGGTGAGAAGGGACAGAGAGAAGAAAAAGCCAGAGATTTTATGAAAAGATATCAGTTGGAGGGACTGGAAAACCGTTATCCATCACAACTTTCCGGTGGACAGCAGCAGAGAGTTGCTATGGCAAGAATGATGATCGGTGAGCCGGAAGCGATCCTTCTGGATGAACCTTTTTCTGCACTGGATGGATATTTGAAGGATGTACTGCAAAAAGATATGCAGGAATTTCTAAAACAGTATCAGGGAGATATGCTGATGGTCACACATAGTCGAGATGAGGCCTTCAGATTTTGCAATGAGCTGATGCTTCTAAAAGATGGCAAGACACTGATATTTGGTGATACAAGAAAATTATTTGAACAGCCACAGCTTCTGGAAGCAGCAAGACTGACCGGCTGCAAAAACAGTTCGAGAATTGAACGTATGGGAGAATATCAGGTATTTGCTCTGGACTGGGGAATATCTCTTCGTACAGAGCAGAAGGTGGAACCGGATATGACACATATCGCAATCCGCGGTCACTGGATTCGTCCGTCAGAGAAGGCGGGAGAAAACTGCCTGGTATTTGAAGCGGCAGAGTATGTGGAGACAACCTTTGAACATCAGTATCTGGTGAAAAGTCCGGGAATGGAAGACGGGGCAGTTCTCTGGTGGATGCGCCCGAAAAAAAGTTTTACGGACGAGCATGATAAGAACCTGCCGAAATATCTCTATCTTCCACCTGAACACCTGATGCTCCTGAAATAAAAACGACTCCCCCTCAGGTTCTGTTCTGATATCGCAGATACCGGGACACAAGCATGGCAAGCTTAAAGGTCATAGCATCTTCGAAGGTACGGAGATCAAGTCCAAACCGTTTCTGTATCTTTTCAAAACGATATACAAGCGTATTCCTATGCACATACAACTGTCTGGATGTCTCCGACAGATTCAGATTATTCTCAAAGAAAGTACGGATGATCGCCAGTGTCTCTCCGTCGATAGAATCCAGTGATTCATCTCCGAAAATTTCCTGGATGAACATTTCACAGATGGAAACCGGAAGCTGGTAGAGCAGTCGCCCAATACCGAGAGTGCGATATCCGAAGACATTGCGTTCGGCATAGAAAATTTTACCAATCTCAAGAGCGGTGCGGGCTTCTTTGTATGCATTGGAAAGATCTTTCAGGTCATTTGCCGTGTTGCTGTAAGCAACCCAGGCCTGTGTCATGGCTTCTGTGCCCAGCATATCTACAAGCATATGTGCAATATTTTCCAGATCGTCATATGTTTCTGCAGATGTCAGTTCACGGACGACGATAATGCCACGATTATCGATAGAAGTGATGAAATCATGCGTGCGTGCAGAAAATATATTTTTGATGGTAGCCAATGCGTGTTCATCCTTGGACTGACGGGTTTCAACGAGAAAGACAGCTCTCCTTGCACTGGAAGAAATATGAAGTTTGCGTGCCCGGTTAAAGGCTTCTACATCTGTATAATCTCCAAGGAGCAGTTTCTGCATAAAGGCATTTTTGTCATTTTTTTCGGCATAACTTTCCAGGATACTCTCAATCTGGCAGACAGCCAGTTCGCCAATCGTGGAAACAGAATCTTCGCTTCCCCACACAATGAGAAGAAGCTGTTCATTTTTTTCTGTTATTTTGTAGAGACAGCAGGTGGCATTTGACAGACAAAGAGCAGTGCTGTTTCGGAATTCTTCCAGTTTGGATTCTGCTGGAAGGCGGCGGTCACAGGTGGTGACCAAAATGGAATTATCTTCCTGAAGAAGACAGAAATCGAAATGACTGATGCGTTTCCAGTCATCCATATATTTTTGTAGTGTTCTCTGTACTGACATTGAACCATCCTTTCTGAAAATAGTTTTCTGAAAAAAAGACCCGGGGTAAATTGCCCCGAGTCTGATATTCTGATTGAATCTTAGTTTGTGATAACCAGTTCTGTATCTTTGTCAAAGAAATGAGTTTTTTCCATATTGAAATCGAATTTAACCGGATCACCTGTTTTTGCTTTTGTGCCTGGATCAACACGAGCTGTGATCTGAGTTCCGTTTACATCGAAGTACAGGAATACTTCTGCACCAAGAAGCTCATATACTTTAACTGTAGAAGACATGGAACCGTCAGCTTTGTCTGCAACATCTTCCGGACGGATACCCATAACAACTGTTTTTCCAACATAGCCGCCATCTTTAAGAGCTTTTGCTTTGGCAGCCGGGATAACAAGTTCGTCTTTGCCGATTACTGCAACAAGATCGGAACCTTTTTCTTTGATTTCTGCATCCAGGAAGTTCATCTGCGGGGATCCCATGAATCCAGCTACGAACAGGTTGCCTGGTTTCTGGTACAGGTTCTGAGGAGTATCTACCTGCTGAACAACGCCGTCTTTCATAACAACGATTCTGGTACCAAGAGTCATAGCCTCTGTCTGGTCAT
>OLPQ01002305.1_pt1 | contig 11317 bp, 7 predicted proteins | sample 1672451 | NCBI WGS metagenome assembly OLPQ01 (sample SAMEA3136687, study PRJEB25190) | human gut metagenome | biome: human gut; feature: human-associated habitat; material: faeces | place: Austria | collected 2013
CCGCCGATACCGATCTGAACAACGGTGGTGAACTTCTCGCCATTTTCATTGGTGATTTCACCTGCGTGAACCTTGTTTGCAAAATCAGCTGCCTTCTTCTGCTGTGCTACATAAAACTCGCGCTTGTCAACGCCGTCTGCAACAACAGCTTTTCCAAGCTGTACACGAGCAAGGTGATGAAGAACCATACGGTTTTCTCCAGTGTTGATAACGGCACCGTTGTAAAGCTCTTCAAATTTTTCAGAAAGCTCGGCCTCGTTAGCCAGCTTTTCAAGAGCGGCAAGAACAGTCTCGTCAACCTCTTTTGCAGCGTAATTGTAGCATAATCCAGCTGCCATCGGTACGCTGTATTTTGCGACACGCTCAGCTCCGTTTTCTCCAGACATTGCCTTGGCGATATCGACATGATTTTTCAGTTTGGAAAGCTCGCCATAAGAAGCAAGTGTATCCAGATTTTTCCATGCTGCCATAATAAAATCCTCCTTATATAGGTGGCACCGTACATGACGCGTTGTATGTGGTCATGCCAAAGGCCATCTCCAAGACTGATTATACATAAAAACATCAAGGATTTCAACTTGCTTTTTACTTGCGTTTTTAATTTGTGTGTGATAAGCTGAGTGCAGAGACTATCAGCAATCCAAGAAGATCGTGCAGATAAAGATTGCTCTTGGTTTTATCGGAAATTGAAAGGGAGAAAAACAATGGAGGAGAGAAAAAAAGAAGTTCTTAGGGTGTATAACAGAAAGACGGTAAAAGGACAGTATCCGAATGGGTTAGCATATAGCGTACATCTGTCGGTAAAGGAAAATGAAGAGGAGTGTCCACTGCACAACAATTATGGTTTGGTATTTCCAAAAGCATGGGTGAATGAGGATAATGTGATTGTACCAAGCTTTGTTGGCAATTTAAAAGTAGCAGCAGTAAAAAAGGATGGGGCAGTTACCTATTTAATTACGGGAGAAGACTGGAAATCTGATGGAAGTGTGAACAGCGAAAACAAGGGATCTTTTTGGAGTTGGAGCACAGCTGATTTTCTGACTTTTGACGAATGGGGGATTTGCTCAGGGGCACAGCTGTGTGAAAAAACAGGCTTGACGCTTGAGGCAATTCGAATGACCGATCAGATTGCAATACCGGATGAAATGGCACAATGTATTAAGCATCATTGGAATGCACTTCATGCAAAAAGGCAGATGACAGAGCCAAAATTAAAATTCCCACTTGCGCGGGGACTTGCTGATCCGGTGGTTTTGTTATGGAAGGATGACTATTATTTTATTGCAACGAACGACAATGAGAATGACATTGGTTTCTATGTGAGAAAAGCGCATGAGCTAGAGGATTTGTTTGCAAAAGATGTAAAGACGTATAAGATTTTGGATAAGGATACGGAAAATGGGTTTGTTCAGTTGTTTTGGGCACCGGAATTTCATGTGCTGAATGGAAGTTTGTATTTGCTGTTTACAGTCAGTGATTCTGAATGGAATCCGCAGTGCCATATTATGAAGTTAAAAGAAAATGGCGACATCTTAAATCCGAAAGATTGGGAAAAGCCAATCCGTGTAAGAAGGGCAAATGGAGGCTTTTTGTCAGAAAAAGGCATTAATATTGATATGACACCTATAAAGTCGGGAGAACGCTATTTTTACGTGTGGTCTCATCGAAAGAACATTGGAACACCGCTTGATACAGGCTCGATGTTAATGATTGCCGAATTTGATCCAGTGCATCCAGAACGGCTGATTAGCGAACCTAAGTGCTTGTCCAGACCACTGTATGGCTTTGAAAATACGGAGCATACAATTAATAATGAAGGACCGTATGCATTTTATTACCATAACAAAATTTATTTGGCCTATTCGGGAGGCGATGCGAGAGGATATCTGTATGCAATCGGCATGTTGACGGCAAATGATGGAGATGATCTTTGTGATTTGTCTGTGTGGGAAAAAGCGAAGACACCGATAGCTAGCTTTGCAACCATTCCAGGCGAGTATGGTCCGGGGCACAATTCATTTTTCTGGGATCGGGATCAAAATTTGTGGATTGCCTATCACGCGGTTACAAGCTTTGAGGAAAAGATTGTGTCAAGTGGAATGAGACGTGTCTATTTTGAACAGGATAAAACACCGAGATTTGATGTCATCGTTGAATAAGGAAACAATAAAAAGTGGAGGAGCGAATGAGCTTCTCCACTTTTTGTATGAAAAAATTAAATGCGTTTAAATACTGGCATCGAATCAAGCGGTGCGTCTGCGGTGATTGTCTGGCCACCATTGTAAACCTTATGGTCTCTTGTATCTTCCCACTTTCCAGCTGGCAGATAAACTTCGCGCTCAAACTGGTTTAGGTGGAAGATTGGTGCAACTAAGTAATCGCTTCCAAACATATACTGATCCTGCAGCTCCCAGCACTTTGAATCCTCTGGGAACTCATAGAACATTGTACGAATTAATGGAGAGCCATTTTTAGAAGCTTCTTCGTAGAGCTGTTTGATGTAATCATGCATCTCGATACGGATATCATAATATTTCTTCATGATGCGGTAATTTTCCTCACCGTAGCTCCATAGCTCATTTGGCTGTCCTGTATGAAGGTAGCCGCCGCCCCAGTCGCGTGTATCAAGCGGTGGAATGTTGTAAGGACCGCGGTCACCGTGCATACGAAGAACTGCAGAGTAAACAGCAAATTCATACCAGCGAATTAAAAGCTGCTGGAAATCTGGATCATTTACATCATCAGTCATGAAGCCGCCTACATCAGTTGTCCACCACGGGATTCCGGCAAGACCCATATTTAAGCCTGCCTGAAGCTGGTCATAGAATGCTTCAAAGGTACTTGGAACATCGCCAGACCATACAACATTGCCGTACTTCTGGCTGCCGGCCCATGCACAGCGAAGTAAATTAACAACAGTGCCGTCGCCAAGATCCTTCATGTTGTCATAGAAAACGCGGCTGTACAGCTGCGGATAAATATTAGAGCAGGAGAGAGCAGGACCTGCAATGTAGCGGTAATGGTCGAAATCGTATACACCGTAATCAGGCTCGGAGTTGTCAAGCCAGAATGCGTCGATGCCAAAATCATAATAATTTTTCTTGCAGATTTCCCATACGTATTTTCTTGTTTCAGGATTAAATACATCAATCTCAACACAGTCACCCTGATAGTCGTAAGTTTGTGCTGCACCGCGCTCAGTGCGGATCAAAAGACCGCGATCCATCATTGGCTGGAAGTTTTCGCTCTTTCTGTCAACTGATGGCCATACAGAAACTATTACTTTAATGCCCATGGAGTGGAGTTCATCTACCATTGCCTTAGGATCAGGCCAGTAGGTGGTATCAAATTTCCAGTCACCCTGAACAGTCCAGTGGAAGAAGTCGATTACGATCTGGTCAATATGGATGCCTTCCTTCTGGTACTGACGTGCAACGCTAAGAACTTCATCCTGTGTGCGGTAACGAAGCTTGCACTGCCAAAGTCCCATACGGTCCTCAGGAAACATCGGTGCGCGTCCTGTCACGGCTGTATAATTTTCCAAAATCTGCTTTGGTCCGTCAGCAACGGTCAGCCAATAATCCATCTGCTTAGTGGAACGTGCAGTCCATTCAGTATAGTTCTTTCCAAATGTTACCTGTCCGACAGCCGGATTGTTCCACAGCATACCATAGCCGAGATTTGATACTGCGAAAGGAACACTTATCTGGGAATTTCTCTGAGCAAGCTCAAGTGTACAGCCCTTTAAATCCATGTAAGCTTGCTGATACTGACCCATACCAAAGATCTTCTCGCCGTCATTGCTGTCAAATTTCAGATTCAGACTGAATTCGCTTCCGCCAATGATGCCCTTCCACTCGCGGTTTACAGTTTTCAAGCAGCGGCTTTCGCGGCTTAATGTGCCATCGTAGCTGCGATAATATTCGCGTAAAAACTGTTTGCCGTCACGGTAAAATGTGATAACGCCTGCAAAGTTAACAACTGCGCATATGCGTCCATTTGTGATAGAGGCAGACTCACGCTTATCAATAGTGCCGTCACCAACCCAGTGGTCAACTTCGTGACACTCAACCTCAGCATGTGAGCTTTCTGGTGTTTCTGTAAGTGCCCAGTCTTGATTTGATAATTCTGGAAGCATGGTTGCACGAACACGAAGAGAATTTTTGCCCCACGGTTCAATACGAAGCATTTCGCCGCCGTTTCTGGCTATTAGAACGCCATTTGCTGTTTCAAATTGCATAAAAAACCTCCTTATAAATAGTGCGATAAGTATCGCAATTTTCTTCTGATTGTATTATACTAACAAAAGAAAGAAAATACTTGACCATTTTTCACAGATTCTAACACAATGTTGATTGTTACAGTTCACACGTTGTGTGCGATTTTGCGAATGAGCGTCTTGTGAACTGCAACAAAGGAGGAGAAACATATGAACCAACTAGAATTTGCTCGTATTCATGAAATGCAGTTTCACGGAGATATTCGATTTCATCTGCGTCTTCATGAAATGACAAAGGAACCTCTCTGGCCAGAGCCAGTACCGCCGCATTGGCATGAGGAGTATGAATTTCTGGTGATTACAAGAGGTACTGGAACGGCTTGTCTTAATACAAGAACAATGCATATTGAGCCTGGGGATATTTTATTTATTAATGCTGGGATTGTGCACTCCTTTAGGGGGGATGAAAAAAATCCACTGGCTTTTTATGCGCTTGATTTTGGAAGAGAGCTTATAAGCAGCTATGGCAATGATGATATTCAGCAAAAATATATCAGCCGTCAGGCAAATGGTGAGCTTATTTTCAGAGACCATTTCAAAAAGGATGATGCTATGTGGCCGCATATCGAAGAACCGCTTGAAGAAATACGTGCTCTTTGCAGCCAGGAAATGGAAAAAAATGAGCTGCTGATTAAATCAAATCTGCTTCGTATATGGCATTATCTGTGCTTGGATGCAGAAGCAACGTCATTTACTCTAAAGAAAAAGGATGATGAACGAGTGCGTATGATCAAGCAGATTCTGCAGTATATACAGGAAAATTATGCAAGGAATTTAACTTTGTGTGGCCTTGCAGCATATTTCCATATGAGTGAGGGACAGTTTTGCCGTTTCTTTAAATCACAGATAGGAATGACTGCAATTGAGTATTTAAATTATTATCGTATCGGTGTGGCTTGTGACATGTTAAAGGATGGCATTTTGCCAATCAGTGAGATTGCGACAGAATGCGGCTACAACAACATTAGCTACTTCAACAGGACATTTAGGAGGTACATGCACTGTACACCAGGAGAGTATCAGAAACGGTAGGTGAGACTGCTTTTTTTAACAAAATAAACTGGCAAAAATAAGAATAATAAGCGATTTTGCACAGAAACAAACGGAAAATGGATGGAAATGGAAGAAGTGCTTTGTTATAATTGTTTTAAACTAAAAAAGTTAAGGGGCAAAAAGGCCAGAAAGGGAAGAATAATGACAAAGAAAGAACGTGTACTTCATGCATTTCACAATGAACCGGTGGATCGTGTTCCAATCGCATTTTGGTATCATTTTTCACCAGACGATGATTTTGGACAGGAGACGATTGATGAGCATTTGAGATTGTACCGTGAGGCAGATTTTGATCTGATTAAAGTTATGTGTGATGGATATTTTAATTATCCAAATCCGGGAATTGCTCAGATTAAGAACCCAGAAGACTGGTTTAACTTAAAACCGCTGGGAGCAGATCATCCATATATCCGTAAGCAGATTGCCCGCGTAAAAGGTGTAGTTGAAGCGGTAAAGGATGATTGCTGCGTATTTTATAATGTATTTTGTCCAATGTCTTTAATGCGCTTTGGTACAAGCGAGGAGCTTCTTATGAGCCATTTAAAGGCAAATCCGGAAGCAGTATGTCATGCATTTGAGGTAATTGGAGAAGATATTAGATCTCTGATTAAAGGTGTGATTGAAGAAGCAGGCTGCACTGGTATTTATTATTGTGTTCAAAATGCAGAGGAGTTTCGTTTTACAGCAGAGGAGTACAAGAAAATCGTAACACCGGCTGAGTTAGCTGTTTTAGAGTATGCTAATACATTAAGTGACAACAACATTTTGCACTGCTGTGGCTGGGCAGGAGATAAAAACCGAATTGAAGTATGGAAAGACTATCCAGCAAGAGCTGTCAATTGGGCAGTTTATGTTGAAGATTTGAGCCTGAAGGATGGCAAAAATTATTTTGGCGGACGTTGTGTGTTAGGAGGATTTGACAACCGCAAGACGGGTGTTCTTTACAGTGGAAGCAAGCAGGCAATAAAGGATGAAACAAAACGTTTGCTTGAGGAAACAGGAACAGTTGGAGTAATTCTTGGTGGTGACTGTACAGTACCTAGTGATATTGACCATGAGCGTTTTAGCTGGGTAAGAGAAGGTGCCGATGAGTTTATGGGACTGTTGACTGACAAGAGCATTCGTGCGGGAAGGTGATTGGATGAGTTTGGGAGAGTTGCAAAGAGAACAGATGACAGATGAGGACAAGGAGATTGCATTGTGGGTCTCTGATAAAATGCCGCAGCTAGTTAAGGATCTGACTAGAATTTGCCGCATCCCAAGTGTGGCGGTCGTGCCAGAAGACAAAAAGCCGCCATATGGTCCAGAATGTGTCAGAGTATTAGATGAGATGCTGCAGATTGGAAAGGAGTATGGACTGGACACAAAAAATTTTGACTCTTGTGTCGGTAGAATCCGATATGGAGATGGAGAAAAGTCTATTGGAATCTGGAGCCATCTTGATGTTGTCCCAGTAGGAGGCTACTGGGAGCATGACCCGTTTGAGCCTGTTGTGGAGCAGGGATATATGATTGCCAGAGGTTGTCAGGATAATAAAAGTTCAGCAGTAATGGCGCTATATCTTCTTTTATATATGAAGGAACACAAAATCAAGCTTACGTACAGTCTTGATGCGTATATGGGTACGAGCGAAGAGGTTGGAATGTTTGATATTGATCATTTTGTGGCTCATTATCCGTGCCCAGAGCTGTCTCTTGTACCAGACAGCGGATTTCCAGTATGCTGTGGAGAACGCGGAAGTTTTAATGGAGAGCTGACGGCAAATGAAAGCGTTAGTGAAAGGCTGATTTCTTTTTCATGTGATTGTTCCTCTCTTTCTTTTAGAAAAATACTTTTGCAGGTCGCGCCTGCCATTGGTTTCTCGTTCAACACTGATCCGTTTGCTGTCTCAGCTTTCCGTCCGTTCTTTGAATCCGTGTTCTTCTTGATGTCTATAATTTAGCGAAAATCAACATAAATTTCAATATTGTCTTCCCGTCTTTTGGTTGTTTCGTCAGTTCAAACAATACAAATTTGTTGGTTTTCATAGTGAAATACAGACAAATTTATATTATAATGAATTTCAAGCAGGAAAAGGGGTGATATTTTATGATTTCTCATTTAGAAAGTTTGTTTTCTTATGATTTTGTGAAAAATATTACACCTTTTTCTATGTTTTTCGATTTGGCAAACTGTCTAAGCTGGAAAAAAAAGGTTTGATCATTTGAAAAAAGGTATAATATTTTGGGTTTTAGAAGTGAAAAAGCAGAAGATTTATTGGGAAATCATAAATAATTCATGTGAAAATTTTATGAAATAACTATCCCAGCAAAATAAAAAAAACAGAGTGGCGCGACAGATTGCGGGAATACTTTTTCAGACACGCTCTAACCTAAGAAAGAGGAACTAAAATATATGGCGATCAAATATAAATGGCTGGTTGAACAGCTAAGAGAAATCATTTCAGATTCTATTCAAAAGGGAAGCAACAAGCTTCCCACCGAACAGGAGCTGGCTGTCAGATACCGTGTCAGCCGACAAACGGTCCGGGCTGCGCTGGCGGTTCTTGAAGATGAGCGGGAAATCCGCCGCATTAAAGGGAGCGGAGCTTACATTACCGGACTTTCCAGCCTGGAAGACCGGAATATAGTTGGAATTCTGATTCCCGATGAACAGCAATATGAATATCCTGCACTGATAAATGATATTCGTGTGACGCTGGCTGCGGAGGGATTTTCCTGCAAGGTTTACCCCACTCACAATCACGTGGACCAGGAACGGCAAATCCTTCAGTTTCTTTTGAAAAGTCCGCTGCGGGCGCTTATTGTGGAGCCTGTAAAAAGCGCCTTACCATCACCTAATACAGAGCTTTATCAAAGGCTGATACAAAGGGGAACTTTCATTTTGTTCCTGGGATGTGCTTATCCCCAGTTGTCTCAGATTCCAGTAATCTATGAAGATAATCTATATGGGGCTGGTCTTCTGGTGCAAAGTCTTGTGGAAAAAGGCCACTCTTCTATCGCCGGTATTTTCCAGATGGACGATCAGCGGGGACTTGAACGCTACCAGGGATTTCTGGATGCTATGCAAAATCAGGGGCTGACTGTACCAGACCGCAACATCTGCTGGTACACCACACAGGAACTGGATGATTTCCGTCAGAGCCAGGATATCAGCTTCCTGAAAAAATTTCTAGAACGGATCACCCCCGACTGCACTGCGTTTATTTGTGAGGATGACTTTATTGCATGGCTGTTATGGGAAGAGCTGTCGCTTGGACAGGAGAAAAAGATAGCAACTCACGCTTCCCTTTCATCCTCTCTTCAAAACACTGGATTCACAGCTGCTTCCGCCGGCCATAGTTTCGAAGCCACAATAGCACTAGCCACCTTCAATACCAGCTACCTCACTACATCTGGTCTGCTCTGCGCCACAACACTGACACACCAGACACACCAGCCTGGTACTCTGGCCGCCCAAATGAGCATAAACAAATTAAAAGGACTCCCTGTCTCTTCGCAGGAAGTCCCATGGCAGTTATCACTGCCGAAATCGCATAATTAATTTTGAATATCATGCAGTCCCCTTACTCCGATATTCCCTTGGGCTGCACCCGGATTTTTTCTTAAACACATAACTGAAATAATGGGGATCCTTATATCCCACCTCCTGTGCGATCTCTCCGGACGACTTGTCCGTCTCGCGCAGGAGTTTTTTCGCTCTGTCAACACGTTTGCAGGTAATATACTCTACAAACGTCTTCTGCATATTCTGGCTGAAAATTGCGCTTAAATAGTTGGCACTCATATTTACCGCATCCGCTACTTCATTCAGGGAAATGGTCTCTTTATAGTAATTCTCATCAATATAATCCAGCACTTTCCTCATGGCGCTGTTGCCCTGAGACTCATTCTTCTCATCCCTGATATCAATGGCACTCTGAAGAATGTCCACACAATACCCTGCCACCTGCGATGCCTTGATACTGGTATCCTGATATTTTCCCTCAATCCGTTCTGTATAACCCTCTTTTTCCACACCAATGGATTCCAGATACATAATAGTTGTAAACCGAATATGAAGCACCACATAATCCCGGAACATTCTGGACTCCAATGCCTTACTCATTCCACCCAGATATCCCTGAACGAACTCCTGGATCTCACTGCTGCTTCCTTTTGTGAGAAAATCCTTGATGATCTCAGGATTCAGCTGTGAAGAATCCACTGCTGCCAGCCGGTTCTCCCCCTGCGAGTTTACATAACTTTCCAAAGTTTCTTCTGTAAGCACATGAAGCCCCGGCACCATAAAACGATATGCAAAATAATGATTCACGCTCTGATAACACTGGGAAAGCAGGCTCAATCTCTCCACTGGTTTTCCTACCGCCACATACCAGTCCATCTGCTCTTCCCCTTCGCAGGCCCGTTTCACATACTCCACGCAATTATCTGTCAGCTCTGGAAGCCGGGACAATTCCCCCTTTACCAGAACTCCATAACTGTTTACATTCCAGCGGAAAAGCAGATACTGGGGATAGCGGAGAAAATAATGAAGCACTTCATCCTGTTTCCGAAGAAAACCTGCCATCTTGTCCTTATTTTTCTCCTGTAAATACAGGAAAAGCAGATTATATCCTGCTGCCGTAATTTCTATGGACTGACGCTCTGCCTCATCATAAATCTCCTTAACCGACAGCTCGCCCTCCAGAATTTTCTCCATAAAACGCCGTCTGGAAAACTGCTCATACTCCTGGATCTCATTCTGGAACTGGGTGCGGTAGTCCTCCTGCTCCTGATCCTGCTCGATCTTATCTTTCAGTTCAAGAAGTACATTTTTCAGCTTCATTCTGGTAACCGGCTTCAGAAGATACTGGTCAACACCAACTTCAATTGCCTGTCTCGCATATTCAAAATCATCATAACCACTGATAATAATAATCTTCATCCGCGGAAATTCTTTGCTCACAATTTTACTTAAGGAAAGCCCATCCATAAAAGGCATTTTAATATCCGTGATCAATACATCCGGCTTCGTCTTACGGATCAGGGGCAAAGCCATTTCCCCGTCTGCTGCTTCTCCTACAAAACGGTATCCGAACTGATCCCAGGGAATCCTGTCCCTGAGCCCTTCGCGGATCACCGTCTCATCTTCAACCAGAAATACCTTCCGTAACATTTTCTTCCTCCCCAACGTTCTCCTGGGTATACACCCGCTCCGGAACATAATATGCTTTCTCTATTTCTTTGCCAGCTTCCATATCCTGAATGATCTGCTCCACGTATTTTCCCTGGTCAGGATTACACTGGACATCAATGTTGATCTCCCCATTTCTCACCAGCTCCACGCCCGCATCCACCGCATCAAAGGAAATTACCGTAATATCGCCGTTCACTCCTGCAGTTTTTCCTGCTTCTCTGATGGCTTCAAGAGCACCAAAAGTCATGTCATCGTTCTGTGAAACCACCACATCTATGTCCTCATACTGATCCAGAAGCCTTGCCATCTCTTCTTTTCCTTTTGCTGTGGTAAATTCTCCGTCTACCTGCTGCAAAATGTTCCAATTGCGCTGCACCTTTGCCACTTCATTGAACCCACGGGTTCTGCCGATGGTGGCGGAGGCGCCTTTGGTTCCTTTCAGCACTACAATGTTAACTTCGTCATCTTCCCTGCCCTGCTTTTTCATGTAATCCTCAAGCCAGTAACCGGCATCCTGTCCTTCGCGGACAAAATCGGAACCAACCCAGGAAGCATAGAGGGAGTCATCATCCACAGAAACCTTACGGTCTATGAGAATTACCGGAATCCCGGCATCCTTCGCCTCCTGAAGCACAGTGTCCCAGCCAGATTCCTCAATAGGAGAAAGTACGATATAATCCACCTGCTGGGAAATAAAGCTTCGGATGGCCTTGATCTGATTGGCCTGCTTCTGTCTGGCATTGTCAAAAATCAGCATGTAGCCGTTTGCCCTGGTGAAAGCGTCCTGAATGGACTGAGTGTGGGCAC
>OLPQ01002309.1_pt1 | contig 11312 bp, 7 predicted proteins | sample 1672451 | NCBI WGS metagenome assembly OLPQ01 (sample SAMEA3136687, study PRJEB25190) | human gut metagenome | biome: human gut; feature: human-associated habitat; material: faeces | place: Austria | collected 2013
GCGTTTAAGTAGGAAATAGCGGAATGAACAGGCCATACTTCTCCTTTCTCTCTGAAAGCCGAAATTATTAATAGAATCAAATAATACTTTTCATGACCTAATTAATCAAGAAAAAGTTCGCGATCGCCACAAATGCCCCAAAATTCGTAGCCCGATCGGGGAAAATGTCAGAAACTCTGAAGAACTGCGGCAAAAAGCTAGGTCGGGCTGCGGATCCGAACGTGTGATCCGCAGCCCGAGGTGGATTTTTGGAACAGAACCCGTAGTCAGGGAAGGGAAAATGTCAGGGAACTCAAAGGAGCGCGGCAAAATGTAGGGCCGGGCTACGGGTTGGGATGAAATCAGCTTCCCCTGTGCGGAATGAGCAGAAGCGAATGGCGGTTCACTTCCGCTATGTTAAATTAGCGGAAGTGAATCTCGGTTCGCTTCCGCAATGGTTAAAGCAACAGAAGCGAAATCGTGAGCAAGGGGCATCGGCGTGAGTCCCTAGGAGATTCTGCGGCCGTTGCGGCAGGAGATGCGCGGCGGCCGCAGCTCCGCACGGGGTTACAGTTCCACTTCGTCGATGAGGTGGATGAGATCTTGCTGGCTGTGGATGTTCAGCTTGCGGTAGATGTGGCGGATGTGGGTCTTTGCCGTGCCTTCGGAGATGTAGAGCTGCTGCTGGATGTGGGAGGACTTGTAGCCGCGGGCCAGGTAGCACATGACCTCGCTTTCGCGGCGCGACAGCAAGTAGGTGTTGGCGACGATCTCGCAGCGCTGGCGGAAGCGGCCCCGGGCGGCGGGCGTGTCGTCGGCGGGCGCGGGGGCGACGGCCTCCTCGGCGAAGATGGAGCGCGAGAAGTCCATGGCCTGACGGGCGGGGGAGGGGGCATTGGAGGCAGAGCTTGCGGTGTCAGAAGCGGCGCTTGCATCCGATGCATCGTCCTGCATGGCGTCCACGGCGGTCGGGCCATCTGCGGCGGAAACGACAGAAGATGCGGAGGCGATCTGCCCCGATGCCGCGCCGGAGGTTTCGCCCAGCTCGGCAAGGGCGGCCACGACGGCGTGCTCCCAGTTTGCAGGGACCTGGGTGCGCACGTCGGCCTGCTCGGGGGCAGAGGGGACCGCGCCTTCCCGGGCACGTTCCAACGCATCTGCTTTCCCCTCGTTCACCACGATGAGCGGGGCCCGCGAGGCGCTCTGTACGGCCACCTTCCTCGGTGTTACGGCCACGATGGAGGCCATCTCGCGCTCGTCGGGCAGAAGCGCGTAGGCGAGCATCATGGCGACCAGCACGATGAGCACGGTGCCCATCTCCCCCAGACCCGTCGGCGCGCCGAGGGCGCCGGTGAACAGGGGAAGGGTGGATCCGCCCAGAGCCGCCAGCGCCATAACGCCGCGGCCGAGGCCGAACACGAAGATGGGGGAGAGGCGGAAGCGCTGGGAAAGCTCCGAGAAGAAGATCCACGTGAGCGCCTCGAAGGACATGTAGCCGACGAGCACCACCGAGGTTCCCCAGAACGACGCGCCACCGGCGGTGAAGGGGATGAACACGGCCGTCACGGCGATGAACGGGATGAGCGGGCGGAAGAAGGTGTGCCAGCGCTCGTCGCCGCCCAGCGCCAGGAACGTCACCATGATAAGCACCGTGGCGGCGCAGGCGGTGACAAACAGCAGTGCTTGGTCTTCGAAAGCGCTGCCGGGCAGGATGGTCTCGATGGAGGTCTGGCGCATGATCCCTAAGGCCACGCCGAGGAAGAACACCGGCAACCCGAAGCGCAGCACGAAGCGCGCGTGGTTGATGGGCAGTGGCTGGAAGATGAGCTGGCGATTATCGAAATCAAGGCTTACGTGGCGACGAAGCACGAGCAGCAGGGCGATTTCCGCGAAGGGAATGAGCGCGCTTGCCACGCCTCCCCACGGGAAGGGGATCTGATGCAGCACCAGACCGTAGATGCCGAATCCGATGGCGATGGAGAGTGCTCCGTTGATGACGACGGAGGCTGAATCGCGGCGCGAGAAGGCGATGCCCCAGGCCAGCAGCAGCACCGACGATCCGGCGCCGGTGAGCACGCCGGAGGCAAGCTGCAGCGCCTCCGAGCTAAGGAGCGATCCGTCGGGCGCGAGCAAGAGCAGTGTCCCCGTCGAACCGAGCAGAGCGGCGATGACGAGGGTGGGCGTGGCGTGCAGCGGGCGAATGAGCCTGGTATCGAGAACGCTCGCGACGAGCAGCAAGAGCCCGTACACGAGAATGGACACGAAATAGGCGAGAGACAGCTGATCGTTGGAGGGCCCGGCCTGAAGGCCGCTGGTTCCGAAGATGCCGCCCTTGTCGAACATCGAGCTGTAGATCCAGGCCTGATGCAGGCCATAGCCGAGCGAGATGATGCTCAACTCGCCGAAGGATGTGCCCTCTTTGAAGTCGATGCTGATGGTGACGCGAGGAACCTGAAACCCCATAATCCCCCTCCTGCGGGTCCGGCCGTCTCGCCGGGCGGGATGACGCATTATTGCTGAGTCAGGGGATTATAGATAGCGGATGGTGCCTCGTCAACTTGCTCACGGATCCCCTGGCCCGTAAAACCTCCTGTTCGGCGCGCTGCTATGCCGTTGCCATCGGCGTGCTCTTGCGCGCTGCGGTCGGGGCCACCGCTGGTCGACGATGGCCCCGCGACGGTCGGCGACCTACTTGGTCACCGTGATCACCACGTTGTCGTAGCGATCGAGAACGGTCGAGCCATCGCCCTTCGCGGGGGCGGTGTAAGCCTCGCTCACGTTCTGGGACGTGGCGGCGTAGGCGCCTTCCGCGTCCTTGTAGGCCTGCACATCGCCGGTGGGGTACACGCTGATCTCAGCGTTGTAACCGTTGGCGGCGAGGTAGTCGGCCACCGACTGAACGTCATAGTTGTGAATGGCGTCCAGCCCGTTTTGGTTCTCGCTGGAGATGATGCCCTCGGTAAGGACGACATCGGCCGTGCTGCCCGCCGGAACGAACATCAGGTCGGAGTGCACGTCGCCTCCCACGGCGGTCTCGTCGACCACCATGAAGACCTCGTAGCTACCCAGACCGTCAGAGGAATCCGACACGCTGTCGTCGTGCACGTAGTAGAAGCCGTACGCCGGGACAGCGATCAGGGCTGCGCACAGGCAGGCCAGAACCGCGATGGCAAGAACCTTCTTGCCGAATGCTGCGTTGGTCATAAGTGCTCCCTCAATCGTGGTCGCCCCGCAGTTTCGCAACGCAGCCCCATTATGGCGCGCGCACGGAAAAGGTCAAGGGCAAAACCCCAGGTGCAGCGCACAATCATCCTCGTGGAAGGGCGAAATCATCACGAGAGGATGATGCCGTTTTTCGCAAAGATGGGCCTGGTCGTATGAGCTGGGCGCCGCGATGCTTCCTAGAATGTAGGACGAAGAGGATAGGAAGCGGCGTCTGCTATCGGATTGCTCGAGCGAACGAAGGGCGAAAAGAGCCTTCCGCGCATCGGGGTTCGCGATGACGACCGCACGCGAAACGAGAGAGGAAACCTGTATGGCCTATCAGCATCAGGGTTCTTGCGCGAGTGCCGGGGACACCCTCGAGCTGCTCGCCTTCGACGACGAGTTCGACCCTTTGGCGGTGGACGACTCGGAGATCGACCAGGAATGGATGGACGACGAGAACCCCTACGACACCATCGACTACCCCACCATGCGCAACATGCCCGAGACGGTGCACCACGATCCGGTGTACTCGCCGGCACGCCAAGGCAGCGCCACCGAGGCGCTTCAGGCGCTCATTGTCCGCAACCCCAACCGTCGGCCCGTGCTGCTGAACATCATCGGCCTGTGCGAGGGCGGCTGCCCCTCGAGCGTCATTTCCGAGCGCGTGGATGAGTGGCAGCACGACAACTGGTCGGTGTACGCTCCCATGACGCTGTGCCGCATGTTGGAGCGGGCCGGCGCCCTCACGTTGGAGATGCCCGACGTGTCCGAGGAGCATGAGAGCGCCGAGGAGGGCGTGGCGTATCTGGAGATTCGCGAGACCGTGGATCCGGTGTGGCGCGCGACTCCCGAGGCGTTGGCCTTGCGCGCGGAGTACCTCGCCGGCAAGAGCTTCCGCGCGGTTGTGCTGGGGTCCGACGAGGCGCGCTACGCCGAGGTGTACGCGGCGGTTATGGAAGCCCTCGAAGAGGCCCCGCGAAAGCTGGACGCCATTGAGAGCCTGACCGACACCATGGACATCACCAAGTCGCCGCGCCGCTTCGGCCAGCATTTCATCGACGTGCTGGAAACCTGCGATTGCGCCATCTGGGGCGATGGCGCCTGGAACTTGACCGATTTGGGGCGGGCTATGCTCGCCGAGCTGAAGAGCGCGAAGGAGGCTTAACGCTATGGTCGTTATGGAGGAAGCCGTCGTCGAGGGAGCTGCCGCTTCCGAGGACGTGAACCTCGTCGAGCTGATGAACGCCCGCGCCCGATCCTACGGCATGCTGGCGCGTCTGTTCCGCGAAGAGGTGGATCTGCCGACGCTGCGCGAGCTGCAGAAGATGCGCTTTCCCCAGGCCACGGGCAATGCGGCCGCCGATGAGGGCTACCACCAGCTGTACGACTACCTGAAGCGCGCCTGGGACGACTCGGTGACCGAGCTCGCCATCGATTACGTGAGCACGTTCATCGGCCACGGCGTGAACGGGTATTCCGCCGCCTATCCGTACGAGTCGGTGTACACGTCCGAGCGCCGTCTGCTCATGCAGGAGGCCCGCGCCGAGGTGCTCGCCACGCTGCGCGAAAACGAGTTGAAACGCGGTAACTGGAACGAGGCCGAGGACCACATCGCGCTGGAGCTGGAGTTCATGCAGCGCATGGCCCTTCGCGCCGCTGAGGCGCTGTCCGACAACGCCGAGGACGAGGCGATCGCCTACCTGCGCACGTCCTACGACTTTTTGGAGAATCACCTGCTGAACTGGGTTCCCATGCTGGTCGCCGATATGCGCATGCACGCCCGCACCTTGTTCTACCAGGGCCTGGGGCAGCTGACGCTCGGCTCCCTGCAGGAGGACGAAGCCGTCCTGCGCGAGCTTCTGGACTCCGTGGGAGCTTAGCGGCTTTTGATGCCTCCGCTGCGACGAGGCGTCCCAACCCTACCAATCCCTTCCTTCTTTCCCCTCCTTTTTCGGCCCCGCCTCCTCCCTCCTCGGCGGGGTCGGCCCATTTTCGGCAAGAAACGAACGCAAAAGAAAAGCCCCAGTCGGGGCTTTTCTTGCAGAAAGGGTTCGGAGGAGGAGCTAGTCGATCCCTGCGTCGGCCAAGAGGGCTTGGCCGCCTAGCGTGATGGGGGCGGCAGCGCCGGCCTCTTCTAGGAAGCAGGTGGCCACGAGTTTAGCGCGAGTTTCCGTCGCGCTTATCTTCACTGCCGTAATAGTGAGTGAATCACGTCAGTGAACGATTTCTGCCCTATAATCATAGGGGTCGACAAATGCTAGGGTGCCGCGAGATCCAGGAAAAGAATGCAGGGAGCGCAGAGCGAAGCTCAGCCGACATGTGAATTATTCGGATTGGAATAATAATGAGCGGACTGAACGAAGAGAACACAAAGCTGAGATATATTACGCCAGCCCTCATTGATGCAGGCTGGGATTTGGAGCATATTTCTTGCGAAGATTACTTTTTCTCTGACGGGAAGATCCTCATAGACGGAGGCAATGGCAAGCGCGCTGGAAAGGGGAACAAAACTGACTACCAGCTTTGTCATCCAGACCTTAATTCGCCTCTTGCGGTCGTTGAAGCGAAAGATTATCAGAAAACGCCGGGATATGGTTTGCAGCAGGCGATTGAGTATGCCGTAATCCTCGATGTTGATTTTGCCTACAGCTCTAATGGGCAAGCATTTGTTGAGCATGACCTTATAACCGGAGATGAACGCCAATTTGGCATGGATGAATTTCCGTCTCCTCAAGAGCTTTGGAGGAGGCATTGCGCAGGTCACTCGTTGAATGAAGAGCAATCAAAAGACGTTTGTGTCCCTTATCACTTTGGATACGATTCGATAACTCCTCGATACTATCAACGCATTGCCATCAACCGCGTCATCGAGGCTGTAACAAAAGGTCAGAAAAGACTGCTTCTGGTGATGGCGACGGGAACTGGTAAGACCTATACAGCGTTCCAGATTGTCTGGCGGATGCGTGAGATGGGCTACAGGCGCGTCTTGTACCTAGCCGACAGGAACGTTCTTTTAGATCAAACTCGATCCGGGGACTTTAAACCGCTGAACTCTGTAACAACTAAGGTGAAGGGCAAGGTGCTAGACAGCGCGTACGAGGTGTTCTTTTCTACCTACCAGCAACTTGTTAATGAGGATGATGAGGATGCATCGCAGCCCTTTCAGCAATTCGATTCATCGTTCTTCGATTTGGTTATCGTGGACGAATGCCATAGGGGAAGCGCCAGGGCCGATTCAAGCTGGAGAAGGATCCTGGAACATTTCCATTCCGCAGTCCAGCTGGGAATGACCGCTACTCCGAAGGAGACAAAAGGAATATCCACATCGGACTATTTCGGAGATCCGCTCTACACCTATTCTCTTAAGCAGGGGATTGAGGATGGGTTTCTTGCCCCTTATAGGGTCAAAAGAATTCATCTAGACGTTGACAAATTCGGCTTTGTTCCCCAACGAGGTCAGCTCGACGACAATGGCGAAGAAATCGAACAAAAGGAATACACGCAGAAGGATATCAACAGAACGATCGTCTTCTCTGGCAGGGATAGGCGCGTAGCCAATGAGATAACGAAGTTCTTGAAAGAGGAGGGTCGCCTGCAGAAGACTATAGTGTTCTGCGAGGACATCGAGCACGCCGAAAGAATGCGCCAAGCACTGGTGAACGCCAATTCCGATATGGTTGCAGAACATCCAAACTATATCATGCGGTGCACGAGCGGAGTCAAAAACGTTGAGTCTATCCTCGATGCCTTTATGGATGTAGACGAGCCCTACCCCACGATCCTCACGACCTCAAAGCTGCTGACTACAGGCGTCAATTGCAAAACCTGCAAATGCATTGTTCTAGATAACAGCTTCGGGGAGCAGGGAATGACGGAGTTTAAGCAGATTGTTGGCAGGGGCACTCGAATTAAGGAGGATAAGGAAAAGCTTTACTTCACCGTGCTTGACTTCAAGGATGCAACCAGGCTTTTTGCTGACCCTGATTTCGATGGCGAACCTCCTGTAATATACGATCCGAAGGCGAAAGAGCCAGCAGATATTTTCCCAACGCCGCCGCATGATCCACCAGAGCCTCAATCGTGCTTTAAATACTACGTAAGCGATTTGCCTGTTGAGGTTGTTGGAGAGCACGTCCAATACTATTGGATGGGCGGTCTGCATACGGAAAGTCTCGTCGACTACACGAAGAAAAGCATTCACAAGCAGTATCGCACGCTGGACGATTTTATCAATCGATGGACATCTGAGGAAAAGAAGGCTGCGATATGCGAGGAGCTTGAAAAGCAGGGAGTCTTCCTTGGCCAATTGCGCGAGCAGGTAGGCAACGATGACATGGACGATTTCGACCTCATCTGCCATATCGCTTACGATGTTCCGGCGATGACGCGAAAAGAACGAGCGCAGGCGGTTAGGGATAGCGGTTATCTAGACCAGTTCAATGAGGCTGCCAAGCTGGTCTTGGATGCTTTGCTTGATAAGTACGCGACTTCTTCCATCCGAGATTTAGACGACATAAACATATTGAGATTGAAGGAGTTCCAGCAGATCGGATCCGTTCCGCACATCGTGAAGCTTTTCGGAGGCAAAGATCAATTCCTGCGCACAGCCCAAGCGCTTGAAAACGAGCTCTATAGGATAGCAGCGTAAACTTGAAGGAGTATTTGGCATGGCAATAGGGTCGTTGGTCAAAAAGATTCAGAACATCATGCGCGAAGACGCGGGTGTCAATGGAAACGCGCAGCGCATTGAGCAGATGGTGTGGATGTTCTTCCTCAAGATATATGACGCGAAGGAAGAGGAATGGGAGCTTGTCCAAGAGGAATACGAGTCGATCATCCCGGACAACCTCAAATGGAGGAACTGGGCGATCGACCCAGCGGATGGGTCTGCGCTTACAGGAGCCGAGCTTCTCAATTTCGTAAACAACGAGCTTTTCCCGGCGCTCTCAACGCTGCCCATCACGCAGAGGACCACGAATGGCCAGGCAATAGTGCGCTATGCATTTGAATCCGCACACAACTACATGCAAGACGGTACCTTGCTTAGACGCGTCATCAACGAGATTAACGATTCTGTTGACTTTACCGAATACAGGGAGCTGCACGCCTTCGCAGAGATTTACGAGACGATACTGAAGGATCTTCAGGCGGCGGGCCAGGCGGGTGAATTCTATACCCCGCGCGCGGTTACGGACTTCATGGCACAACAGATGAATCCGCAGCTCGGCGAGTCCATCGCCGACTTCGCCTGCGGCACCGGTGGTTTTCTGACGTCAGCATTAAAGATACTCGACTCTCAAGTGAAAACGCCGGACGATAAACTGAAGTACAGCACAAGCGTGTACGGTCTTGAGAAAAAGCAGCTGCCGTATCTCCTTTGCGCCACCAACATGTTTCTTCATGACATCGACGACCCAAGAGTATTCCATACCAACTCGCTCGACAAGGACATCCGAGAGTATAGGTCTCAGGCCAAGGAAGGTACCTTCGATCTTGTCCTGATGAATCCGCCCTACGGAGGAAGCGAACAGGATGCCATCAAGGCAAATTTCCCCATCGCTCTCAGAAGCTCCGAGACGGCCGACCTCTTTATGGCTCTGATCATGTATCGACTCAAAGAGCACGGACGAGCTGCGGTGATTTTGCCAGACGGGTTTCTGTTCGGCTCGGACAACGCGAAGCTTGCCCTGAAGCAAAAGCTTCTGGAGGATTTCAATCTTCACACGATCATCCGATTGCCAGGAAGCGTATTCGCTCCATATACGTCCATTACCACCAACATCCTTTTTTTCGAGAACGGGGCAAAGACAGAGAGAACTTGGTTCTACCGAATGGACATGCCTGAAGGCTATAAGCACTTCAGCAAAACAAAACCCATTCAGCTAGCGCATTTCGAGCCGGTAATTGAGTGGTGGGATAACCGCGAAGAGATTATTGTGGACGGCAATCCCAAGGCGAAGAGTTTCACAGCCGATGAGCTGAAGGATTTGCAGTACAACTTCGATCAATGCGGCTTTCCCCATGACGAAGAAGAGATACTTCCGCCTGACGAGCTGATCAAGAGCTATCGCGAAAAAAGAGCGATGCTCGATAAGGAGATCGATGCGAAGCTAAATCAGATCTGTGAGATATTGGGAATCGAGGCATAGCGTGAAAGAGACCAGCAACCTCGAAATGTCTGCCTTCTCGACAGAGATCAAGTATACAGAAAGCGAAGATATTCTCAGCGATGCTCGTAGCATTATCGATGCTGCGCAGAGCGTTGCTCGCCGAGCTGTGAATGTGACGCTCGTGCAACGAAACTGGCTTTTAGGCAAGCGCATAGCCGAAGAAGAGCTTGATGGCGAAGATCGTGCTGATTATGGCGCCGAGGTTATCAAGAAATTAGCAAAGGAACTCACCAAGGAATACGGGAGGGGGTTCTCGCGCACAAACCTATACCAATTCAGGCAGTTTTATGAGATGTTCCCCGAGATTGTCCAGACGGCGTCTGGACAATCTGATGGTCTCCTAACATGGTCACATTATGCAACTATGTTGAGGGTTTTCGACAAGGATGCGAGGGATTGGTATGCGAACGAGGCTGCGAGTCAAAATTGGAGTGTGCGAACCCTCGCGCGGAATATCGATACTCAATTCTATTATCGCTTGTTGATGTCGCAGGATAAGGCTCCTGTGATTTGCGAGATGAAGAAAAAGACCTCAGAACTTCAGATGAATCGTCTCGAGTTCGTGAAGAATCCAGTTATTGCGGAGTTTCTCGGAATATCGCAGGACAAAAGATTTGCGGAAACTGATCTTGAACAGGCCATATTGACGAATCTGCAGCAATTTCTAATGGAAATGGGCAAAGGCTACGCGTTTGTAGCGAGGCAGCAGCATATTCGTACTGAGCTGGACGATTACTATATCGATTTAGTGTTCTATAACTACATCTTGAAGTGCTTTGTACTCATCGACTTGAAGACAACCAGGATTACTCACCAAGATGTTGGGCAGATGGACATGTACGTTCGCATGTACGATGATCTTAAGCGCGGTAAAGACGATAACCCAACGTTGGGCATTGTGCTGTGCGCAGAAACGGATGCAGACATTGCCCGTTACTCTGTTTTAAATGGAAACGAACAGCTCTTTGCTGCGAAGTACAAACTGTATTTGCCCGATGAGGATGAGCTGAGGGCTGAGATCGAAAATCAAAAAACTATGTTTAAGCTTCAGCGGGTAAGTGGCGAGGGAGTGGCTCGGGATGAAGGGTAAGGATCTCAAGAACTCTATTCTGCAGATGGCAGTACAGGGAAAGTTGGTGCCGCAAGATCCTGACGATGAACCAGCCTCTGTTCTGCTTGAGCGCATCCGCGAGGAGCGCCGTCGGCTCATCGCGGAGGGAAAGCTGAAGGCGCCCAAGGGCGGCGAGAGCGTCATCTATCGCGCTTCCGATGGGTCGCACTATGAGAAGCGCATCGACGCCAAAGGGCACGTGCTGAGCGACGAGTGCATCGAGGATGAGATCCCGTTTGAGATCCCCGAGAGTTGGGAGTGGGCAAGGCTCGAGAGCGTATGCCGCACCATTAAAGACGGTGACCATCAACCACCTCCGCAAGTTTCAACTGGCATACCATTTCTAGTGATATCAGATGTCTCGACTGGAACTATTGAATTCAATAACGCGCGATTTGTTCCGTTCGGCTACTATGAGGCACTTGATGGCGCGCGCAAGCCGGAGAAAGACGATCTGCTGTTTACGGTAACGGGCTCATTTGGAATACCCATCGTCGTACGCACGGACGATTCGTTCTGTTTTCAAAGGCACATAGCTCTTCTTAAGCCGCTCGTGAGCGTCGACTACCTATGGTTAGCTATGCAATCACCCTCTTTCTTTACTTACTGCGATTTAAAGGCCACTGGAACTGCCCAGAGAACAGTAGCACTCACAACGTTAAGGAACGCTTTATTGCCAATACCTTCAAAAGTCGAGCAGACAAGAATCCTATCTTTTACAAGCAATATTCTTCCTGCCATCACCCAATACGACGCCCTCGAATCTGCCCGCCAGCAGCTGGATGCAGAGCTGCCCGACCGCCTGCGCAAGTCCATCCTGCAGCAGGCGGTGCAGGGCAGGCTCG
>OLPQ01002317.1_pt1 | contig 11258 bp, 8 predicted proteins | sample 1672451 | NCBI WGS metagenome assembly OLPQ01 (sample SAMEA3136687, study PRJEB25190) | human gut metagenome | biome: human gut; feature: human-associated habitat; material: faeces | place: Austria | collected 2013
ACGTTGACTGCCCCGGCCACGCCGACTATGTTAAGAACATGATCACCGGCGCTGCCCAGATGGACGGCGCGATCCTGGTCGTGTCCGCTCCGGACGGCCCGATGCCGCAGACCCGTGAGCACATCCTGCTGGCCCGTCAGGTCGGCGTTCACTACATCGTTGTCTTCCTGAACAAGACCGATATGATGGACGACGAAGAGCTGCTGGAGCTGGTCGAGATGGAGATTCGCGAGCTGCTGAGCTCCTACGGCTTCCCGGGCGACGAGATCCCGATCATCCGCGGTTCTGCGCTGAAGGCTCTGGAGTATGTCCAGAACGGCGGCACCGACCCGAAGAATGCGCCGGAGTGCCAGTGCATCTTCGCTCTGATGGACGCTGTCGATGAGTACATCCCGTCCCCGGAGCGCGATACCGACAAGCCGTTCCTGATGCCTGTTGAGGACGTGTTCTCCATCACCGGCCGCGGCACCGTTGCGACGGGCCGTGTTGAGCGTGGTGTGGTGAAGGTTTCCGATACCGTCGAGATCGTCGGCCTGCAGGATAAGCCGCGCAGCACCGTCGTCACCGGCGTGGAAATGTTCCGCAAGCTGCTGGATCAGGCTGAGGCCGGCGACAACATCGGCGTGCTTCTGCGCGGCATCCAGCGCAACGAGGTCGAGCGCGGTCAGGTTCTGGCCAAGCCGGGCTCCATCCATCCGCACACCCACTACATGGGTCAGGTTTACGTTCTGACCAAGGAAGAGGGCGGCCGTCATACCCCGTTCTTCAACGGCTATCGTCCGCAGTTCTACTTCCGCACCACCGACGTGACCGGCAACATCAAGCTGCCGGAGGGCGTTGAGATGGTCATGCCGGGCGACAACGTGGACATGGAGTGCACGCTGATCACCCCGATCGCCATGGACGAGAAGCTGCGCTTCGCTATCCGCGAGGGCGGCCGCACCGTCGGCTCCGGCGTTGTCACCAAGATCCTTGAGTGATACCCGGTCTAAACGATCAAACAAAGAGGACTTCCGAAAGGGAGCCCTCTTTTTGATTTACTTTTCCGTTGCTTATGTGTACGGCGGCATGTATAATAAGATCAGCAAAAAATGACAGGAGGTATTCCCATGAAAGACCCGAATTGCGGCTATTGCGCGCGCGGCAAAGGCGATTCACGCCGCCTTTCATCCGGATAAGCTCAACTACGGCGCGTATGGCGACACGGGCTGCCACCTGCACGTCCATCTCGTGCCGAAATACAGGGACGGCTTTGAATGGGGCGGTGTGTTTGCCATGAACCCCGGCCAGACGAAGCTCACCGACGCGCAATACGCCGAGATGATCGAGAAGATCAAGGCGGCGCTGTAAAAAAGATCAGGCGCTCCTTCCCCTGAGCGGGGAGGGGCGTTTGCTGTTGTGTCCAAATGGCGTCTATCAGGCTCTGCTTGCCAAAAAGCGCCAAATGGAATATAATCAGAGCATGAAAATGCGCCCGTATGGCTTTTAGCGTTTTCAAAAACAATAAAAAGAACTCAAATCTATGATGGAAAACGAGAGGGGTCAATCATGGGAAAGCTATCCTATGTCATCAAGCGCGCCAGAAAGATGGATTACCGCGCGATGCTGAAAACCGCCGACATGCTGCACAAAAAGACGGGCAAGAGCCGCATCTGGCTGATGGCCGATATGGCCAAGTGCGCCGCCAAGTACAACGCGGGCTATGTCGATTATAAAATTGCGGAGATGTACCGCTTAAACGACGCGCAGCGCGCCACGCAGATCACGCGCGGCATTTCCAACAACATCGTTGCGCGGATGAACGACAAGAAATTCTGGCACTTCTTTGACAACAAGACCGAGTTTAACCAGCTCTTCCACGAGCAGGTCAAGCGCGAATGGCTCAATTTCTCCATCGCGACGGAGGAACAGTTCGCCGAGTTCGTGCAGGGGCGCGGCGATATCATCTGCAAGCCGATCGACGGTTCGAGCGGGCAGGGGATTCTCAAATGCACGCCGGAGGATTATGCGGATGTTCACGCGCTCTATGCGCGCCTCAAGGCGGCGGGCATCGGCATTGTGGAGGACAAGGTCATCCAGCATGAGACGATTGCCGCGCTCTGCCCGACCTCGGTCAACACCATCCGCGTCGCGACGCTGCTGGGCGACAAAAAGGAAGGCATCGTCTACGCCTATATCCGCATCGGCAACGGCAAGGTGATGGACAACGTCGATTGCGGCGGCATGGCCGCGCCGATCAATCTGGATACGGGCGTGATCAGCGGTGTGGGCGCGAACAAGGCGGGCGAGGTCTTCGAATTCCATCCGATGACCGGCAAGCGCATCCCCGGCACGCAGATCCCCTACTGGGAGGAGGTCAAGGCGATGTGCCTGAAGGCGATGCACGTCGTTCCGCAGGTGCGCTTTGTCGCCTGGGACGTGGCGATTACGCCGGATGGTCCGGTGTTCATCGAGGGCAACTCCTTCCCGAGCCACGCCATTCCGCAGTTCGCCGCCCACTTCCCGGATGGCGTCGGCATCCTGCCGCGATTCGAGGCGTTTATCGACCTATGATCTGCACGCTTTGCCCCAGAAACTGCGGCGCGGAGCGCGCGCCGGAGCACGGCACGGGCGTTTGCCGCATGGGTACGCTGCCCAAAATCGCGCGCGCGGCGCTGCACCGGTGGGAGGAGCCCTGCATCAGCGGCACGCGCGGCAGCGGCGCGGTGTTCTTTTCCGGTTGCGGGCTGCGGTGCGTGTTCTGCCAGAACGAAAGCATCAGCCAGCGGGGCGAAGGGAAGATCGTCACGCCGAAGCGGCTTTCGGAGATCTTCCGCGAGCTGGAGGCGCAGGGCGCGCACAACATCAACCTCGTGACGGCGGCGCACTTCGTTCCCGCCGTGCTCGAGGCGCTGGCGCTGTACAGGCCGAGCATCCCGATCGTCTACAACAGCAGCGGCTATGAAAGCGTGGAGACGCTGCGCATGCTGGAGGGCGCGGTGGATATCTATCTGCCGGATTACAAATACATCGACCCGAACATGGCGGCGATGCTCTCCGGCGCGCGGGATTACCCCGACACGGCGCATGCGGCGATTGACGAAATGGTGCGTCAGACGGGCGCGCCCGTCTACGATCAGGACGGCATGATGACGCGCGGCACGCTGATCCGCCACCTCGTTCTGCCGGGGCTGACGGGGGACAGTATTCGGATTCTGGAACAAATCTGCGACGATTTTCCGGGAATTCCGGTTTCGCTGATGGGGCAGTATACGCCCTGCGGCCGGGCGCTCTCCATCCCCGGCATGGACAGAAAGATCAAAAAGAAGGAATACGCCCGCGTGCTGGCCTATATGGAGGCCGTCGGGCTGAACGGTTATCGGCAGGAACTCGGCTCGGCGGACGGCGCATTCATTCCGGCGTTCGACGGCACGGGGGTTTAACCCAAAGACAAACGCGCCGCGCGCGGCGGCGCGCCGATGCGAAAGGAATGAGCGAGATGCAGGCCTGTTTTCTCCCGGCGGATATCCTTCTGCCCGACGCTGCGGCAGATTTTGAAAAATGGGCGGTTGTCGCCTGCGACCAGTTTACCAGCCAGCCCGAATACTGGCGGAAGGCCGCGGAGATCGTCGGCGACGCGCCGAGCACGCTGAACCTCGTCTATCCGGAGGCCTATCTGGCCGAAGGCGACGCGCGGATTGCGGCCATCCGGCAGGCGATGGAAGACTATATGCGGCGCGGCGTATTGCAGACGCGCGTGAAAGACGGCTTTGTGCTCGTCCGCCGCGTGACCGAGAGCGGAGAACGCCTCGGGCTGGTCGGCAGGCTGGATCTGGAGCAGTACGACTTCACGCCCGGCACGAGCGCGCCCGTCCGCGCGACGGAGGGGACGATTCTCTCGCGCATCCCGCCGCGCGTGCGCATCCGGCAGGGGGCGAGCATCGAAAGCCCGCACGCGATGATGCTCATCGACGACGCGGCCATGCGCCTCATCGAGCCGCTGGCGGATCGGGAGCTGCCCAAGCTCTACGACACGGAGCTGATGCTCGGCGGCGGGCACATCGCCGGGTACGCGGTCGAGGGCGAGCTGGCCGCGCGGACGGCGGAGCAGATCGCGCGGATGCAGGCGGAGAGCGGCGGCTTCTTTCTTGCGGTCGGCGACGGCAACCACTCTCTGGCGACGGCGAAAGCCTGCTGGGAGGCGATCAAGCCGACGCTTTCCGACGAGGCGCGGGTCGATCATCCCGCGCGGTTCGCGCTCTGCGAGCTGGTCAACCTGCACAGCCCCGCGCTGATCTTCCGACCCGTTCACCGCGTGGTCTTCGGCGCGGAGATCGACGCGCTGCAAAGCGGGTTTGAGCGGTATCTGCGCGCGCACGGCATGACGCTGGCGGACGGCGGCGAGGTGACGCTCGTGCAGGGCGGCGCGCGGCGCGGCTTTGCGATTCAGGGGCGCGGCGACCGCCTGCCGGTGGACGTGCTGCAAAAATACCTCGATCAGGCCTGCGGCGAAAGGAGCGGCTGGTCGCTGGATTACGTGCACGGCGACGCGGACGCGGCGGGGCTTGCCCAAAGCGGCGCGACGGCGGCGCTGCTCGGCGCGATGGATAAGCGCGCGCTCTTCCCGGCGATTGCCGCGGGCGGCGTTTTGCCCAGAAAGACATTCTCCATGGGCGAGGCGACGGAGAAGCGGTATTACATGGAGTGCAGGAGAATCGACGCGAAAAACCCTTGAAGGGCTTACCTTTTCGTGAAGAAAATAACTTGATTCCGAAGCCTTGGCGGACGTTGACAGCCTGCGGTTTTCCATGTAAAATAAGAACGTTTGCAAAAAATGAAGTGTGCCCGGCTGCCGGAGGAGTGGCGGCCGTTCAAGGAGGAAAAACAAGATGATCAGAAAGACGAAAATCGTGTGTACGCTCGGCCCGGCCAGCGACAGCGAGGAGATGATCTCCAAGCTGATGGACGCGGGCATGAACGTATGCCGCCTGAATATGTCCCACGGCTCCTACGAGGAGCAGGGCGCGCGCATCGACCGCATCAAGCGCCTGCGCCGGGAGAAGAACATCCCGGTCGCCATCATGCTGGATACCAAGGGCCCGGAGGTGCGCACCAAGACGCTCAAGGGCGACAAGGTGACCTTGCAGGCGGGGCAGGAGTTCATCCTGACCAGCCGCGACATCGAGGGCGACGAAACGCAGGTCGCCATCACCTATCCGCGGATGGTTGAGCTGGTGCACCCCGGCAACCGAATCCTGATCGACGACGGCCTGATCGCGCTGGACGTCAAGCAGATCACGGGCGGCACGGACATCGTGTGCAGCGTGGTCAACGGCGGCGTGCTCGGCGGCCGCAAGGGCATTTCCGTGCCGGACGTCGATTTGCAGATGCCCTCCATCGGCGAGAAGGATCGCAGCGACATCGTCTTCGGCATTGAGAAGGGCATCGACCTGATCGCCGCGTCCTTCGTCTGCCGCCCCAGCGACGTGCTGACCCTCCGCAAGCTCTGCGCCGACAACGGCGGCAGCCATGTGCAGATCTTCTCCAAGATTGAAAACCGCATGGGCGTGAACAACTTCGACGAAATCCTCAAGGTTTCCGACGGCATCATGGTCGCGCGCGGCGATTTGGGCGTGGAAGTTGATATGGAAGAGGTGCCGGTGCTCCAGAAGCAGTTCATCCACAAGTGCAACGTGGCGGCCAAGCCGGTCATCACCGCGACGCAGATGCTCGATTCCATGATCCGCAACCCGCGCCCGACCCGCGCGGAGGCCAGCGACGTGGCGAACGCCATCATCGACGGCACGGACGCGATCATGCTCTCCGGCGAGACGGCCGCGGGCAAATACCCGATTGAGGCCGTCGGCACGATGGTGCGCATCGCGACCTATATCGAGGCGCATCAGATGCACGACAACACCCAGCTTCTCCAGCAGGAGGCCGTCCGCAACGCGACGGTTCGCACGGTGGCCAACGCCGTATCCTATTCCTGCTGCCAGATGGCGCGCGACCTCAACGCGAACGCGATCATCACCCCGAGCAACTCCGGCACGACGGCGCGCATGGTCGCCCGCTTCCGCCCGGATTGCCCGATCATCGCCCCGACCCCGAGCGAGCACGCATACAACCAGCTCGGCCTGAGCTACGGCGTTGTGCCCGCGCACATGGGCGTGAGCGGCGACACGGACGAGCTCATCAACACCGCCGTCGAAGCGGCGCAGCAGAGCGGGCTGGTCAAGACCGGCGACGTGGTCATCATCTCCGCAGGCGTGCCGACCGGCGTTTCCGGCACGACCAACCTCATCAAGGCGCACATCGTCGGCAACGTGCTCCTGCGCGGCGAAGGCGTAGGCAGCGGCTGCGCGAGCGGCAACGTCTGCACCGTCAACACGCTCAGCGATTTGGAGAGCGACTTTAAGGATGGCAACGTCATCGTCACCAAAATGACCACCAGCGAGATGCTGCCCTATATGCGCCGCGCGAGCGCCGTCGTCGTGGAGAGCACCAACCCGGAGTGCCACGCGGCTGTGGCCTGCCAGGCGATGGGCATCCCGCTGATGATGGATCGTTCCTATCAGGCGGTGCACATGCTCAAGAGCGGCATGATGATTACCGTTGACGCGAACGAGGGCTTCATCTATAACGGCATTAAGGCGTAAACCTATGGTTAGGCAGCAGAAAAGCGCGAGTTTTTTCTGCTGTTTTTCAAATAGCCCGGAAATATCATCCAAAAAGATCATAAAAATCATTCGGAAATGAGGGAACATGCAAATGGAAAAGCTGGACGTTCAAATCCAACCGAAATTGAAGAAGATTGCGCTCTATACGCTGATTTTCATGGTATTGCTGCATGGCTACCGCTATGTGTCGCTGGGCTTTTCACATGATTCGCTTGCCTTTGCATGGCAGCCGGATTTGGAATGGCAGATTTCGCTCGGACGGTATATGCAGCCGTTTTACTGGTGGATCATTCGCGGGCGCATTGCCGCGCCGTTCATCGTGGGCGTGCTTTCTTATGGATATATGGTCGGCTCGGTTTACGGCGTGGCCAGCCTGCTTGACTTGAAAGCCAAAACGTCGCTCTTTCTGCTGGCGGGGCTGATGTGCGGCAGTCTGGCGTTCATTGCATTGGATGCGACCTATAGCCATACGGCGGACGTGTACATGCTGGCGCTGATGCTGAATATTGCGGCGGCATGGCTGTGCCTGCGCGGCAGGCGGCGCGTGCCGTCTGTGCTCGCGGCGGTTGTGCTGCTGGTGATTTCAACGGGTCTGTATCAAGCTTATTTGCAGGTTTTTACCGCGTTGACGATGGTCTGGGCGCTGCTTCGCCTGCTGAAAACGGACGACCGCGCCATTCCTGAAGCGGTGGCGCGCTGCGCGCAAAGCTTTTTGGCGCTGATGTTGGCGATGGCGCTGTTTTTCGTCGGCTATTACGTGGTAATGGCGGTGACTGGCGTTGAAGCGGTTTCCAAAGCGAATAGCATCGGTGGTATGAAGGTGCTTTCCGGAGCGGCGCTGGTTGATATGGTGAAAACGACGTGGAAGATGCCTCTGCGGCAGTTGGGACGCCTTCAGGGACGCATCGCGCCGCTGGCGCGCATGTTGACGGCCGTTGTGCTGATGACGGGCGCGGCGGCGACGATTTTCACGGCGCGTCGCAGCCGGGTCTCCGCTTGGCAGGCGCTCGGCATGGCGGTGCTGGCGCTGCTTCTGCCCTTCGGCATGAACTGGATTTGCCTGTTTTGCGGCGGCGTTGTGCATGATTTGATGATGTATGCGTATATTGTGCCGCTGCTCGCCGCGCTGGCAGCGAACGAGCGCGCATGGAATCTGGCGCTGGCCGACGAAGGAAAACAGATCGGGAAAAAGACGCGCGCGGCGGCCTGCGTTTTGCCTTTGGCGGTGCTGACGCTGCTTTTTGATCGCGGAATCTACGCCAACCAGATATATCTTAAAAAGGATCTGGAATACGACACGACGCTTTCGGTGATGACGCGCGTGGTGGACCGCATCGAGCAGGTTGAGGGCTATATACCGGGAGAAACGCCCGTCAAGTTCTTGGGCGACATTCAACGGTCAAAGTTGGCGATGACGCGGCCGGCCTTCGCACATCTTGACAGCTTGACAGGGACGGAAGAAAACTATGCCATCACGTATGGAGACACCTTCTGGATGTATCTGGAAGACGTGATGGGATACCCGATCAAGCGGTTTAGAGAAACGAAAAATGAGGAACAGGAGCGCGTGACGGATGATATGCCATGCTTCCCGGATAAGGATTCGGTGCAGATGGTGGACGGCGTGGTCTTTGTGAAGCTGGCGGCACAATGAGACGACAGGTTGCGCGCTGAAAACAGGTTTTTGTGCAATACCCCTTGCGGATGCAGACTAAATCGCGTATCATAGACGCTAGAAAAGCATAGGCTTTCCGAGTTGACGGCATACACAGAGCGTTTGAACCAAACAGGAGGTACGCCATGTTTTATTATTATGATCCGACGTATGTATTGATCCTCATCGGCGCGATTGTGGCGCTGTACGCGCAGATCAAGGTCTCCACGACCTACGCCAAGTGGCAGAAGGTTCCTTCCGCCACGCGGATGACGGGCGCGCAGATCGCGCGGCAGATTCTGGATAGCAACGGCTGTCAGGATGTACGCATTGAAGCCATCAACGGCAAGCTGACCGACCATTACGACCCGGAGAACGGCGTTCTGCGCCTGTCCAGCGAGGTCTACAGCTCCGGCTCCATCGCGGCGCTGGGCGTGGCCGCGCACGAGGCGGGTCACGCCATTCAGGACGCGCAGGATTATGCGCCGCTGCGCATCCGCTCGACGATGGTGCCGATTGCCAACATCGGCTCGGGCGCGTCGATTCCGCTGTTCATGCTCGGCCTGATCCTCTCGTGGGAGCCGCTGGTGAAGATCGGCATTTTCTGCTTTGCGCTGGCCGTTCTGTTTTATGTGGTCACGCTGCCGGTGGAGTTTAACGCCTCCGGCCGCGCGGTCAAGGTGTTGGCGGCCAGCTATCTGCCGGAGGACGAGGTGCGCGGCGTGAAGGCCGTGCTCTCCGCCGCGGCGCTGACGTATGTGGCCGCCGCGCTGCAAGCGGTCTTGCAGCTTCTCAGGTTGATTTTGATTTCGGGCAACAGCCGCCGCAGGGATTGAGCAATCCGGCGGCGGAACGCTTTGACGAAGGGGGATTTCCGCCGCCATGTCGTATTCATCCCAGACGAAGGAGGAGCTTTGCCGCTTTGAGCCGGACAGCGTCTGCTGCCTGCTGGCGGAATTGAGCGGCATCGTCTGCGCCGCCGGTTCGGTCATCTATCGCGGCGGCGGCGACAAGCGCCTCTCCATTGAAACGGAAAACAACGCCGTCGCCCGGCGCGCGTTCCGGCTTCTGCGCGAGGTTTTTGACGTGCAGCCCCAGTTGGTGACGCTCAAGCGCTCGCGGCTGGGCGGCAGAAGCGCATACCGCATCGAGATCAGCGGCAGCGAGGCCTCCTTTGTGCTGGAGGGCTGCGGAATCGAGATGGGACAGCGGCGCGGCGTGCCGCGCGAGATCACGGTGCGCAAATGCTGCCGGATGTCGTTTCTGCGCGGCGTGTTTCTGGCCTGCGGCTCGGTGACCGACCCGGAAAAGGAATATCATTTGGAATTTGTGCTCGAAGACGAGGCGTTCGCGGCGGCGCTGCAACGGCTGATCGCGCGGTTTTCCCTCAGCGCGCACCTGACGAAGCGCCGCGCGATGGCGCTGGTCTACCTCAAGGGGCAGAGCGAAATCACGGACATGCTCAGCATCTTCGGCGCGCAGAGTGCCCGGTTCGCGATGGAGGACGCATACATCCGCAAGGAACTGCGCAACAACGCCAACCGCGCGGTCAACTGCGACAGCGCCAACGTGCAGCGCGCGGTGACGGCGGCCTCGCGGCAGACGGAGGCCATCGAGCGGGTGCTGGCGGCGAAGGGGCGGGAGAGCCTGCCGCCCGCGCTTCGGGAAACGGCGGCGCTGCGGCTGGCGCACCCGGAGATGTCGCTGGAGGAGTTGGGCAGGCTGTGCGATCCGCCGGTGGGCAAGAGCGGCGTCAACCACCGGCTGCGCAAGCTGGAAATCATGGCGCAGGAGCTGGACGGACAGGAGACGGCGGAGAACGCCGGGGAAGGAAAACCCGATGGAGCTGACGATTAAGATTGCGATTCCGAAGGAAATGATGACCCGTCAGGCGGCGGATATCGCGCAGCGGATGAGCGGCTTTGAAAGCCGCGTCCTGCTCAAGCGGCAGAACATGACCGTCAACGCCAAATCGCTGATGGGCGTGCTTTCCGCCGAGCTGCGCGACGGGCAGGCCGTCACCATTCTGGCCGAGGGGCCGGACGAGGCGCAGGTCGTCTGCACGCTGAGCAAAATGCTCGGCGCGTAAAGCGCGAAGAAGGACGAAACAAGGCTTGACAGCGCCTGACTTTTTGCTTATAATAGGGGCGATATCAGGCGATAACGGGGAAAGCGGAACGCAGGTTTCCTTCAAGAGAGTCACGGCCATTTGCTGCGAGGCCGGGCAGGAGGCGCGTTTCAAGGCTCCGAACCCCATCAGCCGCGGCGCTAAGAACGCCGCCGTCGCCCCGCGATAAGGGGATTGAGCAGGGCGCGAAAGCGCCAAACCGGGTGGTACCGCGAAGCAATGCGCTTCGTCCCAGTGATGGGGCGGGCGTTTTTTATTTGAAAAAAACTCCTTCAGTCAGCTTCGCTGACAGCTCCCTCAAAGAGGGAGCTATGGGCTTTGTCAAACCTCTTTTTTGAGGGATGTTTGAAATCGTCACCGCATGCGGCGGATTTAGACGATAAAAACGCCGAGGGCATGGCGGAAGGGGCAGAGCGGCCATCACGGTCAGGCAGGAATTCGCTTTTTCAAACAATGAACATAGAAGTGAGGAAAAAGAACATGGCGAAGAAAAGTCAGCAGGAGTTTGTTCAGCACATCACCCCGCGCAGCGAGGATTTCTCCCAGTGGTATACGGACGTGGTTCGTCTGGCGGATCTGATGGATTACACCCCGGTGCGCGGCTGCATGGCCATCAAGCCCTACGGCTACGGCATCTGGGAGCTGATTCAGCAGCAGCTCGACGCGGAATTCAAGCGCACCGGCCACCAGAACGTGAGCATGCCGATGCTCATTCCGGAGAGCCTGCTGCTCAAGGAAGCGGATCACGTCGAGGGCTTCGCGCCGGAAGTCGCGTGGGTCACGCAGGGCGGCACCGAGCCGCTGACCGAGCGTCTGG
>OLPQ01002322.1_pt1 | contig 11242 bp, 8 predicted proteins | sample 1672451 | NCBI WGS metagenome assembly OLPQ01 (sample SAMEA3136687, study PRJEB25190) | human gut metagenome | biome: human gut; feature: human-associated habitat; material: faeces | place: Austria | collected 2013
CAACACAAAAATTTTATATTTTTTTAATTGTCTACTTGACGGGATGCACACCAAACTTTATTTTATCTGTACTTTTTTGTTCAACCCCTTTTTTCTAAAAATTATTTTATATATTTTTTTCTTCTTAGGCACTTTTACTATAAGCTTCTTATAATTACTTGCTCCGGCCTTTTTAAAAGCATTTTTTCCTATCGTTTTTTGTAATATAGCATTTGTTTTTACAGTAATTTTCTTTAATCTTTTACAATTATAAAAAGCTTCCCTGCCTATTTTCTTTATATTCTTTCCAATAGTAATATTCTGAATTTTTTTATTATTCTTTAATGCATAATCTAAAATTACTGTCACTTTATAATATCTGTTCTTTATTTTAATTTTATCAGGAATTACAACGCTCCTTCCTTTTCCTTTAAACGATTTATATGCCACTGCATTATTCGAAATAATTCTATAGTAAGCATCTTTATATTTTACAACATTGTTTATTGCTGGTACTTTATCCACTTTCTCATGATAGTTATATGGATTCCAAGACTTCCAAATTGCATGTGAAGCTATATTTTTTCTGTTTTGCTTACTCCATCTTTTTTTACCTAACGGATAATATGCCTTTCTTGCACCCGAATTTACACTCATTAACCACCATTCACCATAATCGCTACTAATATCTCCATTTTCCTTTCCATCTGTTCCATTTACCCAACTAACATGCTTAAATTCATATTTATTATTCTCATTTTTTACTACTTGAAAAGCACAATTATCATAAATATAATACCTGTTTCCTACCGAACTAACTCTGTCGCTCCCTATTGATACAGTCTTATCATCATTTACTATAACCTTAACTTTTTTTGAAAAAACATCTTCATAATAAAATAATTCATCATCATGTGCTTCATAAGCAAATTTCAAATTTGATATCGGACAGTCTCCGTAAAAATAAATATTTGCCAATCTATCACATTCACCAAAACAACCCGCATGTAATTCTTTGATGCTTTTTGGTATTTTTATCTCTCTTAAATTATTACATCCATAGAAAGCAAGGGCCTCTATTTCCTGAAGTCCTTCTTCTATATTAACTTCTCTTAAAGACGAACATTTAAAAAAAGTTTCTTTTCCTATACTTTTAATTGAAGATGGTATCGTAATTTTTTCTAAACCAGAACATTTTCTAAAAGCACATTCACCAATTTTTTTAATTTTATCCGTAATAACTATACCTTCTTTTAATTTTGTATCCTGATCAAAAGCATTATCTCCTATTTCTATTACGTTATTACCTAATTCAATTTTTCTCAAATTTTTGCAAGATGCAAATGCCCTATTCCCTATATATTCTACTTGTCCATTTCCCTCTACCATTTCAAGTGACTCACATTCAGACAGTGCTTCTGCCTCTATCCTTTTTGCTTTTCCTATATTTATCTTTTTTAATGATTTACATCTAGTAAAAGCTGCTTGGGGTATTTCTTCTACACCTGAAATATCTGCTTCTTCTAATTCACAGCAACAGTAAAATGCCCATTCTCCTATACTCGCAATTTTTCTAGAAAAATCAAAACTTTTCAATTCATGGCATCCCATAAATGCCCATTCTCCTATATTAATTAAATTCTCTCCTCCAGTGATTTTTTCTAACTTATCACAACTGTAAAAGCTCAACTCACCTATTTCTGTCACAGAATCTGGTATATATACACTATATATATCCTGTTGCATATAAAACGCTCTTTCATCGATTTTCTTAATTCCATCTGGAATGACTACATCATTTGTATCACCATTCCAAACATATTTCTTTAGCACCTCATTTTCTACTATAAATGTTCCACAGTCTGTATATATTTCTGTTTCCTCAGCATTCACATTAGAATGAAAAAATACAAACCCCACCACTATGACCACTAACAAAAATATTAAATTTTTCCCCTTCTTCATACTTACCTCCTAATCATTATTTGTGCCGTGAATATTTTTTCTCTCTCCATAAATATAGTATCGTAAAAAAAAGGCTTTTTCAAGTATTTTACAAAATATATCTCTTTACTCGACTTCTTTTTACCATTATGTTATAAAATATATAATATATGAAAGGATTTACCTATGAAATTATCACTAATACAAATGTCTATGTCTGAGAGCTTAAATAAAAATTGTGAAAAATCTCTTACGTTTTGTGATAAGGCACAGGGAAGTAATTTGGTTTTCTTTCCCGAGATTCAGCTTTATCCTTTTTTCCCGCAGTATGAGGGGCGAGATGCAAGTAAATATTGTTTAAAAGAAAATGCTATGGAAATTACAGATTTTTGTAAGAAAGCGGCACAGTATCATTATTATCTTTCTCCTAATGTTTATATGGAATTGATTGGGAAAAGATATGATACTTCTTTATGGATTAATCCCAAAGGGAAAATCGTTGATTACGCAAAAATGGTTCATATCGCACAGGCAAAGCAGTTCTATGAACAGGATTACTATACTCCTTCCGATGATGGATTCAAAGTCTTCGATACTCCGCACGGAAAAGTCGGCATCGTTATCTGCTATGACCGCCATCTTCCAGAAAGTATCCGCACTTGCGCCTTAATGGGCGCACAGCTAATCATTATTCCTACTGCTAACACGAAAGCGGAACCGATGGAATTATTTGAGTGGGAGATTCGTGTGCAGGCAATGCAGAATCAGGTGTTCATTGCGATGTGTAACCGCGTTGGTACTGAAGGAAGTATGGTCTTTTCCGGCGAATCTCTTGTAGTCGCTCCTGATGGCTCTCTTATCTGTAAAGCAGATGATAATGAACAAATTTTAAGCTGTGAGATAAATTTAGAAGAAGCAACAAAACTTCGAGAGAAAGTTCCATATATCGCAACTCGAAGAAAAGAATGGTATTTATAATTCTAATTTATCGTAGACAAGGCAAACTCTGTAAATCTTCTATCGGATTGCTCAAAAAATCCGAAAAGAAACCACTAAAAAATTTATTGCATTTTGTGACTTTGTGCTACGGAATTTTGACCATAGAAACTTCGCATTCGTTTCTGCGAAGTTTCTGCTTTATTGGGCAAAATGGAGTGTTTAGCACAACGAAACAAAATCAATAAAATTTTTAGCGGTTTCTCTTGTTACTTCTTCTAGCAATCCGACTATAGATTTTTCTGCCACGGCATCCGTTTTTCCCACGGCAAATCAGCATTTATTTTTCTAAATTAATGATTTTTTGGAATGCCTTCACATCCTTCGCGATTTCCCCACTCATAAGCAACATACAAATCAGATTCGGTATCGCCATCAACGCATTCGCAATATCCGAAAAGTTCCATACAAGTTCCAAAGTCTGTGTAGCACCAACATAGGCAACGAGTGAAAAGATAATTCGATAAACCATATTCAGCTTATGGGTTCCTACCAGATATTCAAAAGCTTTTTCTCCATGATATTCCCAACCAAGAATTGTGGAGAAAGCAAATAATGTAATGCCTATCGTTACAAGATAGCCACCAACTTTTCCGAGTACCGTAGAAAATGCAGCGATGGTTAATGCGGAACCAACATAAAGCTGACCTGTTGACGGGTCAATCTGTCCAAGTACACCAGAACTTGCAATAGCAAGACCTGTGATTGTACAGACAACGATAGTATCCCAGAAGGTTCCGGTCATATTAATATATGCCTGCCTTACCGGATTGTCTGTTGTTGCCGCTGCGGCTGTAATAGCGGCAGATCCCATTCCCGCTTCATTTGAGAAGCAGCCTCGTGCTACACCGTAACGTGCTGCATTCATCATGGATGCTACGATATTTCCACATAAAGCACCACCTACTGCTTTCACACTAAATGCCATTTTAAATATCATAGAGATTCCTGCTGGAAGGTTATGTATATTTCCAAGAATGACGATAATTCCGGCAGCTACATAAAAAATAGCCATAACAGGAACTACTACGGAAGAAACTTTAGAAATGGTCTTGATTCCTCCAATAATAATTAAAAGTGCGAGTACTGTGATCACAACGCCAACCACTGTTACTGACACACCAAAGGTTGCATGAACAGACGTTGCAATGGAGTTTCCCTGTGTCATATTTCCGATACCAAAGGAAGCAATTACTGCAAACAGGGCAAACAGCCAGCCAAGTACTGCACCTAGCTTTTTATTTTTCAGCCCTTTTTTCATAGTATACATTGGTCCTCCGGACATTTCGCCTTTTTCGTTAACCTCTCTGTATTTAATCGCTAACATACATTCAGAAAATTTAGAAGAAAGCCCAAAACAGGCAGATATCCACATCCATACTAATGCTCCTGCTCCACCAGAAACCATAGCAGTTGCAACACCTACGATATTTCCGGTTCCGATTGTTGCCGCAAGGGCGGTTGTAAGTGCGGAAAACGGGGAAACATCTCCTGTTCCACGACTCTTTGTTCGCGCCTCTTTACTCAGAGTCTTTTTTAATGCCCATGGAAGATTTCTCCATGTCAGGAAGTTACAACGAACTGTTAAAAGTACTCCTGTTCCTACCAAAAGAACCAGCATCACTGGTCCCCATACAAAAGAGTCTATCTGTGATACAATGTTACTTATTTTTAGCATACTTTTTGCTCCTCTCTTTTTTTAGATTTTCGTCTACAAAAGACTTTTTCTGTTATTTCATATAAGAGTCTGCAAAAATTTCTCTGCCCTATTTTGCAATATTCCAGAGCATATTTGAAACACGCTCTAAATCTATCTCTTAAAAGTATACGAAACAACAAAAAGGAGCAACGAAAATCGTTGCTCCTTCAACTTATGAATTAAGTATATCATATATGTCAATTATGTCAATATGCATTTTCAATTCTTAATTCCTGCATTTTTCAGTTTTATAGCTTTGAATTTCTATAATCATCAAAGCTTCTACTTGTTCCATATCATAATGGTTTTACCCATCATCTTATTAATATCCATCTCAAATGCCTTTGTCATATCTGCAATAGAGTTCACTTCAACCTGCGCTCCTACGATATTGCTGAGGTAACCAAGAATTTCTGGATATTCCTGATATAATTCAACTGTTTTCTCAAAATCGGCTCTTCCACTTCGGCTGCTTCCATAAAGATGAAGCCCCTTCTCTAATACCATACGGGTATTGATTGGAACCGCATATTCTGATACCCCAAGAAGGGCAATTGTTCCTTCTGGCTGGATAATATCAATCATCTGATCAATTGCTTTCTGAGAAGCGTCACCACCTACACACTCAATCGCATGGTCAACCTTAAGGTCTTCCGGAATCTCCCATACAAGATGGGTCTCATCGGCAAAAGTAAAACCACTCAGCTTATCTTCATTCGTTCCAAAGATAACCAGCTTGGTATCTGGATGCATATAGTGGAAAAATACTGCGGTAATGTAACCTAAGTTACCATCTCCCCAGATACCTACAACATTCTTCCTCGCGTGAGTAAAACGTTCAAAACGACGAAGGGCATGTACACTAACACTGACAATCTCTGTGAATGCAGCTACAGTTCGATCAATATCCTGCGGTAAACGCACCAGTCTGTCTCTGTCTAAAGCGACATTATCCTGCATAAATCCATCAAAACCGCTTGCACGGAACTTGGAACTTCTCAGATAATTTTCAGCGATAACATCGTCCTTCTCCACTGGTGTATTCGGAATCATAACAACAAGTTCACCCGGCTTGAATTCTCCTGTCGCATCATACACCACATCACCAATCGCCTCATGAATCAGAGCCATCGGCAGCTTCTTTGCCATAACATCCGCCGGACGTGTTCCCTGATAATAACGCTGGTCTGCATGACAGATAGATAAATGCGTTGGACGCACAACTACCTTATCACTATTTAAATCAATATCGTTAAATGCTACTTCAAATCTCCTGGGTGCTACCAGACGATACACTGTATTTAACATTATTTTTCTTCTCCTTTAATCAAAGTTTCAGCAACTCGCAAGTCATATGGATAAGTGATCTTGATATTAAAAACTTCTCCCTCTACTAAATGTACGTCCTGCCCCTTGATAACGAAAATCTTGCAGGCATCTGTAAGAATCTCTTTTTCTTCTTCTGTCAGTCCCTCGTAAAGCTCTTTTAACTTCTTTGCCTTAAAAGACTGTGGTGTCTGTCCCTGATACATAATAGAACGGTCAGGAATGTTACTGATAATCTCATGTCCTGCACTTTCTACAATAGTATCGGAGGCTGGGATAACGGTATCACAGGCACCGTATTCCTGCGCATAACGAATGTTATCTTCAATAATACGATAGGTAAGGAATGGACGAACAGAATCGTGTGTTACGATAATCGTATCATCATCCAGACCATATTCTTTTTCAATGTAACGAATAGAATTCATGATTGTCTCATTACGGGTAGAACCACCCTCAATCACTACAATCTTACTAGAATCATTAAAGTTCTTCTTAACCAGATTCTTCGTATGATTAATCCACTGAGAAGGGCAAAGTACGATTAACTTCTCAAACTTACTGTTCACATAAAACTTCTCTAATGTATGAAGAATGATCGGCTTGCCACCAACGCTAAGATACTGCTTTGGTTTCTCAACATTTCCCATTCTGCTGCCGATTCCTCCGGCTAAAATTACTCCAAAAACCATTTGCTCCTCCTTTTGTTCAAGGGAAAAATCCCTTTTTACACATAAAGTAATATAGAGTTATCATATACCAGATTAGGGTATCATGTCAATTAAATTACTTTTTTAACATTCTCGGTTATTTCTTTATAATTCAGGAATATCTCTATATCTAGATTGCCTGTTATTTTTGAATTTCCTAAGACCTTCTTTCCGTTAAAAATAACGTCTCAAGATACTTCATTCCTGTTTTTGTTTTAAAAATGTTTTCCCTCACTTTTTCGGCTGTTTCTCTGCTGCTTCCGTCTTCGAATAGATTTACTAAGAAGTCGGCTTCCACAAGAATCTGATAATCTTCTCCTTCTATTCCTGTATAAGTATGGTGATGAGCGATAAGGAATAGTACCCGGTCAATAACTGCTTCGTCGTATCCAAGTGCACATAACATTGGTTCTGCTACAGCCGGACCTTCTTTTTCCTGATATTTTCCGCCAGAACTTCCGTACTTTTTTTCACTTATTTTAATTCCAATATCATGAACAATCGCTGCGGTTCTGAGAATATACAGCTTTTCCGGCTCTAATTCTTCTGATTCACCAATCAACTTCGCAAATTCATACACCTTTAAAAAGTGCTGCACTCTCTTCGGATCTCCTGCGTAATATTCCATCATCTTTTCGATTAGTTTTCTGTCTTGTTTATTCATTATGTTATGTCCTCCCTGGGCTGTAAAACCAGCCTTCATCATTTGCATCATACCAATCACATTTCCTGATACTAAAATATTGATAAAGTAATTTTAACATGAAATTTTTCTATCGTAAAATGTATATTTTTCACCATGGTCTCACATCTTAACTATTGATTCGGTTTCAGTAACCATATGTACTCACGGAATCTTTTTGTGCTTGATTTCGTGAGAAGATTTTTTGTCAGTTGTGTCCAAATTTTTAAGGAGGTTTTCATGAATATTTTATATGTTATCCTGCTTTCTGTTTTTTCTCTCATTGTTCTTTTTCTTTTAACGAAGCTCATCGGTTATCGTCAGATGTCTGAAATGAGTATGTTTGATTATATCAGCGGTATTACGATTGGTTCGATTGCCGCTGAGATGGCAACCGCTCTTGATTCGAGTTTTTTAGAACCACTTACTGCCATGATTGTGTACGGACTTATAACCGCTCTGCTTGCTTTTATCACAAGTAAAAATATGAAAATTCGACGTTTTATTTCAGGTTCTCCATACATTTTGTTTAATGATGGACATTTATATGAAGGAAATTTTAAAAAAGGACATATCGACCTGTCCGAATTCCTCGTGCAGTGCCGTCTGAATGGATTTTTTGATTTGAAAGAATTACAAACCGCAATTCTTGAAGAGAATGGAAGAATTAGTTTTCTTGCAAAATCCGAAAACCGCCCCGCTTCCCCTTCCGACTTAAATCTCACTCCTGAAAAAGAATGGCTGCTCCCAACTTATGTAATGGACGGAGAAATTCTTTATGAGAATCTCCTTCATTCAGGAAAGGACGAAGAATGGCTAAAAAAGCAACTTTCTTCCCATGGATGTAAACGTCTTTCTGATGTTTTCCTTGCAACAGGAAACCAGCAAAATACCTTAAATATTTATTTGAAAAATAATAGAAGCGGAAGCAGCGTCATAAAGGAATAGAAAACTCCATACAAAATTTTTGAAAGTTTTTATCATTTTTACTTCACAAATTGAATCTTCTCTGTTATAATTGATTCGTTTCTATCATAAATCGGCATTTCTCTTGTTTTTATTTCCTTTATTTTCAGTCCGGTTTATGATAGTACATAAATTTTATAAGAATTCATATATAAGGCTTTTTTAAACAATGATTTTTTATGCGATTACCATTGTTTATATTTTTTGCGTCTTTTTTCCGTGCAGGGCGGACATGAGTTTTTAATAGGAATACATTGGAGGTTAACATGAAAGATTTAGTTGAAATCCGTTGGCATGGACGCGGCGGTCAGGGTGCAGGCTTACCGCATCGCAGAACATAAAGATGTTCGTCTTCCTATTATGATCTGTCAGGACGGCTTCATCACAAGCCACGCTGTAGAAAATATCGAATTATTAGAAGACGATATTGTAAAAACTTTTGTTGGTGAATATGAACCAGAACATTACTTACTGAAAGATAACGAACCATTTGCTGTCGGTCCTTATGCCGTTACAAACTATGTTATGGAAGCAAAACGTGCCCAGATGCAGGGACTCCGTAATGCAAAACAGGTTACCCTTGATGTGGCAAAAGAATTTGAACAAATTTCCGGACGTTCCTATGGATTATTTGAAGAATACCGTATGGAAGATGCAGACTATGCCATGGTCATCATTGGATCTGCCGCCGGAACAGGAAAAGATACTGTAGATATGCTTCGCAAACAGGGAGTTCGTGCCGGACTTTTAAAAATCCGCCTTTTCCGTCCATTCCCTGCAGAAGAAATCGCAGAAGCCCTTAAAAATGTAAAATATCTCGCGATCATGGATCGTACCGAAGATTACAATGGTCACTGTGGTCCTCTTGGTGCAGAAATCAAATCTACTCTTTACAACGCAGACCTTCACCCAGCTACATTAAACTACTGCTATGGTATCGGTGGTCGTGATGTTACTATAGAAAACCTCGCTTCTGTTTTTGAAGATTTAAAAACTGTCGAGGAAACAGGCAAGCTCGGTGAAACTTACCGTTATTTATCTGTCAGAGAATAGGAGAAACAATCATGGCTTATAATTTAAAACATACATTAAATAAAGAAGAACGTTTATCACCAGGCCATAGAATGTGTGCCGGATGTGGAGCTACCATCGCTGTACGAAATGTACTGCGCGGTCTTCACGAAGAAGACGAGGCCGTTATCACCTGTGCAACCGGATGCCTTGAAGTATCCTCCTTCATGTATCCATACACTGCATGGAAAGATTCTTTTATTCATAATGCTTTCGAAAATGCCGGAGCAACCTGCAGTGGAGTAGAAGCTGCCTATCGTGCTTTAAAGAAAAAAGGCACAGTTAAAAACACACATAAATTCATTACTTTCAGTGGTGACGGTGGTACATACGATATCGGATTCCAGTCTTTATCCGGTGCAATGGAACGAAATCATGATATGGTTTATGTTTGTTACGATAACGGTGCTTACATGAACACCGGTATCCAGCGTTCCTCTGCAACTCCAATGTACGCTGATACAACAACCACACCTGTTGGTTCCGAATCTGACGGAAAAGCACAAAACAGAAAAGATCTGACTCAGGTAATCGCCGCACATAATATTCCTTATGTTGCACAGACCACCTTTGTACAAAACTTTAAAGATCTGCACACAAAAGCAGAAAAAGCAATCTATACCGAGGGAGCCGCCTTCTTAAACGTTATGGCTCCATGCCCACGAGGCTGGCGCTACAACACCCCTGATATTCTTGAAATATGTCAGCTTGCAGTAGACACCTGCTTCTGGCCATTATTTGAAGTCATTGACGGTAAATGGATCGTAAACTATGTTCCAAAGAAAAAGCTCCCAATCGAAGACTTCTTACGTCCACAAGGAAGATTCAAACATTTATTCAAACCTGGAAAAGAAGAATTAATCGCAAGAATCCAGGCAGAGGTTGATAGGAAATGGGAAGAATTACTGACAAAAGCTAACTATTAATTTGTAGATTTTGTGTAGACGAAAAAAGGAAAAAACACTCTATCCCATCTGCTCTATAGTCGCTGTATTTAAGATGCTCATCCGCATCTTAAACACGCTCCGAAGCCGCATCTGGGATAGAGTGTTTTTTCTTTTTTCTGACTATCTAAATCTACAGTTAGTAAGAATGGGGATTTTCCAGAAGGATATAACTTTCCAGGAAATTAACCCCTAAAGGATTGACTCATTTCTTCTGGAGTTTTCCATTTGAATAGAAAGCGTCGACTTTTTGGAACTCCCTTATTTTTTCCACACAAAATCCTGATATCATCTAAAGCCAAAGAACAGAAAAGCAGAAATTTTATATTAAATAGAATGTGATGTCGGAGCAAATAAAAATGCCGAACAGGCATTTTCTATGAAGCGACTATCTTCACATTCTATTTAATATAAAATTTCTGCTTTTCGTCTCTTTTGTTTCTTTCGTCCCTCAAATAAATTTATTTAAGCATGGAAGCTACCATCTGGTTTACAAGCTTACCGTCAGCTTTGCCCTTTACTTTTGGCATGAGGTCTTTCATAATCTTACCTCTGTCTTTACCAGTTGGTTCTGTAATTCCAAGTTCATCAAGTACAGACTGTATCGTTGCTTTAATTTCGTCTTCACTCATCTGCTTTGGAGCAAATTCTTCATAAACAGCGATTCTCAGTTTACACTGGTCGATAATATCTGTACGGTCTGCAGGAGACATCTCAATCGTATCTTTGCACTGTTTGATTTCTTTTGCAATAATACTATTCTCTTCTGCCTCTGTTAAATCTTCTCTCTTATCAATTGCCTTTGCCTTTAAAGCTCCAAGAAGCATAGATAATGCATCTTTTCTTTCTTTATCTTTTGCTTTCATTGCGGCGTACATTGCGGTACGGACTTCTTCGATTTTACTCAACTTAAACCCTTCTTTCA
>OLPQ01002326.1_pt1 | contig 11219 bp, 12 predicted proteins | sample 1672451 | NCBI WGS metagenome assembly OLPQ01 (sample SAMEA3136687, study PRJEB25190) | human gut metagenome | biome: human gut; feature: human-associated habitat; material: faeces | place: Austria | collected 2013
CCGATAAGATCACATTACCTTCATTCTTAAGAATCACTTGCAGTCCAAATAAGTCTCTATAAAACTCTATGGATTTTTCTATATTATCTACCACGATCAGTACATTTTTCAGCATATCCGTCACCTCACAATCCACTTTGAGTCAAGCGAATATTCGCAATCCGCCTTCAGTTATATTATCTTTCCGGACAAATGATCAATTTCATGCTGGCAGATCTGTGCCGTCCATCCGGACAGTTTCTGGCGCTGTTTTTTCCAGTTGAAGTCATAATATTCTACTTCAATTTCCTGGTATCTGGTCGTCTTACGAACACCGTCCAGGGACAGACAGCCTTCTTCTGTCTCATACATGTCATGCTTTGAAACAATCACCGGATTAAACATCACCACATCTATGAATCCCATATTCACAATAATAATATTCTTCTTTACACCAATCATGTTCGCCGCCATACCAACGCATCGCTCTCGGTTCACCTGCAGCGTATCCTGCAGATCTTTTCCAACCTGAATATCTGCTTTCGTGGCTGGTTCAGATGGCTGGCCTAAAAAGAAAATGTCTCTTACAATTTGCTTTACCATTTACTTTCTCCTGTACTCTGTTTTTTTCTTATTTATCTTAATCGGAAATCTTTCTCATGGAAGATATCGATAGATTTCACTATCAACGATAAATAATGGCAGCGTTTCTACTTCGCACTCTGGATTATCGCAAATATGTTCAAGAACCCATCGTTCTTTATTAAATCTTACATGAATATGTTTTTTACCACAGCATGGACAAGTATCGATAAATCTGTAGTATTCATCTAACGTATCCTGATCACTTTCAAGAATAAGATCCAGATCTTGCTGTTGTCCACCACGGCTACTTAAACGTTCCTTGGTATCAATCTTATTCGGTGTGTTATTGTTGCCGACATAAAATCCCACCCTAAATTCCGTCATTTCACGAAGAGCTGCCGCTTCCATACGAACCTTATTTGTCTGCATGATGATTGTCAGAACACGATCCAGCTGCTGAACAGCAAGCAGTCTCAATGGATATTTTAAGAAGGCAGTAATACCCTGATTTTTACCACGAAGACGATCAAAGAACATTGTGAATACTGTAATGCCAACCTCTGGAAATAAAATCATATGCTTATAAGGAAACTTCAAAACTTTATATTCACCCGTACGGACAATCAACATTTTCGAGTCGAGTAATCTCTCATATATCTTATCTTCCACCATCTGCACATACATAATGTATGCATCAAGCATGGCCGGATTAATCTCACCAGTATATATAGAAAAGGTCACAAGCCCTTCTCTCGGAGAAAGATATAATCCCATCTTTACCGCACTTGTACTCATACGAACGGAATCTATATCCACCGCAAAATGACCTTCTTTCAAATTACGAGTTGCATTTCGCAGTAATATTTTTTCTCCCTGTGAAATATGATCCTTTTTTGCATAATCCTTTGGCCACAAACGTATTGGCATTGCTCTTTCCTCCACCTCGCGACTATAATAACAATAGTCTCCTAACTATTAATCATATCACAAACGTGTAGGTTTTTGTGGACAAATGTATAACAACAGCTTATAATAAAGTTTTTTCATGAAATTATGACAAAAGGAGCCTGTACAGATTGACAAGCTCCAACCATCTATTCTGGAATGGTAGATCAGAATTCTCAATTGCTCTCATCTTCAAAATTTTCTGGATCCACAAGTTCTTCCTTGATGAGTTTTTCTTTACTCATTACGACCAATACTGCATACTGTTCGCCTCTTTATCAAACTTATTATCCTGTTTCTTCTTAAGTCTCAGCTTCATTCCCGGTTTCAGGAATTCATTTCCATGATAATATTTTGTACCAGTCAATGTGAAATAAATCTTTGCCTTGTTATCTTCCCCCTTCTAAAAATCAAATTCATCCGGATCCAATCCTGCATCTTCCAACACTTCTCTTCTTTCATCCGGATCCATAAATTCCAACTCATCATAATCGAGTCCGGCATCCGCAAAAGTATCAATCTCATCGTCATCATCAAAAATACTTTTTTCATCATCCTTCATCATTTCGTCCATAAACTGAAACTGTGCAGCACGTTCCCAGATATCCAATTTTCCATCTCTGTTAAAATCAAACATCTTATCCAATTCAAACATGATTTTTCCTCCCTAGATTTCTTTATTCTTCAACTTCTGTTTCAGCTTTCTTAATCTTCTCCTGATTATCCAGAAGGCTCTTCTTGCTTATGCTGCAGATTGTTCCGTGATCTGTGACAAGTACCACTTTTGCTTTTGCTTTCTTTCCGATTTTGTCATAGATTCTTCCGGCACTCATGCTTTCTCCAATCATTGTATACGGACTGTTGGCAACATAACCTATCTTCCCCATACCTTTAAGTTTCACTTGAATAGCCTCAGGATCATATTTATTATCCGGCTCTTTTTCCAACTGAATCTTCATGCCGCTTTTTAAAAAATCTGATCCGTAATAATGCCTCGTCCCTGTTAATGTGAAATAAATCTTTGTCATTTTAATCTTCTCCTTCCCACGGTTATTCTATAATTAGAGTATACGTCACTAGATGGGGTATAAAAATACCAGCCATCTCCAGCTGGTATTTATTTTCTATACACCTATCTCTATGCCAGTTTTAAATTCAACCCTGCAAACAACTCTCCAAGTGTGCTGCCAAGATGTTCCGACGGTTTCTCCGGCATTTCGTAACTAATCAGCTGATAGTCCGGATTCATTTCCAGCTTCTCGACCAAAAGACCTGTATTCACTGCATCATCCATTCCATCATGAAACTTACCTTTCGGATCAATGTCTGCTCGTCCCAATGCTTCTTCCAGACTCATTTTTCTGGACATCTCATATCTCTTCATAAATATATCCTGATAGTCTACCCATCTGGATTCTTCCATAAAGGACGCAACCTTTTCATCTACAATATTTTTTGCTTTTATCTCATGAAGAATCTGGGCACGGTCACTTCCACTCCAGACATAGACTTTATACTCTCTGTCACCAATCCAGTTGAGCATATGTAATAACGCTTCCTGAAGTCTCGGCGCATGCTTCACCTGGCCGTTCTTGATACCTGTCAGATTTTCAATAAAATAATCTATCACACCTTGTTCTGGGTGTACGAACTGACTGAGTGTTCCAATTCTCTTGAACTCCTCGTCCAGAAGCACCGCACCAATTTGTATCGTTTCATTCGCATGTTTGTATCTTTTACTACGATAATCTCTCGGCACCTTGCACATTTCTAAATCAATAACCAGATAATTCATATAACATTCTCCCTTCTGAATCTTACAACATATGGTATTTTACTCAACTTCTCTCTTTTACCTATCATTTACAATATTCTACCAAAACAGGTGGGGTATAAAATTCACAGCTCCACTTTATTTTCATTTTTTTAAGTTTCGGATTTTTAAACCAATTTTGCTAGTCTTCTATTCCTTACAATTTATATCTTGACTTATTCTTCTTTTTCTATTAGTATAAATACAAGAAATGGGTTTGTTACCGCACAGCTCTAGCTCAAACGGTGTGCTCGTTTCTTTTTTTATTTTACCATATCGCAAATATATCTTGACATATTTTTATATTTATATTAGTATTGTCATTAGAAATGGGTTTTGTTACTGAGTAAGGTCTTATGACTGGAAAAGGTTGCTCGTTTCTTTTTTATTTCCCCCATACATAAAAACAAGCTGACCTTTCGGCCAGCTCATTTCTTCTTACTTTTATTATTCTCTTTTAATCCAGTGAGACTACCTTGAATCTATTTCACTGCTCCACCTTCTACAACCAGATCCTCTTCGTAGTCTTTTCCGTAAGTGTCTACAAGTGTCTCTTCGTAATCTTTGTGGAAGAACTGTTCATCACCAAGTGATTTGATTTCCTCATTTACCCAATCAAGCAATGTATCGTTTCCTTTGGATACTGCTGGTGCAATGGTGTCTTTATTTCCAAGTTCAGAGATTCCAACTGTGTAACCTTTGTTCTGAAGTGCAAATGCGATAACCTCTGTGTTGTCGTTTGCCCATGCTACACCATTTCCATTTTCCAGAGCGTTCTTTGCTGTTGCGTAGGAATCATATTTCTGAAGTGGAATGTCCGGATAATTCTCTGTCAGGTAAGTCTCTGCTGTTGTTCCGGAGATGACGATCATCTGGTCTTTACTGTTCCAGTTGTCCAGGCTCTTGATAACGTTGCTGTCCGGAGATACAACTCCAAGTGCTACGTTCATGTATGGAAGTGCGAAGTCTACTTCTTCTGCACGCTCGTCTGTGACTGTGAAGTTTGCAAGGATCAGATCAACTTTTCCTGTCTGCAGATACTCGATACGGTTTGCAGCTTCTGTAGATACAAAGTTGACTTTTACACCGAGATCTTTACCGATTCTGTTCGCGAAGTATACATCATATCCCTGATATTCACCGTTTTCATCAACATATCCAAATGGATTCTTATCGGAAAATACTCCGATATTGATTGTTCCGTCTTTTTTGATTTCATCTAATGTACGATAAACAGTTCCGGAATCTTTTTTTGCTGAGGAATCGCTTCCTTTAGAATCATCGGAGCTTGAGCTTCCGCATGCTACAAGTGCAAATGTACTTGCGACTACGGTTGCCAGTGTAATTAATTTTTTCAGTTTTCCATTTTTCATAATACAAACTCTCCTTGTCTCATTTCTTATATCAAAACTCTTATGAGTCTTGCTTTTTCTAAAAATTTCCTGTTACAGATGGATTCAAATATCTCTCTTTACAGACTCAAATGTAAATGTATTCAAGAATTTCTTCGCCCGATCTGTCTTCGGGTGTTCGAAAAACTCATCTGGTGTTTCATCTTCTTGTATTTTTCCGCCTTCCAGAAATATGATCCGGTCTGCGACAGCTCTGGCGAACTGCATTTCATGGGTAACAATTATCATCGTTCTGCCTTGCGCTGCCAGGTCTAAGATTACGTCCAGTACTTCACGGACCATTTCCGGGTCAAGTACTGCTGTTACTTCATCGAAAAGTAAGATTTCCGGGTGCATGCACAATGCACGGACAATTGCAACTCGCTGCTTCTGTCCTCCGGAAAGCTCTCTTGGATAACTTCCGGCTTTTTCTTCCAGTCCAACTCTTCTAAGAAGCTTCATGGCTTCTTCTTTCACTTCATCTTTTGAGCGTTTTTGGACTTTCGTAGGTGCCAGTAAAATATTATCTAATACAGTCAGATGTGGAAACAAATCATAGCTTTGAAACACCATTCCTATTTTCTGTCTGAGGCGGGTCAGAGATTTGCTTTTCGGGTCGATGACCTCACTTCCCAGTTTGACCACGCCGCCCTGGATTGGCTCCAGGGCATTGATACATCGAAGTAATGTACTCTTTCCACAGCCACTTGGACCAACTACCACAATGACTTCGCCTTTCTTTACGTCAAGACTTACATCATCTAAGATGACTTGATCTCCATATTTTTTTATCAGATGTTCTACTGTAAGTAATGTCTCTGCCACGATCTATCACCTCCATCTTCTTTCCAGATACTTTGCAAGCATACTGATTGGCCAGCATGCGAAAAAGTATAATAAAAATACTACAAGATAAATGCCAAATGCAGCATTTGGACTGCTCATTCGATTTGCCTCGATGATCTGCTGTGAGACTTTCAGCACTTCCACCACACCGATCATCAGGATCAGGCTTGTAGTTTTAATCATTCGTGTGATCAGATTGATGGATAGCGGAATGAGTCTGCGAAGTGTCTGCGGAATGATGATGTACCAATAAGTCTGCACTTTGCTCAATCCTAATGCCTCGCTGCTTTCATATTGATGTTTCGGGATACTGATAAGCGCCCCTCTTACCAGGTCACTCATTTCAGCTGCTCCCCAGAATGTAAATACTATAATTGATGCATTTTCTCCTGATAAGTCCCAGCCAAACGCTCGTGTTGTCCCGAAAAATACGAGAAATAACAGTACCATTTGTGGCATGATTCGTACAATTTCCAGGTAAATGCGAAGAATCGCTTTGGTAATTGGATTTTTCCAGGTCATCAAAACTCCCAGTACGATTCCAAGTGGAATGCTTATGACTACGGAAATCAGGCTAATCTTCAATGCCACTCCAAGTCCTGCCAGCATTCGCATGAAGTTCTGTCCTTTTAATAAAACACTAATCCCCAAATCCGGCATAACGCAGCCTCCTTTCCAAGAGACTTCCCAATATCGAAATTGGAAGTAAGATCAACAGATAAAAGACTACCAGTAAAAACAGGCTTTCTGTTGTCTTGTAATAAAGTCCGATTAAGTCTTTTGCGGTAAACATAAGGTCCATAAGACTGACTGCACTAAAGACACTCGTTTCTTTCAAAAGAAAGATTACATTTGCCATAAAGGCCGGTACACTTATTGAAAATGCCTGTGGCAGTACCACGTACCGCATAACCTGCAGTCGGTTCATGCCAAGGCTCAATGCGCTTTCTGTCTGAACCTCTGCGACTGTCTCCAGTCCGCTTCGAAACGCTTCTGCCATATAACTTCCTCCAAGAAATGTCAATCCTGCGATTCCACATGTCTGCGGATCTGTCTGGATTCCAATCTTTGGAAGTCCATAATATATAAAAAATAATTGTACAAGCAGTGGTGTATTTCGACTGAGTTCGATATAGACCGCTACAATTTGTCTTGCGGCCGGTACTTTTTCATACTGGATGATTGCACAGATCAGTCCGACGATAATCGCACAGATAACTCCGGCTAATCCAAGTTTTACAGTCAACAAGGCAGCTCGTTCATACATTGGCAAATATTTGATAATAAATTCCCAGTTCATTGCCTTACCCCTCTCTCACGATTTTTAATCTCTTGCTCCTTTCGATTTCATGAAAGCAATGTTATCACTCTTTTCCTAGTTAGTCAATAGGTTTTATATGAAATGTTGGTTTTTACTCAAACCTATAATCAATATCCAGTTATAGATGTTGACTATAGCAGTTTAAAGTAAAACACGCTTTGCCGGCATCATAGATATTTTTTATCAACATTGCCTGATTCTATTATATGCATACCAACTTATATAAGTTATGAATCTTCAAGAAACAAAAAAAGCCGACACTTTGCATTCTTCGCAAAGTGTCGGCTTTTTTCTACTTTCTGATATCCACAACTCCTGCTTCCAGCATACCTTCGTTAAAATCATAGGAACCGCCTTCGCCATCCAGATTCAGGTACATATCCGCCAGATTATCTTCATTGACGATCCATGCCATGTTGACCTGAATGCTCTCGCCCGGTTGCAGAGACGAAATATAATTACCACCATTCCCATAATCTTCTCGCACACTACTGTAGGTCATTTCTGCAGTATGCGCCACGCCGTCCCAACTCACACGGTCATATCCGTTACCGGACTGTTCCATTGCATTATAAATATGATATTCACCGTTTTCATGACGAATCAATGCCAGATTTCCGATATACAACATGTGTTTGATTTCCTGATCTGAATTATTTGTATACGTGACTGTTGCATAAACAAGTTTCTGATTTACATTTTCTGTCTTTACGACCTGATCTACTGTATTGACACCATCACCGGATTTGATACAAGAAACTTTATTCTTTACAAGTTTTCCGTTGGAATCGATTACATTTTCCCATTCTTCCGGTAAGTCTGCACCGTTAAGCAACTTCAGATCATCCGCTGTCTGAACTGAATCTACGTGGGCAGAAATTTTATCATTTACGATATTGTTTCCGTCTTTATCTTCTCCTGATACAGATAATGTAAAATCTTCGCCAATCTTGTACACCTTTAATTTATCCTCAGACACAGACGTTACCATTTCATCTCCGGTCTCAACGTTCGGGTTGACCTCATCGCTCCAGGTATACATCTTCGCTGTTTCCATCATCTTGTCATTTTCTGTAATCTCAAGATTTTCTGCTACTTTCACAGCATCATCTTTCGATACATCATCTCCGATATAGATTGTGATCACACGGTATTTATCCGGGCATAAGAGATAGATTCTTTGGTCAAATGCACCTTTTTCAGTCTTTAAATTGTTATATTTCAGATATACACCTTCGTATTTGCCAAATGTTCTCTCCTCGGACTCGACAACATTTTTATTTTCCAGTGCCTGATTCAGATCATCATTGTCCAAAAGTACGGACGCAAAACTAAATCCACCCATACGTTTGCTTTGCGGATATTCCAGATGTGACTCGTCTACCCATTTCATGCCATCCGGAATATATCCGGTCTTGAAATCAATATCGTGAATCTTCGCCGGAAGATCTGCTAATTTATTTTCTGATGTTATCCCCGTCTTCACACTGTAATCGCCCTGTTTTTCCACATACATGCGGTACATTTTCACACCCGCATAAGCTGCTGTGGAAGTTGCCAGCACGCAGACCATTGCTGCCACTGCCACTCTTGCACCGTTCCATTTCTTCCTTTTCTTCGGAATCTGTATAATTGTAGTTCCATGAAGCTGTCGGTCTACTTCATTTTGTATCATTACATGGATAAAATCCGGAGTCTCCGGAATATTGTTTTTCATATCTTCAAACCTCATATCGCCGCCTCACTTTCTCGCAGATTGCATCTAAGTTTTCCTCTTGCCCTGGCAAGTCGTTTCTGTACTGCACCTTCTGTAATATCCAGAATCTGTGCGATTTCCCGGATATTAAAATCCTCAATATAATACAAAATTACCGGAAGTCGCAATTCTTCTTTTAATGCATTGATTGCCTGGTACAATTCACTGTAATCAGCCTTTTCCTTTGTCATCATTATTTTTTCTGCCTTCGTCTGCTCATCCATCATATCCAACGAAGTCAGTTTACTGGATTTTCGCAAAATGGTATAACATTCATTGATCAGGATCCGAATCAGCCATGTTTTGGCATATTTGTCATTTTTCAATGTTTGAATCTTGGAAAATGCCTTTACAATCGTATCTTGAATGGCATCAGCACAGTCCTGATTACTGTATAAGATTGTCTTGGCTGTAGAATATAACTGCCTCTCGCAGTCGAGAATCAGTACTCCCAATTGCTCTTTTGTCACTTTAACACCACCTTTATATCGGCCGATTTATTTTTTCTTACATAGATTAGACGCATATAGATAAAAAATATCCCGAAAAATATGAAAAAAATAGCTGCCCTGTATCGTAAATATTTTCAGGACAGCTATCTTGTGATAACGAATTATGAAATTTTCCCTGCCTACTCTGCTTTTTTTATAATTCCAACCCCTATTGGATATGGTCCTGTGTGTACTCCGATCGTCGCACCGATCTGGCGGATTTCAATCTCTTCAATTCCAAGGCGTTCTTTTACAAGATCTTTTAACATCTCCCGGAATTTTACTGCCTCCTCATAATCGTATCCATAGCCGATGCAGAAGCTGTACTCGCCTGGTTTTGCATGGATTTCATCCAGATAATCTTTTGTCATCTCCACAACCTTTTTCATGGATTTGATGCGGTTTCTTGCAAGTCCGGAACTGAAGATTTCCCCTTCTTTCAATGTGATCATCGGTTTTATCCCCAGTGCACCTGCTGCTATCCCCGCAAGTTTTCCGATTCGTCCGCCATGCCTTAAATAATCAATGCTTCCGATTGTAAAGAAGATCCGGCCGGTCTCACGGATAGGAAGGATTCTTTCAATGATTTCCTCATAATCCAATCCCATGTCACGCATTCTGCATGCCTCCAGTACATAAAGTCCCTGAAGAACGGTATTGACCCTGGAATCAATAACTGTGATCCTGGCTTCTGGATATTCGTCCTTTACCATCCCTTTTGCAACCGTTGCAGATTGCAGGGAGCCACTGAATTTTGTCGTAATACAGATGCAGATCACCGGAATATTTTCCTTTGCACTTTTTACAAATGTCCGATAAAAATCATCCACTGACGGCATAGATGATTTTGGAAATACATCCGGGTGGTCTACCATTTCCTGATAAAATTCCCGAATTCCAATCTCTTCTATTTCTTTCTGATAAGTCTCACCGTTAAATGATACATAAAATGGTACAACTTCTATATCATGTGCATCTGTGATTTCCTGTGGAAGATCCAGTGATCCGTCACTGACGATTTGAACTTTCTTTTGCATAACTACTACCTCTCATCTCATGAAATTACGATTCTATATTGTTCTGATTTCCTTTGCATACCCCGAAAATATCAGGGGTACAGAATGAATTATTCTAATACATAGTTTCTAATACTACTTCTTATAGAAACGTAAAACAGTATAACACAAAGGCAGTATTATGTACACGCTTTGGGCAAATAATTTTCTAAAATTTTAGAATTAAACCGTATGCTTTAAGTTTGGATCTCTTGTCACTTTATACTTGATTTATAAATCTTAAAAATGCTTCTTTTCCTTCTGGTGTCCGTTTGTAAACTCCGGCCTGTTCCAGAACCTTTGAAAAGACAATTCCTGTCTCTTTTTGAACGATTTCTTTTACATTTTCTGCTGTAATTTCGTAGTTCGCTGCAATATCTGCCGCCCACTTTGCATGAGACTTGGTCAGCGGATCTTCTGTCATATCCTCACCGGAAAGGAGTTTTTCTTCCACTGCCTCCAGCTCTTTTTTCAGACGTCCCGGAAGAATTGCCAATCCCATAACTTCAATCAGGCCGATATTTTCCTTCTTAATATGATGGAACTCTTCATGTGGATGATAAATTCCAAGCGGATGATCCGGCGTTGTCAGATTGTTTCGAAGCACCAGATCTAATTCAAAATCTTCTCCTCTGCGACGGGCAATTGGGGTGATTGTATTGTGAGGTTCTCCATCTGTCTCTGCAAGAATCATAGCTGCTTCATCTGTATACCCACGCCAGCTTCCAAGAATTTTATCCGCAAGATTAATTAATCTTTCCGGTTCTTTTGCATTTAAACGAATAACAGACATTGGCCATTTTACAATTCCTGCTTTTACATCTTCGTATCCTTCAAAAGAAATCTCCGTCTCAATCGGTGCGCGTTCCATTGCAAATGTATAATGTCCGCCCTGGAAATGATCGTGCGCCAGAATGGACCCTCCAACAATCGGAAGATCTGCATTGGAACCAACAAAATAATGCGGGAACTGTCTTACAAAATCTAATAACTTCGCAAAGCAGGCTTTATCAATTTTCATCGGTGTATGCACTTTA
>OLPQ01002328.1_pt1 | contig 11208 bp, 7 predicted proteins | sample 1672451 | NCBI WGS metagenome assembly OLPQ01 (sample SAMEA3136687, study PRJEB25190) | human gut metagenome | biome: human gut; feature: human-associated habitat; material: faeces | place: Austria | collected 2013
GGCCGCTGCAGCCGGGCACCGTGCTGGCATGCCGCTATATCATTGCGGCACCGCTCGCGAAGCTGTATGGTTTTACCGTAAATGAAGAGATCCTGGACGAACTGGAACGATTGCTGCGTGCATATCTCCATCGCTATGTCGAAAAGAAGATGAAAACATTACAGATTCTGGATGTGATGAAATAATATAAAATGTAATAATTTGCAAAAATGTGAAATAATTATGTCCAAAAGTGTGTCCACACCTTTACAAATAAGTAGAAATGGGATAGAATATTTGGAATAAAGAAAAAAATGGTTCTGTATTCGTCACAGAAGATATTACAAATGCATAGTACCAGAAAAAATGAGAAGGTTTTAGTGAAAATGGTAATATAAAAGCTAGAAAAACTATGCGAAACAAGAGAATGTTACGAGTACGGCGAAAAAAATACGACAGGGGAGAAAGGTATGTACAAAAAATCATCCACAGGATGGCTGAAGCATCTGGATTTTATGGTTCTTGATATTATCTGTCTTCAGCTGGCTTTCGTCATGGGTTATTTCTTAAGACATCACAGTTTTAAGCCATATGGAAGCCCAATTTACCGAAATGAGGCTATCGTATTCGCTCTGATCCAGCTGATGATCATGTTTTTTGACGATTCCTTCAAAAACGTCATGAAGCGCGGATACCTCGTGGAAATCGGAATGACTGTAAAAAATATGGTATACATCATCGTTCTTGGTGTATTCTACCTGTTCCTGATTCAGGAGGGAGATCAGTTCTCCAGAGCAACCATTATGCTGACCGGTGCTCTGTACGGAATGCTTTCCTATCTGATGCGCATCGGATGGAAGGCTGTGGTAAAGAAACGCAGCAGCGGGGAACACAGCGGCCGTTCGCTTCTGATCATCACGACCGAAAAACAGTCACAGTCCGTTGTAAAGAGCATGCTGGATTTCGATTACATCGGCGTTCGTCCGACTGGCGTTGTTCTCGTAGACCAGGACAGAACCGGACACAAAATCCACGGCGTACCGGTGGTATCGAACCTTGCAGATGCAGCTGAGTATGTCTGCCGTGAGTGGTTCGACGAAGTGCTGATCGTTCTGCCGGAAGGCAGAGAAATCCCGCAGAAAGTATTCGACGCATTCGCCGAGATGGGCATTACGATCCACGTAAAAATTGCGGACGTGAACGAAATGCAGGGAAAAAATCAGACTGTAGAGCGCATGGGCAACTATACCGTGGTCACCACCTGCATCAATATGGCAAGCGCAGGACAGCTTGTGCTGAAACGAATCATGGACATCTGCGGCGGTCTTGCCGGATGTATTCTGACCGGAATCATCTTCCTGTTCGTTGCCCCTGCGATTTATATCAAGTCTCCGGGCCCGATCTTCTTCTCACAGTACCGTGTCGGAAAGAACGGAAGAAAATTCAAAATTTACAAGTTCCGTAGCATGTACATGGATGCGGAAGAGCGGAAAAAAGAACTGATGAAACAGAACCGCGTCAGCGATGGTCTGATGTTCAAAATGGAGAATGACCCGCGTGTCATCGGAAGCGAAAAAGGACCAGGCAAAGGAATCGGAAACTTTATCCGCAAAACCTCGCTGGATGAATTCCCGCAGTTCTTCAATGTGTTAAAAGGCGACATGAGCCTTGTAGGAACCCGTCCGCCGACAGTGGATGAGTGGGAGAAATATGAGCTCCATCACAGAGCAAGACTGGCAATCAAGCCGGGACTGACTGGTATGTGGCAGGTAAGCGGACGAAGCGAGATTACAGATTTTGAAGAGGTTGTAAAACTGGATACGAAGTACATTTCAGAATGGTCCTTTATGCTGGATATTAAGATTTTGTTTAAAACTGTACTGATTGTATTAGGCCAGAAAGGTTCTATGTAAAAAAAATGAAAAATGGAGATATATTGTAGTTTTGGGAGTAGTGTGGTAAAATAAAGGTAAATTTTAAGAAAAATTTATGAATGGAAGCGCAAAGAAGTCCTGATGACGGCGAAAAGGAAAAAGGCTTCCTTTGACAGGTGGTCCAAATAATGTTAATTATTTGGACCTTTTTATGTGAACTTCCTGAAATATTAACTCTCGTTTCGACATGTTCTTGCTTTAAGCCAGTTGTAGCATACTTTAAAAGGAATTTTATGAGAGTTAATTTTATAGGAAGTTCACATATATACTACCACAAAAGTAATTATCTTTCACTGACAACTATCCTAACACACAGGGGATTGAAAAAGCTATAAAGTTATAGTATAATCGAAAACAAAAGTTCATGAAAAATAAAAGAAGGAAGTATATGAACAATTCGAAACAAGATATATTGAACAACCTGATAAAAGAACCCTTCATCAATCAGCGTATCCTTGCCGCGCAGACCGGCCATTCGCTTGGTATTGTTAATCGTTCGCTTAAGGAGCTGATTTCAGAAGGTTACCTGGATGAAGAGATCCGTCCGACAGAAAAGGCACTGCGTGAAGCAAAAGAAAAAGCGCCGAAAAACGCCATTATTCTTGCCGCTGGATTTGGTATGCGGATGGTTCCGATTAATACAGAGACACCGAAAGGACTTCTGGAAATCAAAGGAGAGCGGCTGATTGAGTGCACAATCCGTCAGCTTCATGAAGTCGGCATTACAGAGATTTACATCGTTGTCGGATTTATGAAAGAGCAGTATGAATATCTGATCGATGAATACGGCGTAGACCTGATCGTTGCTCCGGATTATACGTCGAAAAACAATCTGCATTCCCTGAAAACGGCGGCAGATCATTTATCAAACAGCTACATCATTCCCTGTGATATCTGGTGTGAAAAGAATCCATACAGCAGAAATGAATTATACTCCTGGTACATGGTCAGTGATCTGGTAGATGATGACAGTACCGTTCGTGTAAACCGGAAGCAGGAGCTGGTTGTACAGAAAGAGCAGGCTGGCGGAAACGCCATGATTGGTATCTGTTATCTATTGGAAGCGGAAGCAGCGATCGTGCGGGAGCGTCTGGAAGAACTGGGAAGAGATTCCCGATACGACGGAGCGTTCTGGGAGGAAACCTTATACCGGAAAGACAGAATGATTGTGACCGCCCGTGTTGTACATGCAGCAGATGCCGTAGAAATTAATACTTATGAGCAGCTGCGTGAGATTGACAGCGATTCCAGCCAGCTGCAGACGGATGCCATTCAGGTGATCTGTGAAGCACTTGGAGCACAGCAGGACGAAGTAACAAACATTACAGTTCTGAAAAAGGGAATGACAAATCGATCCTTTTTATTCTCCTGCAAAGATAAAAAATACATTATGCGTATCCCGGGAGAGGGAACAGATCAGCTGATCAACCGCCGCCAGGAAGCAGCCGTCTATCAGACGATCGCCGGCCGCAGGATCTGTGATGAGATTGCCTATATTAACCCGGAGAACGGCTACAAAATCACAGAATATCTCGAAGGTGCGCGGGTCTGCGATGCAGAAAAGGAAGAAGATCTTCAGAAATGCATGAAGAAACTGCGGGAGTTTCACGGGCAGAAATTAAGAGTAGACCATTCCTTCGACCTGTTCGGACAGATGGAATACTATGAAAGCCTCTGGGAAGGAACTCCGTCAGCATATAAAGATTACGAAAAGACGAAAGCGCATGTGCTTCAGTTAAAGGATTACATCGAAGCAAATGCCGGAGAGCGGGTGCTCACCCACATTGATGCCGTGCCGGACAATTTTCTGTTTGTGGAAGAAAACGGAAAAGAGGAGATCCGCCTGATCGACTGGGAATACGCCGGAATGCAGGATCCGCATGTGGATATCGCAATGTTCTGTATCTATTCTCTCTACAAAAAAGAGCAGGTGGACCATCTGATTGATCTTTATTTTGAGGGAAGCTGCGATGATAAAACACGCATCAAAATCTACTGTTATATCGCAGTCTGCGGTCTGCTCTGGAGCAACTGGTGCGAATATAAACGGAAATTAGGCGTGGAATTCGGAGAATATTCCCTGCGGCAGTACCGTTACGCAAAAGATTATTACAAAATTGTCCAGCAGGAACTGGGAGAGGAAGGAAAAGAAATATGTACAAAGTAGAGCGCGCCATTATTATGGCGGCAGGTCTGGGAAACCGGATGAAGCCGGTAACGTCAAAAACGCCGAAGCCGCTGGTGCGGGTAAACGGTGTGCGGATGATCGATACCGTCATCGATGGACTGCACAAAAACGGAATCACAGAAATTTACGTGGTAGTCGGTTACCTCAAGGAACAGTTCCAGACACTGGAAGAGGAGTACCCGGGCCTGAAACTGATTGATAATCCATGGTACGATACCTGCAATAACATTGCATCGCTGTATGTGGCGCGGGAACATCTGGAAAATGCCATTATTCTCGACGGCGACCAGATCATCTATCACTCGGAAATTCTGTCTCCGGAGTTTGAGCGATCCGGTTACAACAGCGTGTGGACCGATGATGAGACCGACGAGTGGCTGCAGACTGTGGAAAACGGCATTGTGACAGGCTGCAGCAGAACCGGCGGAAAGGGCGGCTGGCAGCTCTACAGCATTTCCCGATGGACAGCAGAAGATGGAAAGCGGTTAAAAGGCCATCTGGAGCAGGAGTTTGAAGTAAAGAAAAACCGTCAGATTTACTGGGACGATGTGGCAATGTTCTGCTACCCGAAAGAGTATCAGCTTGGCATCCGGCCAATGAAGGCAGAGGATATCATAGAAGTAGACAATTTCAGCGAGCTTGTTGCACTCGATGCATCGTATGCGGATTACGCAGAAAGGGAAGAAAATGAACAGTAAGAACCAACAGAAGAAAAAAGAAATCGACTGGATGATTACGCTGGTGCCTCTGGCGCTGATCGTTGCTCTATGTATCGTATTTTTCTTTGCACCGGAGCAGTCGAATCAGGTACTTGGCCAGATTCGATTTCTGTTTGGAGACACCTTTGGAACGTATTACCTAGTCATCGGACTTGGCATTTTCTTTCTGTCTCTGTTTCTGGCAGGCTCCAAATACGGAAATATTGTGCTTGGAAAGCCGGATGAGAAGCCAAAATATTCCTTTTTTGCATGGGGATGCATGATGTTTACCTGTGGTCTGGCAGCAGATATTCTGTTTTATTCGTTCTCTGAGTGGATTTTGTACGCAACAGATCCTCACATCGCAGAACTTGGCAGCATTCAGGACTGGGCAGGCGTATTTCCACTGTTTCACTGGAGCTTTATCCCGTGGGGATTCTATCTGGTACTGGCTGTTGCGTTTGGCTTTATGCTTCATGTAAGAAAACGAAACCGTCAGAAATACAGCGAGGCGTGCCGTCCGATTCTGGGAAAACAGACAGATGGAATTGGCGGCCGTCTGATTGACCTTCTGGCTGTCTTTGCACTGCTGGCCGGAACTGCTACCACTTTTAGTGTGGCAACTCCTCTGATGGCGGAAATCATCGGCGAGCTGTTCCATATGGAAGTCAGCAGAACTGTGATTAATATTATCATTCTTCTGATCACCTGCTGTGTTTATACCTATTCTCTTCTGCATGGATTCAAAGGAATCAGCATTCTGGCCAAGGTGTGCATTTATCTGTTTTTCGGACTCCTTGCCTTCGTCCTGCTGTTTGGGGGAGAGACGCGGTATATTATTGAAACTGGATTTTCTTCTCTTGGAAAAATGATTCAGAACTTTATCGGCTTATCAACGTATACGGACCCGATGCGTACGACAAACTTCCCACAGAACTGGACCATTTATTACTGGGCATACTGGATGGTATGGTGTGTGGCAGCACCGTTCTTCATTGGCAGCATTTCCCGCGGAAGAACCGTGCGCCAGACAATTATCGGCGGATACGGTTTTGGTGTGGGTTCCACGCTTGTCAGCTTTATTATTCTTGGAAATTATTCGATGGGAAAGCAGATTTCAGGTGCAATTGATTTCATTTCGCAGTATAATGAAAATGGAGATTTATATCATCTGATCGTGTCGATGATCAAAACCATGCCGTGTGCACCGCTGATTATGGTTGTTGTATTAGTTACGATGGTTGCATTTTATGCGACATCGTTCGACTCGATCGCATTGACGGCATCGTGCTACAGCTACCGGAAACTGGAAGACGGCGAAGAGCCGGCAAAAGGAATTCAGCTGATGTGGTGTATCCTGCTGATCCTGCTTCCGATTGCACTTCTTTTTGCAGAGAGTTCCATGAACAGTCTGCAGTCTGTCAGTATCGTAGCGGCATTTCCGATCGGCATTGTGATCGTGATGATTGCGGTCAGCTTCTTAAAAGATGCAAAACTGTATTTAGAAGAATTGCAGGGAGGAAAAGCGCATGGAGAGGAGAAAAAAGAGAATCGTTAAACTGACAGCATTTTTGTTTCTGCTTGCGGCATCCATTTTTGTGATGCCGCAAAAGGCGTTTGCGGACGAAAATGAGGATGTTACATTGCCGACGGGCGATATTAAACCCATGGAACCACAGCAGGATGAGTCCGGGATTGATACATACGGGGCCGATGAAGGCGATGAGTTCAGCGGAACGGAGTATGAATTGTATACGGTTCTGGAGAATCGTGTGAAAGAAGCGATGCTGGCTGGAAATGAATGGGTATCCATTAAAGATTTAAAAATAAGAAGGGATACCTATGACTTAAGCTTTTATTATGGCTATTCGCCGTATTTTCCGAGTGATACGTATAATAGAATCATTGCCTGGTATGGTGATGCATACTATACAGGTTTGAGAATTACCAATACATTCGGAACACCGGAAGAAACCAAACAGATTTTTAATGCAGTGGATGAGAAACTGGCATCCATCTATAAACTGATGAACAATTCCATGACAGATGAGTAGAAGGCGTTTGTAATTCACGATTATCTGGTATTGCATGCAGAGTATGATCTGAATTATAAGAATTATACCAGTTATGGTGTGCTGATGGACGGAAGAGGTGTGTGTCAGTCGTATGCATTGGCCTATATGTATATTCTGAATCATTTGGGAATCGAAAATCCCCCATGGTTGAATGGAAGCGTTCAACCATGGGGGATTTTAATGGATGTTCCTCTTGCAGTCCCCACCATTTTGTGTTACCATAAAACACGCAAATAACCAACAGCAAGGAGTTCTATTTTACATGAACATTACCTCAAAATACCGTTCTCTCTCCGTCCAGGCGAAGGCGGCGCTTTGGTTTACGATCTGCAGTTTCTTACAGAAGGGCATTTCGTTCATCACAGTTCCGATTTTCACGCGTCTGATGAGCACCGAGGAGTACGGAACCTATACGGTTTATCTGTCTTGGCTGCAGATTTTGACGATTATGACATCGCTGTATTTATTTAATGGTGTTTATGACAATGCGATGGCAAAGTACGAGAAGCAGCGGGATGAATATACATCTGCAATGCAGGGACTGACGCTTGTGATTACGGGTGCGGTTTTTGCATTGTATTGTTTTACATCGGGTTTCTGGGAGAAGATTTTAAATCTGCCGAAATCCATGATTTTGCTGATGTTTTTGGAAGCGCTGCTGAGTCCGGCGCTTTCTTACTGGTCGGGGCGGCAGCGGTTTGAGTATCGGTACCGGATTCTGGTCTGTGTGACGATTCTGCAGGCGCTGATGAACCCGATTGCGAGCTTGGTGCTGATCCGCATGAATGGCGGTACGGCCATGATGAGGATCCTGGGTATCGTCGGAGTGCAGATCTGTATCTGCGTGCCGATTATTGTGTTCCAGTTCTGCAAAGGAAAAGAGTTCTTTTCGAAGGAATACTGGGGCTACGCACTGCGGATCGGAATTCCGATTGTGCCGCATTATCTGTCCGGTATTATCCTGAATCAGGGCGACCGCATCATGATCGACAAGATGGTCGGAAAGACGGAGGTTGCGCTGTACGGGCTGGCGTACAGCATTGGTATGCTGGTGCAGCTTTTCATCAGTGGTATGAACAGTGCATTGACACCGTGGATGTACAGCAAGATCAAAAAGGGCGACATCCGCTCGATGCGGAAGGTGCTGCAGCTTCTTAGTGTTGTAGTGGTCGGTATAGCCGTGGCGCTGATGCTGATCAGCCCGGAGCTGGTGCTGATTTTCGGATCACCGAAGTACCGCGAGGCGGTGTACGTCATTCCGCCGGTGGCAGCGAGTGTGTTCTTTATCTTCATTTATAATATTCTCTCGATGCCGCAGTTTTATTATGAAAAAACACAGTTTCTGATGGCTGCATCCATGGCGGCGGCAGGAGCGAATGTGGTGCTGAACTTTATTTTTATCCGCCTGTTCGGTTACATCGCGGCCGGTTACACGACGCTGGCATGCTATATGCTGTATTCAGTCGGCCATTACATTGTGAGCAAACGGATTCTGGTGAACGAAGGAATCCAGGAAAATCTGATGAGTCCAGGATTTCTTGTGGCGTGCTCCGCTTTTCTGATTGGAGCAAGCATCATCTGCAATCTTATTTTCCCGTACAGGATCCTGCGTTACGCGATTCTGCTCGCAAGTGCAGGGCTGGTCTTCTGGAAGAAAGAACTTCTGCTGAAGACGATGGCGGATATTCGGAAGAAATAAAAAAGTGGGGGAGGATTTGAAACGAATGTTCAGAGACTCCCCGTTTTTGCGCGTTTTTTCTTGACAGTCACAGAAAAAACGATACAATGAAAGAATGAAGAAAAGTAAGGCATTTAAATTAGAAAAGGAAAAATTACATGAGTACCAGTATTTCAATAAAAGAACTAAAAGAGCTCGATCCGTCAAGCTATCAGATCGTGGATATCCGCGATGCGGTAGAGATCTCCCACGGCGCGATTCCGGGAGCGCTTGGGATGAAGACAGAAGAAATCGAGACAAGTGATGCGATTGACCGGAGCAAAAAGACGATCATCTGCTGCAGCCGCGGCCGGTTCAGTGTGGCTGCTGCGGAAGAACTGCAGGAGAAGGGCTGGGACGCTGTGAGTCTGGAGGGAGGTTACATCGCCTGGCTGATGGACGTGATGAGCGCGCCGGAGGAGCAGGACAAGGCAGCGGATGTCGAGAAGAGTCTCCGCAAGAAGTTCAAAAAGTCGATCTGGTCCAAATTTACGAAAGCGATCAACACGTACGAGCTGGTAAAGCCGGGTGACAGAATTGCCGTCTGTATTTCCGGCGGAAAAGATTCGATGCTGATGGCGAAATGCTTTCAGGAGTTAAAGCTTCACAATAAATTTGATTTCGAAGTAAAATTCGTTGTCATGGATCCGGGATACAGCCCGGAGAACCGCAAAGTGATCGAGGACAACGCAAAGAGCCTCCACATTCCGATCACCATTTTCGAGACAGACATTTTCGATTCGGTCTACCATGTGGAAAATTCCCCGTGTTATCTCTGCGCGAGAATGCGCCGCGGCCATCTGTATCATTTTGCACAGCAGCTCGGCTGCAACAAGATTGCACTCGGCCATCATTACGATGATGTCATCGAGACGATCCTCATGGGAATGCTCTACGGTGCGCAGGTGCAGACGATGATGCCGAAGCTTCACAGCATCCACTTCGAGGGCATGGAGCTGATCCGCCCGCTGTATCTGGTGCGCGAGGATGATATCAAGGCGTGGAGAGATTATAACGGTCTGCATTTCATCCAGTGTGCCTGCAAGTTTACCGATACCTGCACGACCTGCAATAACGAGGAGAATCGTTCGAAACGCGTGGAGATTAAGGAACTGATCAAAAACCTGAAAAAGGAGAATCCGTTCGTGGAGAGCAATATTTTCCGCAGTGTCGAAAATGTCAACATTGACACCGTGGTCGGCTACAAGCAGCACGGCATCCGCCACAATTTCCTGGAAGGATACGACGACAATCCGGGGTATGTGCCGGAGGCAGAAAAAGCAGCGGCGGAAACGGAGCAGGAAAAAGAAGGAAAGTAATGCACAGAAAAATAGAAGAAACGCCGGAGCGGGAGAAAATGCTGATCCGGCTGAAAGAGCTCCGTCTGGAACGCGGTTACTCGATGACGCAGGCGGCGCGGAAGATTTTCAGTCACCCGGACACCTACAACCGGTATGAAAAAGGCATTCGTGAGATTCCGCTGGATTCGCTGATGCTGCTGGCGAAGACGTATGACTGCAGTCTCGACTATCTGGCAGGTGTTTCAGACCGGCCGAGAAAATATGGAAGGTGATGCAGATGGCAATTCCTCTTTATCTGACGACGATTGAACAGGATATTTTTGATACATTCCGGTATCTGCCGCATGCCGTTGCAGTCGGTGTCGGCTTTGTGACGGTTGCAGCAGCGTGGAAAAACCAGCAGATGATAAAGAAACAAAAACGGCTGGAGCATGCGCATTCGGTTCCTGGCACCCAGCTTCTGCTGTGGTTTCTGGTAGCAGTCTATTTTGCGATGATGCTTTCTATTACGCTGTTTTCCAGAGAACCGGGTTCGAGAACGGGCGTGGATGTGAAGCTGTTTGAAACCTGGGGAAACCAGCGGCTGCCGGACCGGTATTTTGTGGAAAATATTCTGCTGTTTCTCCCGTTCGGCGTATTGCTGCCGGCGGCGGTTCCGTCTCTTCGGAAAGGATGGTGCTGCGTCTATGCGGCGTTTTCCACAAGCATGATGCTGGAAACAGTGCAGCTCTTAACAGAGCGCGGCTACTGCCAGTTAGATGATGTTGTGACGAATACGCTTGGAGCAGCCATCGGGTATCTGGTGTTTGCACTGGTGCGGAAATGTTGGGTAAGCGCAAAATATTGCTACATTACTCATGAATTACGCTTGCACCAAAATGATAGATGCAAGCGTTTTACTCCAGTTTAGTTTTGACAGTTCGTTTTCGCAGTCTCGCTCCATGGGGCAAGCTGTTTCAACTGTTCATCTGACATTTTATCGTCTGGCCGCTGTGATAAGAGATATGTCAGATATTTATAGGTGTTCAGATCATTCGCTTTTGCCATCTCAACCATTGTATACACAATAGCGCTGGAGGCAGCTCCTTTCGGACTGGCACTGAACAGCCAGTTCTTCCGGCCGACAGTGAATGGCCTGATTGCATTCTCGCTAAGATTATTGGACAAACTGCAATGACCGTCTTCCAGATAAGTCATCAGGGTGTCTTTCCGATTTTGGGCATAGTTTACCGCTTTCGCCAAACGGGTTCCTTTGTTTGGGCGCTGTTGATCCAGCCAATTCCAGAATGCCTCCAGTATCGGCTTCTCCTTTTCAA
>OLPQ01002329.1_pt1 | contig 11205 bp, 9 predicted proteins | sample 1672451 | NCBI WGS metagenome assembly OLPQ01 (sample SAMEA3136687, study PRJEB25190) | human gut metagenome | biome: human gut; feature: human-associated habitat; material: faeces | place: Austria | collected 2013
CATGGATATATTAAAGAGTTTCTCGTAAAATAGAAAATGCATCAATGATTCCTTGCTTATAGGCAATACGGATATATTCTATAGATGCATTGTTTTCTGCTGTGATAGCGGCATCAATAATGTTCCATTGTTGAGGAGTTAGATTTAGATCCTGCATTTTTTCATTGGCTTTATTGCATTTTTTCTGAGCTTTTTGATATTTTTTATCTTGTCTGAGTGCGGCAGGTAATCCTGTTTCCATGCGAAAAGAGGCAAGCTGATCCAGAATATTTTCTGATGATGACAGACTGTTTTTAGCATTATGAATGAAATATTCTGTGAGTGCTTTATTAAAAGCAGAGTATCTGATTCCAACATTCATCGGTGAACTGTTAGAGCAGGGTAAGATGTCTGTAAAGGTTCTGAGAAGCAACGATACCTGGTATGGAATGACTTATAAAGAAGATGTCGCATCGGTAAAGGATAGCTTCCATCAGATGTTAGAAAAAGATGTATATAAGGCTGACTTGTTCAGTGATTTATAATATGCTGGAGCCACGGTCTCCCGTGGCTCTTGTTGTATATGTTTTATTTACAAAGTCTTACATACAAGAAAATAAAAATAAATTTTATGAAAAAATAGAAAGATAAGAGATGTATAATATTAATATATATGATATAGTTTAAATAGTAATAAAAATATTAGATGGAGGTATGGATATGGTTCAATCAAGCGAGCATATTGAAAAAATTTTTGAACAAAAGAAAGATTTTGTTATTATAGCTACTACTGGAAAGGTTAATTCAAAAGTTACAGATGTTTGTAAACTTTTAACAAGTGAAAATCTTCTGCCAGATACCGCAACACAACCAGCCGATACTTCTGGATATGATATGAGTGAAATCAGAGAATTTAAAGTGGTATATAGATATTTACATCATAATTGGAGACCATTTATTGAAATAAGTGTGACAAGTATTATGATTTCCTTTTTGTTAGAATCAGATATTGCTGAATTACGAAATCAGTTGGTTATAGAATCAGAAGGGAAAATGACATATGATTTATTAAAAGATGCTTTTGAGCCAGATATTAAAAATAGAGTTAAAAAGAGATTAGAAAAGATTCAGGGAATATTAAAAAATGATACAGATAATGAGAGACTTGAAGAAAAAGTAGAACATCTTTTTCAGACGATATATGAAGAAGATGATATAGTAAGCGGTTTAAAAAAAATTAATACTCGATATATTAAAAATATAGAAAAGGATTTGATGGAATCAATATGTTTTTTTTATGGTATATTGCCGGAGGTAAATGATTATTTAGAGAGAACATTAAAAGATACGGGTATTTATACAAGATTATTTCAGGATTATGGGAATAATATAAGAGCTTTTGGGAAGGCAATTTGTGGGAGTAATGAGAAAATCAGTGCTGAAAATATATTTGTTATGCCTGAAAGAGTCAATAGGGTTTTAAAGTTATTACGGCATCATGGTAAATTATCAGATAAAAGAAAAAGGTCGAATCCGGTATTTGTTGTTATTAACAATTTTAAAAATATATTTGAGGCATTTTATTTCCGATGTCGATATTCGTCATTTTATTTGTTATCTGTTGCATGTGATGAGGATGAAAGAAGACAATGTTTTGATACAAGCACGGAGTATCATTTAACAGATTTAAAGGAAAATTTGTCATTAGGAAAAAAAGTTTTTAGACGTTTTGATAGAATTATTGATGAAAATGACAACTTTAGCAAAATGAATAGGGCTAGGGATTTTAGAGCAAAATATAAGACCAATATTAGTGAAGCAGAATTTTTATTTTTAAAGCAGATTTATACTGAAGAAAGTGCACTGAGAAAAACTTGTTATAGAAATAATTTAGAGAATATTATTTTACAAGATGTAACTACATGTATAGAAAATGCAGATATTTTTTTAAAGAGAAATTTGCGTGAAAAAGAATATAGATGTGATTATGATTTAATTAGATCATTGGCAAGAATTGTAGCGTTATTGATGCATCCGGGGATTGTTACACCAACGAAGATTGAAAGATGTATGCAGGTAGCAATGACGGCAAAACTGAATTCTGGTTGTTTATCAAGACAAGTAGGGGCAGTAGTTACAGATAATCAGTATAATATTTTATCTTTGGGTTGGAATGATTCCCCATGCGGAGCAGAATCTTGTATAAGAAGAAATTTATATGATTTAATTAGAAATCACGATTTAGATGCTTATAGCTACTATGAATTATATGATGAACAATTTAGGGAATATTTAGGAAAGATTAGTGGAGAAATTGAGATGGATGAGGTGAAAACAGGATTAAAAGGATTACCGTATGCGTTTTGTTTTAAGGATATCCATCAAGATATGATTCATGAAAGAGATCAAATATATACCAGATCGTTACATGCAGAAGAACGTGCGATTGCTATGTGTGGAAGAGAAAGAACAAAAGGCGGGTATTTATTTACAACATCCAGTCCATGCGAGCTTTGTGCTAAAAAAGCAAAAGAAGGAGGAATTAAAAAAATATATTATATAGAACAGTATCCTGGAATCTCGCAAACACATATATTAAATATTGGAAAAAAAGATGAGTGGGCAGAGTATGTATTATTTGTTGGAGCTATTGGATCAGCATATACGAAATTATATACACCGATTATGCCATATAAGGATGAATTAAAAGCTTTGGGGTATTCTCCGATAGATTTTTATAAAAAAATTTCTGATGACAATAAAACAAATCAAGAGAAAAGAACAGAAGGTGATAGGATTAATATACATAATGGGATGACAGTAAATGGAGGAGCCATAGATACACAATTATAGCAGTGGAGGAGAAAGCGTGTATTCGAGAAATGATATTAAAGATGCAATTATAAACGGAAAATTAAAAATACATCCGTTTGATGAGAGAAATTTAACGGGAATAGGTTACAATATTTCAACAACTCATTTTGCCTTATCGATTAGAAATGGGGTATTGTTAAATGTCTGCAAAAGGACAGGGGAAGAAGGATTTACATATTATGTAGACATACCAGCTAATGATACTACCTTGTTTTTTTCAAGAGAGTATATAGAAACTGATGATACAATTGCAGGGACATTTCATTCTAAGGTGTCAAGAGTCTGTCAGGGACTTTCGCATATATCTACAACTTTAGATCCTACATGGAAAGGCCAATTAATTATTGCAGTGAATAATCCGATGGGAAGACCTGTAAGGATGGAATTGAGTACAAACGGAAATATTTTGACGATGTTAATTCATGAACTGGACAGTAAAGTTACAGGAGAAAATATACATAATAACAATAAGGGAAGATGTGATCTGTTACGTACACATTTTATGAAGGCAAAAAGGAGCCTTTTTCACAGAAAGAAACAGTTAGAATTGGAGGAATTCATAGTCAATGAATTTGCCAATTCATTAAATGGATATGATGACTTTATAGCGGAAGAAAAAGTTGATAGATATACAAAAATAATTCAAAATCTGCAACTACTCAAAACACGTTTAGAGAATCATATGTTGTTTATTAGTGAAAACAGATATACTATAGGTACAGAGGGAAAATATAAAATATTAAGAAATGATTCGGAGAAAGAATTAATTAGTAATTGTGTAATTGCCCGTTTGGAACAGATAAAAGTAGAAGATTTGGGACAGGAATATACTAGAGAAGAGGTAGAATACCAATCTGATAAAATCTTAAAAGAGATAAAAAGATATTTATTTATTATAGATTATGAGTTAGAAGAAATTAATCATAGCAGAAGAATAGAATGGCAGGATACAGTGATAGAAGAACGTAAATATACGTCATATATTTCTGTGCTGTCCAGATATTTAACAATGCGACAATTTAAAAATTATATTTTCCTTAGTATACTTACAGGAGTAGTGCTTTTGATAGGTAGAAGTGTATTATTGAAGATATGCAATATAACTGGGGTAGCAGTACTTGATATATTGAAAGATAATATTTCAGCTGCAACAGTACTAATTGTGTCATTTGTAATTAATGGTATAATTGGAGTTATAAGGAAAGTTATTAGGAAGTTTTTCTCTTAAATTATTTTGAATATATTTGAAAGTATGTAAATAAATATAATCAAAGAAGAGTACCTCGAAGAAGATATATGCAACTGGTTTTATAAAGATATTTATAAAAGGTACGCATGGTTTACCGTGTACAGTCAAGGTACGTGCTATCTACCACTTGCTTTTTATAAATATTTTGAAATGATTTACAAAAAGAAAAAACTATAGATATTAATGACAGCATATAAAGAAATATGGTAAAATAAAAATATATTTTTGAATGGATGATGTTTGTGTAAGATAGAAAATGTATATATTAGAAAAAATACAACATATTTTTATATAGATTATCCTATTATAATTATTAAAACTTTTTATCAAATTCATATGGCTAAAGTTTGTTATATAAAGACACAAAAAGAAGTTATAATTGATATTGGGATAATTAGAGAAGAACCCTCAAAAGATTTATTCTATATCTATAAATTGGTTGAGGAGGAATACGGAATGATTTTAGACTTTTTTGAAGAAAAATTAGATGGTGATTCATGGGAAGAAATTTGTCAGTCATGTTATCGTATGATGTATAGAGATGTACATTATACAGAAATCCCAGCGGTTCAAGGTGGTGATGCAGGGATTGAGGGTTTTACTCAAAATGGAATAGTAAACCAATGTTATTGTGCAGAAAGAGACTATTCTGAAAATGAATTGTATATTCATCAAAGGGATAAAATGACACATGATATAAATAAATTACTTTCACCCGAATATAAAAAAAGGCTTCTTAAATTTGGAGTGCCTGTAATCCGAGAATGGCATTTTGTCGTTCCATTTTATAAAGATTCCAGAATTATCGAACATGCGGAAACTAAAAGAAAAGAAGTATTGAAGAATAAGGAAGAAAATCCCCAATTGTATGATTATATAGATGCTAATTTTATTATAGTTATTAAACAGGCAGAAGATTTTGCAGCAGAGATTACAAAAATAATTAGAAAATCTTTAACTGATACAAAACTCAATCTTGCTGTTCGGGCGGTAGAGAAACCGAATTGGGAAAAGTGCGATTCAGAAAAAGTGTCGAACATATTAAGAAAAGTAAAGGCTGTGATGGGAGATGTTGAAGATGGTGATGAGGATTTAAACGATATAGTTGATGTTTATGTTGAGGCATATATCAAAGGAATAGAAATAATGCGTATGTTACGAGTGTCATTTACAGAAATATATGAAGATGTGTATGGTCTTGAACAATCATATAAAAAGCAAGTCAAAATTCAGACAAGGCTTAATACGGATAGGAGTATGAATATTACAGTATTTAATGAGATATTACAAGATTTTGAGAGGCAACTCAAAGAAGCATGTAAGTATTTTACACCAGAATCTATTATTGAATTAAAGACCGATATAATAAGTATGTGGCTTGCGGATTGTTCAATGCAATTTAGAAAGTAGGGGTACTTTGAATAAAATTTTTTTGACAGATGAAATAGTTTTTGATTCTAAACCAGATGCAGTACCATATAACTATCGAATTAGTTATAAAGTGACTCAGTTATGTTTGATTATTTCAAAATGTTGTAGAGGAAGAAGTGGTTGCTCGTTAGTAAAAATACATATTTTTTCTAGTGCATTAAATACAAAAGAGAATATGAAAATATTAGAGGATTATTTATTGGAAAAAATCCCCTATATGTTAGTGGGTTTTGATCCAGCAGTAAATCGAGCAGTAAAATATGCAATTGCTGATAAGTTATTAATACAATTAAAAAATGGCACCTTTCGTCTTTCTGATAGTGGGAAAAAATTTGTGTCGCAGATTGAAAAAGATAGCAGATTATTGATTAATGAAAAGCAATATTTAGATAAATATAGCAGAAGACTCACAAATGATAAGATTGATATTTTAATGTCGACATGGAGGTATAAAAATGCTTAAGATTAATAGACTTCAAATAAAAATTATTACTGATCAAGGTGAGTATGGTGTTGATGAACAATTCTATGAAGGGTTAAATTTTTTAGCAAGTGATGACAACACCTGTGGAAAAAGTTCAATAATTGAAGCTATATATTATGGTCTTGGGTTTGAAGAAATAATAGGTGGAAAAGGAGAAAAAGTACTTACTTCTGCTTACAAAACATTTATAGAGGATAATAATCAAAAGAGAAGTGTCATAGAATCAAAAATATATTTAGAAATCTCAAATGGTTTGGAAGTTGTGACATTATATAGGACAGCCAAACATTTAAAAAGAAGCTCAAAGTTAGTGACAGTATATTATTCACCATTAGATAAGATTAATGATGATAATATACTAATAGAAGATATGTATGTTCATATGAGAAATTCGGCAACGAATATAAAAGGATTTCATACATTTTTAGAAAAGTTTCTACATCTTGATTTACCACTTGTTCCTGCAACTGATGGAAATCAGCGTAAACTGTATTTACAATTAATTTTTTCCTGTATGTTTATAGAACAGAAGCATGGTTGGGGAGATATCTTTTCTGGAATACCAATTCTTGGAATTAAGGATTCGAAAAAAAGGGTAATTGAATACGTTCTTAATTTAGATACGATTGGTATAGAAAAGAAAAAGGAAGAACTAAAATTTGAGGAAGCAAGAATTAGAAGTGAGTGGACTGTAGAGATAAAGGAAATACAAAATACAGTCAATCGAGAGATATGTTTGATATCGGGAATTCCCATGGAACCATGCGAATTTACACAAATTACTGCTAAAGGTATACATATATTTAAAGAGGAAAAGAGTTTAGATACTTTTATTCAAGAATTAAAAGATGAATATAAAAAATTAGAATTAATAAAACCTCGAGTGATTGATAATTTTGATGAATTGCAAAAGGAACTCGAAGAAACGGAAAAAGATATAGAGCAATTTGAAGAAGAAAGTCATAATCTAAGAATCCAGCTCTCAAAAGAAAATACAGCAATTTCTGTTTTGAATAATAATTTGGAAATTATAGATGCAGATATACAAAATAATAAAGATGCCGCTAAGTTAAGACAACTTGGTTCAGAAATAGGCTGTAAATCATTTGAAAATATTTGCCCTGTATGCAATCAACCAATAGCAGATTCTCTATTTCCGGTGATAGAGGAAAATGAAATTATGAGTATAGACGAGAATATTCGCCATTTAGAAGCACAGAAGGTGATGCTTTCATATGCCCGAGAAAGTCATTATGGAAATAAAAAAGCTATAGATGAAAATCTGCAATTATTGCAAGGGAAGATTTTCTCATTAAGAAGATTAGCCATGGCATTAAGAGATGATCTCTATTCAATTAATGATAACATATCAGAATCTATTGTTTATAAAAAAATTAATCTACTAAATAAAATTGAAAAATTAGAAGAGTTGCAGAGTTTTGTAGACAAAAAAGTGGATAACTTGTTAATGTTAGGTAAAGATTGGAAGCGGTTTATAGATGATAAGAAAAAAATTCCGAGGAAAAAATTTTCTATGTCTGATTATGATAAGATAGAAAAACTCAAGATACATTTTGTTGAAAATTTGCGTAAATATGGATATAAAAGTGTTGCAAATATGGATGAAATAAAATTATCAGAAGAAAGTTATTTACCAATAATAGAAGAATTTGATATGAAATTTGATTCGTCAGCAAGTGATAATATTAGGGCAATATGGGCTTATACAATAGCGCTGATGCAAACATCAATAGAAAAAGAAGGGAATCATCCCGGAGTAATAATATTTGATGAACCAAATCAGCATAGTATTATCCCGGAAGATATGGAGAATTTTTTTGATAGCTTGCTTAGGTTGGGAAATAACACACAAATTATTGTTGGTATAACAGTTAAGGATACAGATACAAAATCGGAAATAAAAAAGTTACCGATAGAACTATACCATATAATACCAATTGCAAATAAAGCTTTTCAAAAAATAAAATAAGTATGCGCATGGATATGAAGTACAAGTAAAAAGATATGCTAAAGCCTAAGTGAGATGGGGCTGCTTCTCTTATAAAACTGTGATATACTGGAGAAAATTTGAATTAAAAGTAAGTGGTAAATAGTGAGTAACTGGATTTCCCTCCTACTCAGTGCCATAATAGTCCTAAAGATTATTATGGCACTGGTTGGAGGTAAAATCCAGATACAGACTATCTACCACTTACGTCCATTGTTCACAGCGTACTTTGTGTGTGATCTTATCCATAACATAACCTCCTGGAGTTATTATCTCATAGGAGAGAGGCTGTGTCATGGTACTCATGGTTTACCGTGTACGAAGTTATACAAAACACTTGCTCTTTTTTAGAAGATGTAGTAAGCTGAGTTTAAAGATACAGATGAAAATTATAAAAGCAATATACTTATTATGAAAAATACAATTATAAATACAATAAATATTTCGTTATAAAAATAATTTGTTGTTTTTATGTTGTTTTTAAGGGGGAATTAGATGAAAAAATTTTCAAAAGAAGCACTTGTTCCAGAGAATGATAAATGGGAGCTTGCAATAAAAAGATGTGATGATTTGTATAGTCGAAAGGATGATATTCGCAGTCCATTTGCAAGGGATTATACTCGAGTACTGCATTCGTTGGCATATCGGCGGTTGAAACATAAAACGCAAGTGTTTTTTAATGCAGCGGGTAATGATCATATTTGCACTCGTATTGAACATGTTCAGCATGTGGAGTCTGTGAGTAATACAATTGCGAAAGAATTAGGACTGAATGAGGAATTGACAAGAGCTATTGCAATTGCACATGATTTAGGACATGCGCCATTTGGTCATCAGGGTGAGGACGTAATAAAGAAATTAACCCAAAAATACTTAGAAAAAGATTTTTGGCATGAACAGAATGGAGTTTATTTTGTTGATGATGTTGAATTATTGGAGGATAATGAAAAGAAATTCAGAAATTTAGATTTGACATACGCTGTGCGTGATGGAATTATTTCTCATTGTGGGGAACTAGATGAGAATTCTATACGTCCTAGAGAGAATTGGTTTGATTTAAAAGGATTTGATAAAAAAGGAAAATTTCAAGCAGCAACTTGGGAAGGGTGTGTTGTGAGGCTGGCAGATAAAATTGCATACCTTGGGCGTGATATAGAAGATGCAATAAGATTAAATTATTTATCTGCTAAAGATAAAGAATTTCTTCAAGATATGGCAAGGGTACATAATGAAAGTGCCATTAATACAACTGTTATTATGCATAATATGATAATTGATTTATGCAATAGTAGTTCTCCAGAAACTGGTCTAACATTAAGTAAAGAAATGTCAAAGCAACTTAATGAAATTAAGAGATTTAACGAAACAAAAATTTACAATAATCCAAGATTAAATACATTTAAAAAATATTCAGAATTGGTTTTGAATGAAATTTTTGTTATACTTTTGGAGTATTATGATAAACATGGACAAGATGTTATAGGCTGGTTATCGTCTAATAAATTTGATGGAAAAGATTTTGTAGAAGGATTTTGTAAATGGATAGTAGCATATTGTGACCTGGATTTTAGTGAAATGCAGTGGGCTGAGAAAATTGCTCAAAATTGCCTTAATAAAAAAATATATAGTGATTTATCAGATAGAAAGAAATATATACAAGCAATTATAGATTATATGGCTGGTATGACAGATGTGTATGCGCTTAATGCATTTGAAGAATTACTTAAATGTTAAACTGGTCACCCAATATAGAATTTTTAATAATAGAAGATGGAGTGTATCAGAAAAATTTATTTGAACATTTAAAATAGTAGAGTGGAAATAATATGAGCAGCGGTGAGAAATTGCCGCTGTATTTTTAAAAACGATACAGGAATAAAATGGAAATAGAAATAAAAAATGGTTGAAAAACACTATAAAGAATGTTAAAATAAATATTAGGAAAGAATATAGTGGGAAGACGGTTTTGTTTAAATATAGGGAGAGAATGATGATAGAAAATAGTATGTTTTATATGAATTTTGAAGCTTCATCGGAGCAACAAGAATCATGTATTGAGAAGATTAAAAAGGCAGGTTCAGATGATGTGAATCCGATATATTTATTAAAGAAGCCGATAATTGATAAAAAGGCAGATTATGATTATAAAGATGCATTTGTAGTTCTTATGCCAAAACATAAGATGATATTTATTAATTTTGGTGATGAAGATGATTTTGAAGAGTTTCAGGAAGATTTTATTGAGGATATGGGTTATATTTCTAAGAAATATGATTTTATTGGGATTGTAGGCAGACCCAGAAAGTGGCAAAAGGAATTTGTGACAGAGATACAATATTCATCAGAGGATTTTTCTTTTAAAGAGATATTAAGGAAGAATGAACTGACAGATAAAGAGTTAATAAGAAGGGGAGATATACTTATTTCGTTAGCAAGCAACGGGAAGCATTAACGAAGCTGAGCGTTTAGGAGTAGATGTACCAAATAATATTTTAGATCAAATTAAAAGAAAAATTATTTTATTTGATGGAGAGCAGACAAAGTTTATTTTTGATGAACCTAAGAAAAAGCGAATAACAATTCAGGGACTTGCAGGAACAGGTAAAACAGAATTGCTACTGCATAAGATTAAGGAATTATATATTGATGATGATAAAAGTACAATCGTATTCACTTGTCATAACGTTATATTGGCAGATAGTTTAAAGAAGAGAGTCCCAGAGTTTTTTAATTTTATGAAAGTTGAAGAGCAGATTCAGTGGGAAAAAAGACTTTGGGTTATGAGAAGCTGGGGCTCTTATGGAAACCCTAATTCTGGAGTTTATAGTTATATATGTAATCATTATAATATTCCGTTTAGTAGATTTTCATATGAGAATACATTTGATTCGATATGCAAAAGAGCATTAGATGAACTGAATCAAATGGAAGATTTTGAAGCTTGTTTTGATTATATATTGATTGATGAGAGTCAGGATTTTTCAGAAGGATTTTTTAAATTATGTGAGAAAGTGACTAGAAAGTGTGTCTATGTAGCAGGTGATATTTTTCAGGATATATTTAAAGATAATCCATCCATGGTTGTAAATCCAGATTTTTTACTTAATAAGTGTTATAGAACAGATCCTAGAGCGTGTTTGAAAAATAAAAGTTGCACAAAACATATATTCCCACGCCCTT
>OLPQ01002330.1_pt1 | contig 11199 bp, 11 predicted proteins | sample 1672451 | NCBI WGS metagenome assembly OLPQ01 (sample SAMEA3136687, study PRJEB25190) | human gut metagenome | biome: human gut; feature: human-associated habitat; material: faeces | place: Austria | collected 2013
AAATGGTGGAAGAAATCAAACGGAAAAATGCTCTTGGAGAGAAAACGGTATTTATCTGCCCGGTTGGACCGGTTGGCCAGTATCCTTATTTTGTAGAAATGGTCAATGAGCAGAATATCAGTCTGAAAGATGTATGGTTCATCAACATGGACGAGTATCTTACCGATGACAAAAAGTGGGTTCCAAAGGACCATCCTTTAAGCTTCCGCGGATTTATGGACAGGACTGTTTATACAAAGATCAAACCGGAGCTGGTGATGCCAGAGGAACAGAGAGTTTTCCCGGATCCGGAAAATTTAGGCCATATTGAGGATGTGATCCAGCAGCTTGGCGGTGTAGACATCTGCTTTGGCGGAATTGGAATCAACGGACATGTAGCTTTTAATGAAGCTTCTGATACCATGAGCCCGGAAGAATTTCTGGCACAGCACACAAGAGTACTGGAGATTTCCAGGGAGACAAGAGCTGTCAATTCTATCGGAGATCTGAACGGTGCCCTGGATGACATGCCTCATTACTGTATTACAATTGGAATTTATGAGATTGCACATGCAAGAAAAATCCGTCTTGGCTGCTTCCGCGACTGGCACAGAAGTGTGGTAAGACATGCCGCATACGGCGAAAAGACAGCACATTTTCCGGTCAGCCTTCTTCAGGATCACCCGGATATTAATCTGAAATTCACAGAATTTGTAGCAAATCTGCCGGAATAAAGCAAAGAAAGAGTGGAGGCGAAATATGACCTGGTACCTTGTAAACGGCGATGTGTATATGGAGCATCGCTTTCTGAAAAAAACATTAAAGCTGGAAGAGGGACGTATTTTTGTCCTTCCACCAGATACCCGTCCGGAAGAAGGAGCGCACATCTACAATGCAGCCGGGAAAAAAATCGTCCCAGGCTTTATTGATGTACATACCCACGGCGCAGTTGGCGTGGACGTCAATGCCGCAACCGCAGAGGATTATGAGAAAATCTGCCGTTTCGCAGCAGGAAATGGAACCACCTCCTGGCTGTGCTCTGTGCTTACGGATACAAAGGAACAGACCTGCCGCTGTATTGATGAGTTCAAAAAACACCAGCAAATGGAACAAAAAGGAGCCAATCTTCTTGGAATCCATCTGGAGGGGCCTTTCTTATCCAGTGAATATAAGGGGGCTATGCCGGAGTATCTTCTGCAGAAGGCGAATCTTCCTCTTCTGAAGGAATATCAGCAGCGCGCAGAAGGCGCGATCCGCTACATTACAGTTTCCCCGGAGGTAGAGGGAATTCCGGATATGATCCCGGAAATACGAAAGCTTGGAATTACAGTAGCTATCGGCCATTCCGGCGCAGATTATGAAACCAGCTGGGATGCCATAAGAAAGGGTGCACAGAGCTGTACCCACACCTTTAACGCCATGAAGCTTCTCCATCAGCATTTTCCTGCAATCATGGGAGCAGCGCTGGAGTCGGATATTTACTGCGAGGCAATCTGCGACGGCAGACATCTTCATCCGGGAACCGTAAGGCTTCTTTTGAAGGTGAAGGGTCTGGACCGTGTGGTTGCCATCACGGATTCCATTATGGCAGCCGGTCTTCCAGATGGAAAATACAAGCTTGGGGTCAATGATGTGGTAGTGGAAGACGGAGATGCCAAACTGGCAGAAAACGGCGTCCGGGCAGGAAGTACCCTGACCCAGAATGTTGCCCTTAAGAATCTTCTGAAGTTTACAGGAAAGAGCCTGGAAGAAATCCTTCCCCTTCTTACGGAAAACCCGGCAAACCTGATCAAAATTGCAGACCATAAAGGCTTTATTGCAGATGGAATGGACGCGGATCTTGTGGTGCTGGATCCGGATTTTGAAGTTTTTGATACCTTCGTAGGCGGAAGAAAAGTCACCTCAGAGGATTCGAATATATAAATGGAAGGAACGCTATGGAAGAAAATATTTTGATCGTACACGGCGGCGGTCCCACGGCAGTGATTAACGGATCCCTGTACGGGGCTGTGACAGAAGCTAGGAAATATCCACAGCTTCAGCATATTTATGCTGCCAGAAACGGAACCGGAGGACTTCTTCGGGAAGAACTGATCGACCTTACAAATGTGGAAGAAGAGAAGCTGAAGCTTCTTTTACAGACTCCGGGAAGTGCCATCGGCACATCAAGAGACCAATTGGAAAAACCGGAATATGAGAAGATGGCAGAAATCTTAAAGAAACATCACATCCGCTATGTTCTGTTTAACGGTGGAAACGGCACCATGGACACCTGCGGAAAATTATACAAAACCTGCTTGGAAAAAGAAATCGAAGTGGGGGTAATGGGCATTCCCAAAACCATGGACAATGACATTGCCGTGACGGACCACAGTCCCGGCTACGGAAGTGCAGCCCGTTATCTTGCCCAGAGTGTAAAGGAAGTGTGCCAGGATGTAAAAGGACTTCCCATTCATGTAGTGGTAATAGAAGCTTCCGGAAGAAACGCAGGCTGGATTACAGCGGCAGCCGCAATGGCAGCAGATGAGGACGGTGTAGGCCCGGATCTTATTTACCTGCCGGAACGTCCTTTTGATGAGGAGAAATATCTGGAAGATGTAAAAGCCCTTCTTAAGAAAAAAAGCGGTATTGTGGTGGTGGCAAGCGAAGGCCTGAAAGATAAAGAGGGCAAACCTGTTGTAAAGCCCATCTTTCAGATTGGAAGAGCAACTTATTTTGGAGATGTAAGCGCCCATCTTGCCAATCTGGTAATCGAAAAGCTTGGCTACAAGGCAAGAGGGGAAAAACCGGGACTTCTTGGAAGAGCTTCTATCTGCCTGCAAAGCCCGGTTGACCTAAAGGAAGCACAGCTGGCAGGAGAAATTGCCTGCAGGGCTGTTATGGAAGGCGAAACCGGAAAGATGGTGGCATTTGAGCGTGTTTCCACAGAGCCTTATATTATGAAGCCATTTCTGGCTGATATCGAAAGGGTTATGATGTATGAGCACAAAATGCCGGATTCCTATATTAATCCGGAAGGAAACCAAGTGACAGAAGCATTTAAGGAATGGTGCAGGCCTCTTCTTGGAGGTGATCTGCCCAGAATGATATCTTTTAACTAAAAAGTGGAGGAAATGAAAATGTTAGTACCAATGAGAGCAATTCTGGATGCAGCAGACAAAAACGATTATGCACAGGGTGCATTTAATGTAAATGCTGTATGCCAGGCAAAAGCAGTGATTAATGTGCATGAAATGTTCCGAAGCCCGGCAATTCTCCAGGGAGCAGATCTTGCAAACGGATTTATGGGCGGCCGAACAGATTTTGCCAATGCAACCCTGGAGGATAAGAAAGCAGGAGCGAAGAACATTGCGGCAGCAGTAAAGAAATACGGAACAGACAGCCGGATTCCCATTGCACTTCACTTGGATCACGGAAGAAATATGGATTCCTGTATTGCAGCAATTGAAGGCGGCTATACCAGTGTTATGATCGACGGAAGTTCCCTTCCTTTTGACGAGAATGTGGAGCTGACCAGAGAGGTTGTAAAATATGCCCATGAGCGCGGCGTTACCGTAGAGGGTGAGCTGGGCGTGCTTGCAGGGGTGGAAGACCACGTATTTGCAGCCAACAGCACCTACACCAATCCTTTAAGCGCTATTGAATTTTTCCGTAAAACAAAAGTAGATGCCCTGGCAATCAGCTACGGAACCATGCACGGCGCAAACAAAGGCAAAAACGCAGTGATCCGCAAGGAAATCGCAATTGCCATTAAAGAATGCATGCGCCACGAGGGCATGGAAGGATATCTTGTCAGCCACGGTTCCTCCACAGTTCCCCGCTACATTGTAGATGAGATCAATGCACTTGGCGGCGAGATCACCAACGCATATGGAATCGATGCCAACCAGCTGATTGAGGCAGGACACTGCGGAATCAACAAGATCAATGTAGATACCGATATCCGTCTGGCAGTAACCAGAAATATGAAGGAGCTTTTTGCAAGAGATGCAGCCCTTCGAAATAGTGCATCTGTAGGCGCCATTTATGAACTTCTGGAAAAGAATAAATCAGCTTTTGACCCGAGAGTGTTTATCACCCCGATCATGGACACAGTCATGTATGGAAATGTTCCAGATGAGGATGTGGCACGGATCTGCCAGTGTATCGAGGATGGTGTAAAAGAGGTTGTAGGTACCCTGATCGTGAAATTCGGCAGTTATGGAAAGGCTCCGAAGGTAGAGCTTGCAACTCTGGATGAAATGGCAGAACGCTACAAAAAAGCCGGAATCTGACAGAAAGGAACGAAAACCATGAAGCATATATATCTGAACTTAAAAAGATTTGACGTACCAGTGGAGCTTGGCGGCGTAAACCGGATCGCACCAGTGGAGGAATGGGGCAGCTTTATTGTAAAAAATACCCAGGAAGAGCTGAAGAAATACGATCCTGCAAAGGTTGAATTCGGAATGTATTTTCCTGAGATCCACCTTCTAGAAGCTGCAAAAGCAAAAACCCCGGGAAGCCCGGTAAAAGTAGGCTGCCAGGGTGTTTACCGCATGGATACTGCTGTTGGCGGCAATTTCGGTGCCTTTACCACTAACCGACCTGCAGCTGCCATGAAAGCAGCTGGCTGTGAGACTACCATTATCGGACACTGCGAAGAACGAAATGACAAAAGCGGAATCCTGGCAGAGGCCGGCGTTACCGACACGGACGCGGTAAACCGTCTTTTGAACCAGGAAATAAAATGCGCTATTGACAGAGGCTTAAGTGTGTTATACTGTATCGGTGAAAAAAGCGAGGAACAGGATCGCTGGCAGGAAGTTCTTGGAAAACAGCTGGAAATCGGTCTGAAGGATGTGGATACCTCCAGGGTTGTGATCGCTTATGAGCCAATCTGGTCCATTGGTCCAGGCAAAACTCCGGCAGACAAAGAATATATCACCAAGATCGCCCGCTTTGTAAAAGAAAAAACTGGCGGCATGGACATTGTGTATGGCGGCGGCCTGAAACAGGCAAATGCGGCAATGCTGGCATCCATCCCGGAAATTGACGGAGGGCTGATCGCACTGACACGCTTCCAGGGCGAAATTGGTTACTACCCGGAGGAATATCTGGAAATTATTCAGTTATATCTTGGAGAATAAAAATCACAGAACAATCAGATTGGAGAAAAAGAATATGAAAATTGATTTTGAATATGGACAGGGAACCATGACAGCAGAGCTTCCGGATAATACGGATATTTTTATTCCAGGTGAGACTGTGCCGGATCCGGATTATATCCCGGAGGATAAACTGGAAGAGGCTTATCTTGACAGCCTGGCACATCCAATCGGAATGCCTACCTTATCAGAACTGGCGCACAAGGGAACTACTGTTACCATTATCGTGCCGGACCGCGTAAAAGGCGGCGAGCAGCCTACCAGCCACAGAAAGATGAGCATCAAATATATTCTGCAGGAGCTTTATAAAGCAGGCGTGGAGAAAAAGGATATCCTGTTCATTATTTCCAACGGCCTTCATCCAAGAAGCAAGGAGTCCGATGTAAAAGCTATTTTCGGAAAAGAGCTGTTTGACGAATTCTGGCACAGCGGACAGATCATCAGCCATGATAGCGAGGATCAGGAACATATGGTGTACCTTGGAACTACCCACAGGGGAGATCCGGTATACATGAACAAATATGTGTACGAATGCGACCTGCCAATCCTGATCGGACATGTACAGGGAAATCCATATGGCGGATATTCCGGCGGCTACAAGCACAGCGCAACCGGAATTACAAACTGGAGATGTATTGCAAGCCACCACGTTCCGTCTGTTATGCACAGACCTGATTTTACCCCGGTTAACGGCGGAAGCCTGATGCGCGATAAATTTAATGAGATCAGCATGCATATGGAAGAGAAAATGGGACATCCGTTCTTCTGCTGCGATGCAGTTCTGGATACCTGCTCCAGACAGATCGCCATCTATTCCGGCTATGCCAAAGAGATGATGCCTATCAGCTGGAAGATTGCAGATAAGCGTACCTATGTACACTGGGCTGAGAAAAAATATGATATTCTGGTATTTGGAATGCCTCAGAAATTCCACTATGGTGATGGAATGGGAACCAACCCCATCATGCTGATGCAGGCGCTGAGCGCACAGGTTCTGCGTTTTAAGAGAGTTATGAGCGACCACTGCGTCATCATCTGTTCCTCCATCTGCAACGGATATTTCCACGATGAATTATGGCCGTATTTAAGAGAGCAGTATGAGATGTTCCAGCATGACCATATGAATATTCTGCCGGATATGAACCGTTATGGTGAATATTTCGGAACAAACGAAGAGTACATCCGCAAATACCGTTTCTGCAATGCTTTCCATCCGTTCCACGGATTTTCCATGATGGCCTGCGGACATATTGCGGAGATGAACACCAGCGCCATCTATCTGGTTGGTGCACAGGAGCCGGGCTATGCAAGAGGAATGGGACTGAAGACCCGGGAGACCTTCGAGGAAGCATTAGAAGATGCCAAGAAGAAATTTGTAGGCGAGAATCCTAACATTCTGGCACTGCCTATGACCTTTAAGAAATCAGCTGTACATCTTTGCATGAAAAATCCTGAGGAAGACTGCATGGATGAATACGGACACCGCCATGGCGGATGCGGATGCTGCTAACCTGTGAATATAAAGTCACGGAGGAAGACTGGAAATGGATGAAAAACAAAAAGATAAGGGCTATGTACTGCGGAAGCTGTTTTTCGCTTCCCTGTACCTGAGCACCTTTACATTTGGCGGCGGTTACGTGATCGTAACCCTCCTGAAGGAGAAATTTGTGGATCAGTACCACTGGATCGATGAGGACGAAATGCTGGATCTGGTGGCCATTGCCCAGTCTTCTCCAGGAGCAATCGCAGTCAACGGGGCAATTGTAGTAGGATATAAGCTTGGAGGGATTCCCGGCATGCTGATGTGCGTGCTGGGGGCTATCATTCCGCCTATGGTGATCCTGTCCCTGATCTCTGTATTTTATGATGCATTTCGTTCCAATTATTATATTGCCGCGCTGTTAAAGGGAATGTCCGCCGGAGTGGGCGCAGTCATCATTTCCGTGGTATATGACATGGGCAAAAACGTGGTGAAATCAAAAGACTGGATCAACATTGTGATCATGATCGCCAGCTTTTGCGTCAGCTATTTTCTGAATGTGAATATTATATTCATTATTTTGGGCGTAGCTGCATTTGGATTTGTGCGGACACTGTTGAAGGAGGGTAAAAAACGATGATCTATCTTCAGCTGTTTTTAAGCTTTCTTCAGATCGGCGCCTTAAGCTTCGGCGGAGGCTATGCGGCTATGCCGCTGATACAGGAACAGGTGGTAACGTTACATGGATGGCTGTCTATGGAAGCGTTTACCGATCTTGTGACCATTGCGGAAATGACGCCGGGTCCCATTGCAGTGAATTCCGCCACCTTTGTAGGCACCCAGATTGCAGGCCCGGGCGGTGCGGTTGTGGCGACCCTTGGCTGCATCTTGCCTTCCTGCATAATCGTAACTTTATTGGCATATATTTACACGAAATACCGGAATATGTCTCTCCTGCAGGGAACACTGGCATCCCTTCGCCCGGCGGTTGTGGCAATGATCGCCAAGGCAGGAGTGACCATTCTGGTTTCTGCCTTTTTTATCAGCGGAACCATAGACCTTGTCCGGGAAAATGTCTGCATCCGAATGGTTGTGTTTTTCGGGGCAGCCCTGGTGCTCCTTCGGAAATTTAAAATGAACCCCATTCTTGTAATGGTCCTGTGCGGTGTGGCGAATATGATATTCTGCGGGGTAATGGGAATCTAAAAGGATATTTTGTCTGCAAGACAGCACCATGAAGGAAAAAACAACTGTTTTCTTGACATTGATGCGTGAATCGTGTAAGTTTTGTAGTAACTGTTTTGCGCATTGCAAAGCGTCCACCTGTAAAAGAAGTGGACGGTTATGCCGCAGGGAAAAAGTAAGGGAGGACGACAGTGTGAATATTTGCGTATATGGTGCCTCAAGTGCCCAGCTGAAGGACATTTATTATGAAAAAACACAGGAGCTTGGAAGAGCCATGGGAAAACGGGGCCATGGACTGGTGTTTGGCGGCGGAGCCACCGGAATGATGGGAGCAGCAGCCAGAGGCGTGTCAGAAGAGAATGGATACATACTTGGAATTGCGCCCCGCTTTTTTGACCAGCCAGGGGTACTGTATGAGAAATGCACGGAATTTATTTTTACCGAGACCATGCGGGAGCGCAAGCAGCTTCTGGAAGAAAAATCAGATGCCACTATTGTAGCGCCCGGAGGAATCGGTACTTATGAAGAATTTTTCGAGATCTTTACCCTGAAAAGCCTGAACCGGATCGACAGGCCCATTGTCCTCTACAATATTGACGGATATTATGACAGGATGAAGGAACTGCTGGAATATACTGCCAGGGAGAAGTTTATGGATTCTTCCATATTAGATCTGGTGGTATTTCTGGATGAGCCAGGGGCGATCCTGGATTACCTGGAAAACTACAGCAAATAAAGCAAATGAGATGTCAGAGAAAAATCCCTGTCCCAGGCTTGGGGCAGAAGGTATTTCCCTGGCATCTTTTTTGCTGTTTGTCAGAGCGTGCAAAAAAAGTGTTCTCGTGATCTACATGCTCTAGAGCCTGTTTGAAAAATCATTCCTGCAATCTGCACGCCCCACTTTGCGGTATATTTCACCCGAATTCGGTTGTCGTAGCCCGCTACGACGCCCTCATCCGGGCAAAATCTCCCACAAATTGTGACGCACATCTTGCAGAAAGCCTTTTTCAAACACACTCTAAGGTAAAAACTATCAAAAAAGATGAAAAAAATTTGTAAAAAATATTGACAAAAAGAATGTTGAGGTGTATCTTAAAAGCATAGATGTTAGCACTCCTAAATAATGAGTGCTAACAAAGGAATTCGAAGAAGCCAGACGGGAATAGAAATCAGGTTTGACCGTCCGCTTTTCAGAAAGGAGCAGATATTTCATGGATGAAGTATTAGATGAGCGCAAACGGAAAATACTGAAAGCAATCATCAAGACTTATATGGAAACAGGTGAGCCGGTAGGTTCCAGAACCATTTCCAAGTATCCGGATTTGAATGTCAGCTCTGCTACGATCCGAAATGAGATGTCCGACCTGACGGATATGGGCTACATTGTACAGCCCCACACCTCAGCCGGAAGAATTCCATCAGATAAAGGCTATCGCCTTTATGTAGATGAGCTTACCAGGGAGAAGGAAGCTGAGATCGCAGAGATCCGTGATATGATGATTGAGAAATCAGACAAGATGGATAAGGTGTTGAAGCAGGTGGCCAAGGTCCTTGCCAATAATACCAATTACGCGACCATGGTTGCCGTTCCTCAGTACAGAGGAAGCACCCTGAAGTTCATACAGCTTTCACGTGTGAATGAGCGGCAGCTGATTGCCGTAGTCGTATGTGAAGGCAACGTCATCCGGAACCAGATCATTGATATTGAAGAGGAGATGGATGACCAGACGATCCTGAAGCTGAATCTTCTTCTTAACACCAACCTGAACGGTGTTCCCATTCAGGACATCAATCTTGGCATGATCGCCAGACTGAAGGAACAGGCTGGAAGCCACAGCGGTGTGGTTGCAGATGTGCTGGACGCAGTTGCAGCTACCATCCATGTGGATGAGGAAGATATGAAAGTATATACGTCAGGAGCGACCAACATATTCAAGTATCCTGAGCTTGCAGATACATCCAAAGCCAGCGAGCTGATCTCCACCTTCGAGGACAAACAGGAACTTGCGGATATGGTCCGTGGGGAAATGGGAGATTCGGAGAACACAGGAGTCCAGGTATACATCGGAGATGAAGTTCCGGTGCGGACCATGAAGGACTGCAGTGTGGTGACAGCCACCTATGAACTTGGGGATGGAATGCGGGGAACCATTGGAATCATTGGTCCCAAGCGAATGGATTACGAGAATGTGGTGGACAGCCTGAAGAAATTAAAAGTCCAGCTTGATGAAATGGTAAATAAGAAAACCTAGAAAGGCGGTTGAAAGCGTGTCAGAAGAAATGAATAAAGAAGCCGAAGTACAGGAAGAAGCAGTTGACATTCCGGTAACTGACGGAAGTGAAGAAGAGGCAGCAGATACAGCCCAGGCAGCAGAAGAGGAAGCTTCTGATGATACAGCTGCTCCGGAAGAGACGGAACAGCAGCCAGAAGAGGCAGAATCTCAGAAAGAACCGGAAACCAAGACCAAAACTTCTTTCTTCGGCAAGAAGAAAAAAGAGAAAGATAAATTTGAACAGCAGATCGAGGATCTTACAGACAGACTGAAGCGTAGCATGGCTGAATTTGATAACTACCGTAAAAGAACGGAGAAAGAAAAATCCAGCATGTATATCATCGGCGCCAGGGACATCGTTGAAAAAATGCTTCCTATTATGGATAACTTCGAGAGAGGCCTTGCACAGGCACCGGAAGATGATCCATTTGCAGAAGGCATGAAGATGATCTACAAGCAGATGATAACAGCCTTCGATGAGATGGGCGTGAAGCCGATCGAAGCTGTAGGCAAGGAATTTGATCCGAATCTGCACAACGCAGTCATGCATGTGGAAGACGAATCCGTAGGCGAGAACATTGTTGTTGAGGAATTCCAGAAGGGATACACTTACAAGGATTTCGTTGTAAGACACAGCATGGTAAAGGTTGCTAACTGACCGAAAGCAACTTAGTGAAGGCGAGCAGAATGCGAAGCCTAAACTTAGTGCGAGGTCGTTCGATCTCACTTAATGAGGGCAAGCCGCAGGCGCAGACCGAATTTAGTGAATCGAACTTCATTAAGACATTCACGAATTTCAGAACATAGATTGAAACAGGAGGAAAATTATCATGGGAAAAATCATTGGTATTGACTTAGGTACAACAAACAGCTGTGTAGCTGTTATGGAAGGTGGACAGCCAACCGTTATCGCAAATACAGAAGGATCCAGAACAACACCGTCAGTTGTAGCATTCACAAAGACTGGTGAGCGTCTGGTAGGTGAGCCTGCAAAACGTCAGGCAGTTACAAACGCAGAGAAAACAATTTCCTCCATCAAGAGAGAGATGGGTACAGATTACCGTGTAACAATCGACGACAAGAAATATTCCCCACAGGAAATTTCAGCTATGATTCTTCAGAAACTGAAAAAAGA
>OLPQ01002339.1_pt1 | contig 11169 bp, 11 predicted proteins | sample 1672451 | NCBI WGS metagenome assembly OLPQ01 (sample SAMEA3136687, study PRJEB25190) | human gut metagenome | biome: human gut; feature: human-associated habitat; material: faeces | place: Austria | collected 2013
GCCGCACCTCGCTCGCCGTATCGGCACTTAGAATTATGCGGTATTGCCCTATATTGTTCAAAGTTTCTGCTTCCTTCTTTTCAAAGAAGGGACAACAATGCCCGTAAAAAGTCCTTACACCTCAGCGCTGGCGCGGCGGGTAACGTGGCAGCTTACGTTGACTGCCACCGGCAGGCAGGCCACATGGGTGGGCAGCTGTTCAATGCAAACGCCCAGGCAGGTGGTTGCACCGCCAAAGCCCTGCGGGCCAAAGCCGGTTGCATTGATGGCATCCAACAGTTCTTTTTCCAGCGCGGCATAATAGGGGTCCGCGTTGGGCTGGTCCAACGGGCGCAGCAGTGCCTTTTTGGCCAGAGCTGCGCATTTATCAAAGCTGCCGCCAATGCCAATGCCCAGCACAATGGGCGGGCAGGGGTTGGCCCCCGCCTGCTTGACGGTTTCCATCACAAAGTCTTTTACGCCCTGCACGCCATCGGCAGGTTTGAGCATGGTCAGGCGGCTCATATTCTCGCTGCCTGCGCCCTTGGGGGCTACGGTAATTTTGCAGACATCCCCCGGCACAAGATGTACCGTTAAAAACGCCGGGGTGTTATCCCCCGTGTTCACGCGCTGCAAGGGGTCCGCGGTGATGGACTTGCGCAGGTAGGCTTTCTCATACCCGCGGCGCACGCCCTCGTTCACAGCTTCGTCCAGATTGCCGTTGATATGCACATCCTGGCCCAGCTCGATGAACACACAGGCCATGCCGGTATCCTGGCAGATCGGCAGGTCTTTTTCTGCAGCAACACAAAGGTTTTGCTGCAGCAGTTCCAGCGTCTGGCGAGCCAGCGGCCAGGGTTCGGCGGCATGGGCGTTATCCAGCGCCTGCTTCACATCCGGCGGCAGCTGGGTGTTGGCGCGGATGCACAGTTCTTCCACCGCATCGGTAATGGCGACGGCGTTTACATCCCGGATGCTCATACCCGCGCCACGCCGCTTTCCCGTGCAGCTTGCGCCACAGCGTCAGCCACAGCCGGTGCCACACGCGGGTCAAAGGCCTTGGGCAGAATGTTTTCCTCGTTCAGCTCGTCCTCCGGGATCAGGCCGGCGATGGCCTTCGCGGCAGCCATCTTCATCTGGGGGTTGATGTCCCGTGCGCGGACGGAAAGTGCGCCCTTGAAGATGCCGGGGAACGCCAGAACATTGTTGACCTGGTTGGGGAAATCGCTGCGGCCGGTGCCGATGACCCGCACACCGGCTGCCTTGGCGGCATCGGGCATGATCTCCGGGTTGGGGTTGGCCATGGCGAACACAATGGCATCCGGTGCCATGGTGGCGGCCATCTCGGTGGTCAGCGCACCGGCAACGGAGGTGCCGATAAAGACATCTGCACCGCGCACGGCATCGGCCAGGGTACCGGTCAGGTGTTCGGGGTTGGTCACGGTTGCCAGCCATTCCTTATGGTCGGCAAGGCCCGCCGGGCGGCCGGGGTACAGGATACCGTGTTCATCCACAGCAACAATGTTTTTGGCACCGGCAACCTGCAGCATCTTGATGATGGCCGTACCGGCAGCGCCGGGGCCATTCTGCACGATCTTGACATCTTCCAGCCGCTTGCCAACAACCTTGAGGGCGTTGAGCACGCCGGCCAGCACGATAATCGCGGTGCCGTGCTGGTCGTCATGGAATACAGGGATATCCAGGTCGCGCTCCAGCTCCGCTTCAATATCAAAGCATTCGGGGCTGCGGATATCCTCCAGGTTGATGCCGCCAAAAGTCGGAGCGATGGCCTTGACAGCGGCAATAACTTCCTCGCGGGTGGAAGCATTCAGGCAGATGGGGAACGCATCGACACCGCCGAACTCCTTAAACAGAACGCACTTGCCTTCCATGACCGGCAGACCAGCTTCGGGGCCGATGTTGCCCAGGCCCAGCACAGCAGTACCGTTTGTGACAACTGCCACGGTGCGGCCCTTGAAGGTGTATTTATACACATCGTCCGGGTTTGCCTTGATCTGGCGGCAGGGCTCCGCAACGCCGGGGGTGTAGGCAGTGGACAGGGCATCACGGTCCTTTACTTCAAACAGGCTGTTGACCGTCAGCTTGCCGGGGTATTTTGCGTGCATTTCAAGTGCGGCGGCATTGTAATCCATGGTAGTTGCTCCTTTGTTCGTATTCCTGTTTCGTATTCCTGTATTGATTTTGTTTTTATTTCAGTTTTGCATAAATCGGTTCCAGCTGGATCACGCAGAAATGGTCCGGCCAGCGGTCCGATACCGCTTTGCGCAAAGCAGCCGGGATTTTGTTGGCGCGGTGGTCCTTGGCGGCCAGCCAGTCTGCGGGAACGGCACAATCAAAAATCACATTGGTATGGGTGGGGCCGGGTACAATGCGCAGGTCGTGGATATCCGCTTCCGGCGCAATCTCGGCCAGCTGTTCTTTCAAGAATTTCCGCAGTTCGTTGATATGCGGGTCATCCGTCACAACAGGGTCAAAGTGGATCGTGACCAGCAGATGGTCATGCACCTGAAAATCCCGCTCGATAGAGTCGATCAGGTCATGGCTTTTCATCACATCACTGTCGGCGGAAAGCTCAATATGGAAGCTGACCAGCTTGCTGCCGGGCCCGTAATCATGCACCATCAAATCATGGATGCCCAGCACACCGGGGTAACTCAGGGCTTTTTTCTCAATGTAATCGATCAGTTCCGGGTCAGGGGCCGCGCCCAGCAGCGGGCTGATGGTATCCCGCACCAGGCCGATGCCGCTCCACAGGATAAACAGCGCCACGCCAACACCCATCAGGCCATCAATGCGGTCAATGCCAGTCAGGTGAGCCAGAATGGTAGCGGCCAGAACCGCGGCAGTGGTAACCACATCGTTGCGGGCATCCGCCGCAGTGGCCATGAGCGTTTCGGACTTGATGCGGCTGCCAACGCTGCGGTTGAAGCTGCTCATCCACAGTTTGACCAGGATGGACACCACCAGCACCGCTATGGTCAGCGCGCTAAGGGTGACCGGCGTGGGGTGCAGCACCTTGAGGAAGCTTTCTTTCAGCAGCTCAATGCCGATGACCAGTATCATGACCGAAACCGCCAGCCCCGCCAGGTATTCGTACCGTGCATGGCCGTAAGGGTGCTCATCATCGGCAGGTTTTGACCCCAGGCGGAAGCCCACCAGGCTGACCACGTTGGAGCTTGCATCGGACAGATTGTTCAATGCGTCCGCCGCAATGGCCATACTGCCAAACAGGGTGCCCACCGTAAACTTGCCCGCAAACAGCAGCACATTGCACACAATTCCCACCATGCAGGCCAGGTTGCCGTAAGCAGTGCGCACGGTGCGGTCCTGGATATTGGCCGGATCACGGATAAAAAGTCTGATCAGAAGTTTTGTCAAGAATTGCTCTTCCCTTCCCCTACAGATATGGATATTCGGAATTGAAGTTTCCTGCTGGGGCGTTGTATCCGACAAAACCCACAGACAGATAATTTAGGCAACACCGCACAATTCCCGCCTTGCGGCTTAAGCACCGCTCCGGCAGCTGCGGCACGGCATCTGCGTTGCCAAAATGCTCGATAAGACATCCAGTATTATCTGCGCTTTTGGCTTGGCATCTGCCGCACCTCGCTCGCCGTATCGGCACTTAGAATTATGCGGTATTGCCTTTACAAAAATGGCGGACCGATGGGGGTCCGCCATTTATCATTTCAGGTTCAAGCAGCGTTCCTGCTGACCATCTTATGCAGATCAGTCACGAATGATGCAGGCATCGCGCTCCGGGCCAACGGAGATATACTTGATCTTGCAGCCAACGGCCTTTTCCAGATATTCCACATAGCCGCGGGCAGCTTCCGGCAGGTCCTCGTACTTGCGCACGGAGGTGATATCGCAGTGCCAGCCCGGCAGCTTGACGACAACCGGCTGTGCATCGTCCAAAGTCTTGCCGGTCGGGAAGCGGTCGGTCACAGTGCCGTCAGCCAGCTTATACTGGGCAACAACGGGAACTTCTTCCATATAATCCAGAACGTCAAACAGGGTCAGGGCCAGCTCGTCACAGCCCTGGCACTGAACGCCGTAACGGGAAGCAACCACATCAAACGGGCCAACGCGGCGCGGGCGGCCGGTGGCAGCGCCGTATTCATGGCCGGCTTCACGCAGCAGGTGCTTTTCTTCCTCGGTCATAGCCAGCTCGGTGGTAAAGGGGCCGTCGCCCACGCAGGAAGAATAAGCCTTCATGATACCGATGGACTTGTTCAGCTTGCGGCCGGGGATTCCAGCGCCGATGGGTGCATAAGCGCCGATGGTGTTGGAGGAAGTGGTGTAGGGATAAATGCCGTAGTCGATATCACGCAGGGCTCCCAGCTGGGCCTCAAACATGATCTTCTTGCCGGCATCGTCAGCATCTGCCAGGTACTGGCCGACATCGCAGATGTAAGCGCCGAACACTTCCTGGAAGTGCTTGCACCAGTTCCACATATCGTCCACGCTGACAGGCTTCTGGTTATAAATGTTGACCATGGTCAGGTTCTTGGATTCCACCAGGGTTTCCAGGCGCTTGCGCACACCGGCATCCATGTGGACCAAATCGCCCATGCGCAGGGTTTTCTTCATGTACTTATCACCATAGGTGTAAGCAATGCCGCGCTTGGTGGAACCAAACTGTGCGCCCGTTTTGGCAAGGCGGGCCTCCTCCAGGCCATCCTGCTCCACATGGAACGGCATGGTGATGGTAGCACGGTCAGAAATTTTCAGGTTGTCCGGGGTAATCTTAACACCCTGTTCGCGCAGGTCGGCGATCTCTTTTTCGAGATGTTCCGGGTCAATGACCATACCGCCGCCCATAACACAGACAATGCTGGGGTGCAGGATGCCGGAGGGCACCAGGTTCAGCACGAACTTGCCGCACTCGTTTTTGACAGTGTGGCCGGCGTTGTCGCCGCCCTGGTAACGGGCAACGATGTCATAATCGCGGCAGAGCAGGTCCACCATACGGCCCTTGCCCTCGTCGCCCCAGTTGATACCGGTAATTGCAGTAAGCATGAAAAATAACCTCGCTTTGGCAAAATGTACAGCCTTTTCCGTTCAGCCTGCCGGGTGGCTGACTGATTTCTTGTAGCCGGGATTCGCCGCCAGCTATATTATAGCAAACCCGCTTGCAAATTCCAATACCCCGGCACAATTTTGTGCAAACCACACAGCCCCGCGCCAGCCGGGCCGCCACTTTGAACAGGGGATCAGTGGCGCACCTGCAGCTTGCGGCGGGTGCCGTCCGGCTCAATCACCGTGGTGTGCTCCAGCTGGTCAATCATGGATGCGCGGATATCGGCCAGGTATTCCTGCCGCAGGGCGTCACGCTCCGCCAGTTCGGCTTCCGTCAGGCCAGAAGTTTTTGCTTTATGAGCCAGCGCATTGATGCGCGCGATTTTTTCTTTTTCCATAGGGTTCTGTTCCTTTCCTTATATAAGGATATCCGGGCAGCAGGTCTGCCGCCCGTGGCAGAGCATTGGGTGCTCTGCCACAGGTATTATAACACACCCGCTTTCCTTTTGTGAATGCAGGGCTGTACTTTTTGCAAAAAAGCTGTATAATAGAAAAGTGTCCGCTTTTGACGGGGGTATTTTTCCCTGCTGCGGTACGCGATGTATTTTTCAAAAAAGACAGGAGACAACCCATGAAAAACACCAACCTGACCCGCGCTGCTGCCAGCCTGCTGGCATGCGGCATGGTTTTTGGCCTGACTGCCTGCGGTTCCAGCGCATCCTCCAGCGAAGCAACCGCCGAGAGCGCAGCTTCCAGCGAAGCTGCCAGTGAAAGCACTGTTCCTGACGACGCTACCGCAGAAAGCGCCGCCGATGATTATTCTTATCTGGCTGATTTTTCTTTCAGTGATGCCTATGACGAGAACGGCTACCTGAAAGGCATCACCGCGCTGGATTACGTCACACTGCCGGATACTGAGAGCTTTACCCTTTCGGACGATGCCACCACCGTGAGCGACAGTGATATTGACGATTACATTTCCAACAACATTCTTTCCAACTATAAGACCACCAACGAGATCACCAACCGCGCCGCCGAAAACGGCGACACTGTGAACATTGACTTTGCTGGTTCCATTGACGGCGTTGCCTTTGACGGCGGCACCGGCAGCGATTATGATCTGACCCTGGGCAGCGGCACCTTTATTGACGGCTTCGAGGATCAGATCGTTGGCCACATGCCCGGCGAAACCTTTGATGTGAATGTCACCTTCCCGGATGACTACCAGGCCACCAACCTGGCCGGCAAGGACGCAGTGTTCGCCACCACGCTGAACTACATCAACGAGGATGTGACCCCCGACCTGACTGATGATTGGGTCAGCAGCAACCTGGCCGAGTCCATGGGCATGAACAATGTGGCTGAGCTGAAAACTTTTGTCAGCAACAGCCTGCTGTTCAATCAGGAAGCCAATGAGCTGTACGGCCAGCTGTACGATGCTGCCGAAGTCAATACCGATACCCTGCCCGAAGATGTGCAGCAGTATTTCACCAATACCGTGCTGTACCAGCCGTACCTGTACGCCCAGATGCGCGGCGTTTCGCTGGAGACCATGCTGAGCCAGGCCGGTTACAGCAGTGTGGATGAATACCTGGAAAACAGCGAAAGCTCCAAGCAGAGCATGATCAAGCAGATCCTGATCATGCAGGCTTTGGCGGAGAAGAACAACATTGTATGCGATACCGACATTCTGAACGCTGAGTTCTCCCGCTACTTTGGCTCCACCGATATGACCAGCTATGTGAACGCTTACGGCGAAAACTACGTGAAAACCAACATTCTGCATGACATTGTGATGCAGAACCAGATCGACAACGTTGCCTAAGCTGCTCAAGCTGTTTGGCTGCCCCCTGACCATTAAGTTTTAACCGTACCACCCGCGCCCGCTTGACAAAGCCGTGTGCGGGTGGTATATTAGGGCCATAATATTTAGACGTTTATCTAAATATATAATTCTTGTGGTTTTCTGAAAGGGTATATGGTATGAGTACGATGATTTCTTTGCAGAGCATTTTGTGGAGCGCCTTGGCCGCCGCAGCCGGTATCGGGCTGCCGGTTCTGGTTTTTTTGGTATGGAAGTTCAAATTCTGCCGGGGGGCAAAGCTGTTTCCTGCTGTTGTCGGCGCGGTGACCTTCGTTGTTTTCGCCCAGGTACTGGAAGGTGTGCCCAAGGCCATTTTCTTTGGCGGCGGCACCGGCGTTTCGCAGTATGTGCTGACACATGCGTGGGCTTACACCCTGATCGGCTGCCTGCTGGCGGGCGTGTTTGAGGAAGTCGGGCGCTATCTTGCGTTTCGTTTTCTGCTCAAGCGCTATACCAACCGGCGGGACGCCGTAACCTATGGCATCGGCCACGGCGGGATCGAGGCAATCCTGGTTCTGGGGCTCACCGCCATCAATAATATTGCGATTGCGCAGCTTGTCAACAGCGGCAGCATTGAAACCATAACCAATGGGCTGACCGGCGCGCAGCTGGACCAGGTACAGGCACAGATCGCCGCCGTTGCCAGCTTTGGGGCCGCCAACCTGCTGCTGGGGCTGGCTGAACGCGCGATTGCCATGACGCTGCACATTTCCCTCTCGGTGGTTGTATTCCGGGCTGTCCGGCAGCACAAGGCCGGGTATCTGGGATTGGCGGTGGCGCTGCATGCGCTGTTCGATGTTCCCGCTGCTTTATTCCAGTGCGGCGTGCTGCACAGTACCTGGCTGGTGGAAGCACTGCTGCTGGTGCTCTGCCTGGGCTGCGCGGCTTACGCCAAAAAGCAGTATTGTGCATTGCAAGAACCGGAACAGCAGACGTTATTCGATAAGGAGGAACGCTGACCTATGGTAGGCGATGCGTTTAAGGCTTTGGGGGACCCCACCCGGCGGCGCATTCTGGAGCTGTTGAGCGAAGGCGAAATGAGTGCCGGTGATATTGCTGCGCACTTTGATATGGCAAAGCCATCCGTAAGCCACCACCTGAACATTTTGAAAAATGCCGGGCTGGTAACGGATGAGCGCCGCGGCCAGAACATTGTGTACTGTCTGAACCTGACCGTGTTCCAGGAAGCTGTTAAGTGGTTTTTCGATTTTGGCTTTGTGAAAGGTGGACCTGATGATGAAACGAAATAAACTGTTTTGGGGGCTGCTGATTTTTTGCGCCATCAACTTTGCGGCGCACCTCTGCTTTTATGGCTCCCTGCCGGATGTTGTGCCCACCCACTGGGGCGCGGACGGCCAGGCCAACGGCTGGGGGCCAAAATCCACTGTGCTGATTATGGCAGCCCTGCCCGCCCTGATGCTGATTTTGATGGCAGCGCTGCCCCACATTGACCCCAAGCACCAGAATTATGAAAAGTTCAAGGGCGTCTGGAACGCCTCCCTCACTGCCCTTACAATATTTATGTCAGCTATGAGCTGGTTTTCGGAGCTGAGCGTGTTCGGCTTGATTCCGGAGGGCAGCAGCCTGGTCGGTATTCTGGTCTGCGGCGGCTGCGGGGTGCTGTTCATCTTTTTGGGCAACTATATGCCGCGCATCAAGCAGAACTATATGTTCGGCTGCAAAACGCCCTGGGCGCTGAACAACGAACACAACTGGAACCGCACCCAGCGCATGGGCGGCATTGTGTTTGTTGTTATGGGTGCTGCTTTGATTGTAATTTCACTGCTGGCCACCATTTTGGGCGATGCCGCCACCATGATCCTGCTGCTGGCCGTTGTCTTTGGCGGCTCCGCCTGGATCTACCTCTACTCCTACCTCGTCTACATCGGCAAAATGAAGTAAGTAAACAGCGCCCACCACAATGATTCTTTATTCATGATTCATTCAAAAAATCTCCCTGCCCCATGTGCAAACAAACTGCACAATGAAGCAGGGAGATTTTTTGGTTTATTCCTGGGTTTTCTTTTCGGCGCGTTCCGCTTTCATGCGGATGCGCTCGCGCTGGGATTTTTCCAGTTTTTTATAGCGGGCATAGCTTTCGGGGCGCACGGTCTCAATGCAGCGGGCAAAGTTCCAATGCAGGCCGTCGCGGCGGTTCAGCTTAAAGCGCAGGAACCACGGGCCGTGGTCCGGGCAGGTGGCTTCGGTATAATAACCGGTGTTGCCGCGCTTGAGCCAGATATCGTTCAGCACCAGCGGCTTGCCGCAGAACGGGCAGCCCACCTGATACAGCGCAGGGTCATTTTTGTAGGCATCGTGGTCCAGGCGGTCAAAGTAGGTTTGGATATCGTACGTTTCGGTATCGGTATTGTTCAGCAGGGCGGCTGTCAGCTGGGCGGCGGGGTCCGGGTATTCGGCAATGCCCTGGGCCAGCGGCAGGCGGCGGCAGATTTTTGTGGTGTACAGGGCATCGTCCAGCGCATTGTGGAAATCGCCGTCATGCTCAATGCCAAGGCGGTCCACCACGCTTTCCAGCGTCAGGCCCTCGCCTTCCCCGCGGGGGAAATTTTTCAAAAAGATCTGCTGCAGGTCATACCAGCGGCTGGGCCAGCTTTCGTCCATATTATAAAGGAACAGGTTCTGTTTCAGCACCGGCACATCGTCCAGACCCCACTCGGCAAATTCGGCGTCGGGACCGGCCCATTCCTGGAACCGCCGCAGGCCTTCGGCAATGGGCACCCCGGCTTCCAGATCGCCCTGGCTCAGGCCAGTCACCTCCGCAATGCGCCAATGCAGCTTGCGGAAAATGCGGGGGCGCAGGGTCATCTCAAAGGTATCCAGTACATCGCCATTCTCGTCCACCCGCACTGCACCGATCTGGATGATCTCACCCCGCAGGGTCAGCTCCGCCCCATGATAATTAAAGGTTTTGGGCGCATTGCCCATGTTCCATTCCAAGTCAAAAACGATCAGGTTCACTGCGGGTCCTCCAAGATGAATTTTTCAACGGCCAGCCCTACCCCGTCATGCTCATTATCTGCGGTGACGTATTTGGCTGCCTGTTTTACTTCCGGTACAGCATTGCCCATGGCAACGCCCATGCCCGCATAGCGGATCATGGGCAGGTCGTTCCAGCCATCGCCGCAGGCCATCAGGTTTTCGGGGCCAAGGTCCATGTTTTTCAGCAGCAGCGCCAGCGAGGCGGATTTTTCCACCCCCAGGGGCATCGTTTCAATAAAGAACGGCGCCGAGCGGTAGATGGAAAGCTTGCCCGCAAACTTTTGCTGCATCAGCTCCTCCACATGGGGCATATCCACAGGGTCGCCAACCAGCAGCAGCTTGTTGATGGGCCATTGGATCTCGGCGGGCAGGTTTTCCACCTGGCGGGCCGGGATTTTGTTGATGCGGGCTTCCTCGCCAACATAGGGGTTGGCGGCATCCTCGGTCACAATGCCTTTGCCATCATAGGTCAGCGGCATCACGTTCCAGTAGCGGGCAAAGGTGCACACCGGGTCGATCAGCTCCGGCGGGAACTCATGCTGCACCAGCGTTTCGCCGGTTTTGCAGTCAATGATCTTGCCGCCGTTATAGCTCAGGATGCAGCCGCCGCGGCGGTCCAGCTCCAGCTCTTTGGCAAGCGGCTCAATGCCCACGGTGGGGCGGCCGCTGGCCAGCACAATGCGCACGCCGCGGTCCGCCGCTGCCTGCAGGGCAGCTTTGGTGCGTGGGGTAATGACTTTGGCATTGTTGGTCAGTGTGCCATCCAGATCCAGTGCCAGAACTTTGTATTGCATAATATCCCCTGTTTCTTTGTTTTTTCGTCTTTTTATTTTACCCTATCAGCCGCCATTGCGCAAGGGGGCGGTAAAGATTCCGGTTATTTCTGCCTGCATTGCTCTTTGGAGCGCAGCAGGGCTGATTTTGCGGTGCAGCACACCCATTTTTGTGGCAAAACCCGGAAAATGACCGGGATTTTAGCGGTTAGCAATAACTAACGCATTGACAACAAATTTTCCGCATGGTACACTATTCAGGCAATAAGGGAGTAGTCGGCGCGGCACTGGGCAAGAGCAGCCGTGCAGTTTTGCCAACACAATGAGCTAACAGCAAAGGCTCTGGCACTACTTGAAATGACGAGACTTATCCGCACAGGGTTCACCTGCATGCTGTGTGCAGGTGCTGGGCGGATAGGTCTTTTTTGTTTGCCCGGCTCTGCCCTTGGATCTACGGCAACACCGCACAATTCCCGCCTTGCGGCTTAAGCACCGCTCCGGCAGCTGCGG
>OLPQ01002347.1_pt1 | contig 11140 bp, 9 predicted proteins | sample 1672451 | NCBI WGS metagenome assembly OLPQ01 (sample SAMEA3136687, study PRJEB25190) | human gut metagenome | biome: human gut; feature: human-associated habitat; material: faeces | place: Austria | collected 2013
TCGTAGTTGGTCTCGCCATCGTATACCTCATCGGCGATGTAGGGCGCGTAGTTGGGGGCGTAGCGGTACATCATATCGCGATTGGCCGAGAAGTCGCCGGTAGCCAGTACAACGGCCTTTGAGCCCGTGTACTTCGCATAGCTGCCGTCTTCGCGCGAGCAGATAACAGCGCTCACGCGGCCGTTACCGTCGTCGTCGCGCATGAGCTGCTCGCCTTTGGTTTTGAAGTCGATGCGTCCGCCCAGTTCTTCGGTAAGACGGCGCGCTAGCTCGCCGACGAGCAGCGGCTGCATCATACCGGTTCCAGCAGGAATGTCAGGGTTGGGCTCCATGTCCTCGCCGTAATCCCAGCCCACCGAGCACGTCTCGTAGTACAGGCTTGTGGGGGAGCCGGGAGTGCCTTTCTCCACCTTTACGCGGTATCCGGCATTTTCCATTATGGAGATAACCCAGTTCATAGCCGTTTCGCTGTTGTTGTAGTGTCTGTACCATTTTGCTTCGTCTACTTGGTTTCCGGCGTAGAAGATTTCTTTTTGGAACATGAACGGGGTCAGTTTTTCGAAGCCTTCTCGTTCCATGGCTGTGCAGAAAACAGCGTTGTTCGAGCCTCCGCGAGCCACGGGCTTCTCGGAGGCCGATACCACCACCACATTCAGTCCCTCTTCGGCGGCAGATACGGCGGTAATCAGTCCCGAGGTGCCGGCACCTACGACGACGAGATCGGCTTCGATCACCTCAGTGATGGCGTCGTCAGCGATGGGCTCGGGAGGGATTTCGAAAGCCCATTCGCGTTGCGCTGTCTCGGCGGTTTGAGCCGTGCCATTATTGCTCGTGCCGACTGAGTCGTCGGCTTTGTCGGCAGCGTTCGTCTTCTCCGATGGCGCACAGCCTGCGAGTGCTCCCGTGGCGGCGATGGCGCCTGATGCCAGCGCGCCTTTCAGGAATGCGCGGCGTCCTATGCTCGTTGTCATTGAGATCCCCTTCCTTGTCGGTTCACTATGCCCGGTTTCGTTTTCGGGCGGTATCGAGGAAACACCGTTGGCCGATGGCGCGAAACCCCCGCAGACCGCCAATTTGGCTAAATTCGCCAATTAGCCCTTCTGGGGGGATGCTAAAAGATGCCAGTTCGAGGATGATATTGTTCGGGAGGATAACTATGGTTGAGGAGAAAACCGCATTGGAGTGTACGGGGTGGTTGCACCCTCTGGCGGACTGCGTCACGCGGCAGCCTGCGCTCTGTCTGTGCCTTTCGTGCTACTGGTTTTGGCAGCTGTTCTATTTTCAAAGTCCGGCCAGTTTTGCCGAGGCTGGGGGAGCTCTGACTGTGGACGGTCGGCTGGTGCTTCTGCTGAGTAGTTGCGCGGCCTATGCCATTGCATGGTGGCAGCATCGTCGTTTGGCGGCAGTTGCTGCAAAGCCGTGGTACCCGTGGCTGGTGGGTATTACTATGGCGGGCGGAACGCTGCTGCAGGGCATGGCGCCGTGGCTGCCGTCATCGGGTGTGGGCAACGTTATGCTCTGCGCGGGATCGGGTGCGATGGGCGTTGGGGCTGCGCTTTTCATTGTCGAGTTGAGTCGCGTGTTCGCTCAATTAGGGTCGCGTTTTGCCCTTCTGGCCGGCGTAGTGGGTCTCTTCGGCTGCACGGTGCCCTTCTTCTTGGCTACGGTGATGTCCGATGTGGGTAAAGGGCTGCTTTTGGCGGGAGCCGCCGTGGGATCCTTGGTTGCCTGGCGAGCAACGATGCGGCAGTTTCCCCGGGGACGCTTTTACCGGTGGGGCCTTGAAACGAAACTGCATATTCCTCTGAAACTGACGCTTACGTGTTTCGCTCAGGGGTTGGCCTTGGGTATTATGACCTCGTTTTTGACTTTGAAGTCGTCGGGGGCGTTGCATCCGGTCGTTTACGTTGCCGCCTTTGCCGTGGGCGCGCTAGTGGTTTTGGGCACAGCCGATGCGCTGAGACTCGACCACCTGCTTTATCAGGTGGGATTTCCGCTGATGGGTTTGGGTTTTCTCATGCAGGTCTGTTTTCCCGCTAGCATCGATGCGGCGGGGTTCATGTTTTCGGTGGCGCATTGCTATGTCTACATTCTCATGACGTGTATATGCTCGTATTTCAGCAACTGCTTGAAGTGCTCGCCGGCTTGGATTGTCTCCCTCATTACACTTGCCATGGTGGGCGGTCAGATGACGGGAACGATAGGGGTGGATGTCGGCGCTGCGGTTTTGGGGCCATCGGCCACCGACGCCTCATCGGCAGCGGCGTCGCTGGCCTTCCTGCTACCGACGGCGGCTCTGCTTCTGCTGAGCAGCGACAACACTGCTTCTGGATGGGGAGCCATACGTCCGGCCGAGCGTGCTGGAGATAGGGGAGACGCTGCCCTGTTCGCGAAGATAGCCAGCGACTACCAGCTGACCGTGCGCGAGCGTGAGATATGCGAGTATCTGTCCCGCGGGCGCAACAAACGTTATATCAGCGAGCAGCTGGGCGTGGCCGAGGAGACGGTGAAAACCCATATGGGAAACTTGTATCGCAAACTGTTCGTTCATTCCCAGCAAGAGATAATCGATCTGGTGGAAGCGGAGCGGAGTGCGTGGGGGCGTTAGCGTGCGGCGGGTTCGACGCGAATATGGGTGATTCGCGGCGACTTTTGGGAAAATGTCGCACATAGTCGGTCTGGGGCTTCTGGGAAATGGGCGTCGTCGCATCTGGCGAATCTGTTAGTATCAAACCTGGAAAGATTGCCGTGTATCCATGGGCATTGCAAGGTAATTTGTCGGTGCTGAAATCGACTGACGATGCTTTCTGGCATCCTCTCGTGACGCGTTTGTTACGAGGGTTGTTTCGGGCTCTGGTCCCGTGGACTTGATGCTAGAATCGTAAATCGAAGCTGAGAGAGCAATTTTGCGAGGAGCTACTATGGGCATCTTCAAGGACGAGAACGGCAACAGCTACGGCGACTGGACCCATCGTGGTCAGGGTCGCACGCGCGATGCTGCCAACGACATCGTGACGACCGGCGACGAGAAGAAGTGGTACGACCAGACCTTCTGGATCGTTTTCTTCCTCGTGGTGCTGTGGCCTGTGGGGCTCGTGCTTATGTGGAGGGGCGCCTGCACCTGGCACGTTGCGGTGAAGATTCTCGTGACTATCGTGCTTGTGGGCGTGGTGGCGCTGTCGTACCAAATGTCCCAAGCCGTGGTGGCTGCGCAAGGGACGATGGGGGCATAGCTGCTCGTCCGGGCGCGAGTGCGGGATCATCCCCGTGCTTGTGCAATGGCTCGCTCGACGGAACAGACCACTGGACTGTTCCGAACGCTTTCGCACCTGCGCGCGGGACAATCCCGCTCCCACGCCTTACCCGATTGTTTTCCCTGGTGAAAGCCTGCCATCGCGGTCGTCGATGGCGGGCTTTCCCTATTCTGTATGCTGTTGCCCCTTGTATGCGCGGGCGGCTTCGGGCATCATAATGCCTCACGAAACCCCGCCGAGCGCCGGTCGCTCGGCGCTATCCAGCTGGGCGACATGCGCCCGGCATCCAGAAGACCTAATCCGAACGAGGAGCAGTGATGGCGAAGAAGAACATTCCCTACGACCAGAAGTACTACGATCCCGAGATCGAGTGCATGCCGCGTCCCGAGCTGGAGCAGATGCAGCTCGAGCGTTTGCAGGAGATGGTCCAGTACGCCTACGACAACACGGTGTACTACAAGCGCTCTTTCGACGAGGCCGGTGTGGCGCCCTCCGACATCAAAACCCTGAAGGACCTGGAGAAGTTCCCTTTCATCGATAAGAAAACCGAGCGCGAGACCCAGCATGTGGGAACGTTTTTCGGCGAGATGTGCTCGGTGCCCGAGGAGGACGTCATCTTCATGGCCACCTCGTCTGGCTCCACGGGCGTTCCCACGGTAAGCCCGTTCACCCAAGAGGACTTCGATTTGTGGCAGGACACCGAGGCGCGCCTGTTCTGGCAGGCCGGCATGCGCCCGACCGACCGCTACGTGCACGGTTTGAACTTCGCCCTGTACGTGGGCGGCCCCGACGTCATCGGCGCCCAGCGCCTGGGCGCGCTCGCCATCTGGGTGGGTGCGGTGCCGAGCGACCGCCTCATCTTCGTGCTGCAGCAGTACCAGCCCACCATCATCTGGACGAGCCCGTCCTATGCCTGGACGCTCGGCGAGAAGATCAAGGAGAAGGGCCTCGACCCGCGTACCGACTTCTCTATCCACACCATCATCGTGGCCGGCGAGCCGGGCGGCTCCATCCAGAGCACCCGCGAGGCCATCGAGGAGCTGTGGGACGCGAAGGTGGTCGACTTCTTTGGGCTCTCCGACATCTACGGCGCCTGCGCGGCCATGTGCGAGGCGAAGGACGGCCTGCACATCGTGGAGGACCAGATCCTCGTGGAAACGGTGGATCCGGTCACCGGCGAGGTGCTCGAGCCGGGCAGCGTGGGCGAGCTGGTGTACACCACGCTCATGAAGAAGGCTCGTCCCATGATCCGCTTCCGTACCGGTGACATCGGCTACTTCTCCACCGAGAAGTGCGAGTGCGGGCGCACCTTGGGCCGCATCCACATCACTGGCCGCAAGGATGAGATGTTCATCGTGGGCGCCGTGAACGTGTTCCCCTCCGACGTGGAGTACGTGGTGCGCGCCGAGAAGGGGCTCACCGGCGAGTACCTCATCCGCGTGTACGACGAGAACTTCTCCACCCGCTACGAGGTGTCCGTGGAGCGCGCCCAGGGCTCCGACGAGCCCTTCGACGCCGTGGCCGCCCGCGTGACGGCGGCGCTGAAGGCCCACACCGGCGTGAAGCCGGCCCGCGTCATCGTCTACGACGCCGGCAAGCTCGGCACGTCCTCCGAGCACAAGGCGAGCCGCTTCATCGACGAGCGCGGCAGCGCGAAGTAAGGCAACGAACGTGCAAACCGATGGCCGGGCGGGGCGTTTTCGTCCGGCCATCGGGTATCATTCCATTTGAAGAGATCCCACCGAAGAAGGGAACCTACATGACCTCTTACGACTTCGCCATTTCCGGGCAGCACTACCTGTTCGACGTGCAGTCCTTCGCCCACACCATCCTGGCGGCCGGCGGCGACGCCTTCTCCTACGCGCTTTTGGACCGCACGACCCAGGGCGTCATCGACGACGTGGCCTCCGGGGCCGCCGAGCTGGGTGTCATCATGCAGACCTCCGAGACGGAAAGCGCCCTGAACGGGGCGCTGGCCGAGGCGGGGCTTGCCTTCCACGAGCTGGCCGTCTCCGCGCCGCTCGTGGCCCTGCCGTCAAGCCACCCCTTCGTGAACGCGAAGAGCCTTACCCTGGAGCAGCTGGCCGACTTCCCCTACGTGTACTTCGACCAGGGCGAGGACGCGCCCATCGCCTTCTTTGAGGAGGCCCTCTCGCAGGTGCCGCGCGCCAAGAAGGTGGCCTGCACCGACCGCGCCTCTCTCACCGAGCTCATCATGGCCATCAACGGCTACACGGTGACGAGCGGCATCCTCGTGGGCATCACCGACGGCAGCGCGCTCACCACCATTCCGCTGGAGACCGACCTCAAGCTGCACCTGGGCTACGTGACCGCCGACAACCGCGAGCTGTCCGTCATGGGCGAGCGCTTCGTAAGCCACCTGAAGCGCAGCCTCGACCTGTATGCCAATCGATAGGGAAGGTGGTGGTTCCGTTCGCCCTGACGGGACGAACGGACGAGCCGACGCTGCGGTTCCGACTGGCACCTGCCCTTGCCATTCAGCGCTTTCCCTCACGGCCCGAAGGCCGTTCGGCCGCGCTTCAAGTCAATTGCAGGCACCAGTCGAAACCTCGCTGACGTTACGAACTACCTGTGGCGTAAAATAAAAAGGAGATTGAGCGACAATGGGCGATCAAGCGGTCGCCCATTTTGTTGAAGAGGAGGTAGCGTGCTGGAATTCATTTGGCATGCCCGGGGTGGGCAGGGGGCCTTTACGGCGGCCCGGTGCCTGGGGGCGGCCGCAGCGCTGTCGGCAGGCGCCTATGCGCTGGCGTTCCCCACTTTCGGCCCCGAGCGGCGCGGCGCCCCCATGCGGGCGTTCACGAAGATCGACACCGCTCCCATTGGCGACCGCAGCGCCGTGCATCGGGCCGCGTTCGTCATCTATTTGGACGAGACGCTCGTGGAAGACGGCTGGGAGGACGAGCTCGCCCCCGGCGGCCTCATGCTGCTGAACACGAAGCGGGCCCTTGACGACCCGCGCATTCTGGGAATCGACGCCGATGGCATTTCCGCTGCCGCGCTCGGCCGCCCCATTCCCAACACGGTGTTTCTCGGGGCCATTCCCGCGCTCACGGCGGCCGTGACCATCGAGGACATCCATGCCGGCATCTGTGCCACCATGCCCGAGAAGCTGCACGCGAAGAACTTACGCATCGTGGATGCCGCCTTCGCCGAGGTGGCCTCCCGCGAGATCGCCGCCACGCGCGACCTGGTGGCCGCCGAGCAGGCGGCGACGGATGTGACCGCCGTGCTTTCCGAGAAGGACGCTATGTTCTCGCTGGCCGCCGAGATGCTCGTCGAGGGAGAGGGGAGGGATTTCGATGTCCGCGATTGCTAGTCAGAGCCGCCGCCCCTTCACGCCCACGTTGCGCGAAGGACTCGCCGCGCGTCCGAGCCAGTTCGCCCGCTCCACCTGCTTTGAGGCGGGGCACCTCACCTCGGTGAACGCCGGGTGGCGCAGCGTGCGGCCCGTCATCGATGCCGAGCAGTGCACGCTCTGCCTTAACTGCTATATGTACTGTCCCGACGGCACCATCGCGAAGGTGCGCGACGACGAGGGAGTGTGCGTGGCCGTCGTCGTCGACTACGATTTCTGCAAGGGCTGCGGCGTGTGCGCGAAGGTATGCCCCGTGCCCTGCATCGCCATGGTGGACGAGCACGCCGGCGAGAACGAAGGGGCGGCTGAGACGGCCGAGACTCTGGATGAGACCTCGCCCTCGAGTGGCGTTGCCGGGGTTTCGGGTGTCTCGACCGAGCGAGTTCCGCAGCGACGGGAACAGGACTCAATGTCCTGTTCCCCAAAGCGAGGACTGTCTGAGCGAATCGAGATTCCCGAAACCCCCACTGGGAAGGGAGGCTTAGCATGAGGAATTTCCTTTCCGGCAACGAGGCCTTCGCCGAGGGGGTGCGGCTCGCCCGGCCCCAGGTGATCTCCGCCTATCCCATCACGCCCCAGACCACGGTCGTGGAGGCGCTCGCCTCCATGGTCGAGGACGGCAGCCTCGCCTGCGAGTACCTGCACGTGGAAAGCGAGCACACGGCGCTCGCGGCCGCCATCGGCGCCGCGGCCACGGGCGCGCGCACGTTCACGGCCACCTCGTCCCAGGGGCTGCTGTACATGGCCGAGTGCCTCACCTACGCTTCGGGCGGCCGGTTCCCCATTGTGATGATGAACGCGAACCGGGCCCTCGCGTTGCCTTGGAACATCTACGGCGACCAGCGCGACTCGCTGTCGCTGCTCGATCATGGCTGGATCCAGGTGTATGCCGAGAACAACCAGGAGGCGCTCGATCTGGCGCTCATGGCCTACGCCGTGGCGGAGGATCCGCGCGTGAGCCTGCCGGTGATGGTGAACGTGGACGGCTTCGCGCTCACCCACACCTACGAGTCGGTGGAGGTGCCCGCCGCCGCTGAGGCCGACGCCTTCCTGCCTCCCTACCGCACGGCCAACAAGTTCGATTTCGAGAACCCCGTGAACATTGGCTACTCGGCGGGGCCTGAGTTCAATCGCTACTACCAGTACTGGCACCATCGCGACATGCTGGCCGTCGGGGCGGTGGTGGAAGAGGTGGAGGCGCGCTTCGCCGAGGTGTTCGGTCGGGCGTATCCCGGCATGGTGGACGCCTACCTTTGCGAGGACGCCGATTTCGTGCTCGTCACGCTGGGCTCGGCGGCCGGCCTTGCCCGCGATGTAGCCGACGAGCTGCGGGCGCAGGGCAAGCGGGCCGGCGTGCTGCGCATCCGCTATCTGCGGCCGATGCCCGATGCCGCTCTTGCTCGGGCGTTGGTCGACGCGGCGGCCGTGGGCGTGCTGGAGCAGGACATCTCCTTCGGCGGCACCGGCACCGTGTACGCGAATGTGCTGGCATCGCTCGCCCGTGCGGGCGTTGTGCGACCGAGCGCGAACTTCATCGGCGGCCTCGGCGGCGACGACATCAGCCGCGAGGCCATGCGCGGCGCCTTCGCCCACTTGGAAGCCCTGGCGGCAGGGGAGGGCGCCTCGGGCGAGGTCGTCTTTTTCGGCGTGGAAGAAGAGGGGGGAAAGCGATGACCGTGAACGCGCGCACCATTACCGACGAGGAGTTCTTCTACGGGCACAAGGCGTGCCCCGGCTGCGGAGGCGCCCTAGCCGTGCGCCAAGCGCTCAAGGTGCTCGGACCCCATGCGGTGGCGGCGCTGCCCGCTGGCTGCATGAGCGCCACCGGTTTCAACTTCCCGCAGCTGGCCTTCGGCAACAACGCGATGATCACGCCCTTTGCGGCCACGGCGGCGGTGCTCTCGGGCATCGAGGCGGGCTTGCGCGCCCAGGGCGCGGCCCCCGAGGACGTCACCGTGGTGGGCTTCGCCGGCGACGGCGGCACGGCGGACATCGGCCTGCAGGCGCTCTCCGGCGCCATCGACCGCAACGACGACGTGCTCTACATCTGCTACGACAACGAGGCCTACATGAACACGGGCATCCAGAAGTCGAGCCTCACCCCCTTCGGCGCCTCCACGACCACCACACCGGCGGGCAAGCGCGAGCACGGCTGCCTCACGCAGAAGAAGAGCCTGTTCGACATCGTGGCGGCCCATCGCATCCCCTATGCGGCCACGGCCTCGGTGGGGTATCTGAACGACTTCATCAAGAAAGTGGAACGAGCGCGCGATATCAAGGGCACCCGTTTCATCCACGTGATGGCACCGTGTCCCGTGGGCTGGGGCTTCCCTTCGGCCGACATGGTAGACGTGGCGCGCGAGATCGTGGATACGGGCCTGTGGTACCTCGCCGAGTACGAGGGTCCCGCGCTCACGGGGGCGCCCGGCGGCACGTTCCACTTGAACCGCGACCCCAAGTCGTTCAAGCCCATCGAGCCCTACCTGCGCCGCCAGGGACGCTTCTCCGCCGACGACGGAGCCGATCTGGCCCTCATCGAGCGCGCTCGCGACGAGCGCTGGTCCTACATGCGCGAGACGTGGGGGTAGGGAAGGGCTGCCCCTGCGAATAGCGGCGCTTTCGAACGCTGAGGGCGCGGGTTCGTCTTCGAGGTTTGCTGCGCGAGAAGATGCGCTATAATGGCTTGCGACCGGGCGACCCCGGCGAACGTTAAGCGCCCATGGCTCAACGGATAGAGCAACGGACTTCTAATCCGTCGGTTGCAGGTTCGAGTCCTGCCGGGCGCACCAGGAATCGCCAGCCGCCTCCCCCTCGGGAGGCGGCTTTTTTGATGCCTGTTCGAAAAAACTTTAAAGTATAGCATAAGTTTTGCGGAATGGAGAAATTTTTTGCTATCCGGTTTCCGATCCCAGGTCCCGCCGAAACCGAGGACCCCCTTCTCGCGGCGCGCCCGCCGACACGCGCCACCCCGGCGCCGGCAGCCGGGCATGCCTTTGGAGGGCTGTCGCCCGGAGGCGCGCTCATTCCGAGCAAGCGAGATCGCAGTACGCGCGCGGCGTCATGCCATAGTGCGCGCGGAAGGCCTTGTGAAAGTTGGAGGTGTTCAGGTAGCCGAGCGTCCGCGCCACTTCGGCCACGGACAGGTCGGTGCCCTTCAACAGGATGGCCGCCCGATCCATGCGCTGCTCCAATAGCAGCTCGGAGAAGGTTTTGCCCGTTTCCTGGCGTAGCAGCGTGGACACGTAGTTGGGGTGGTAGGAGAAGCGCGCGGCGAGCGCGCTCAACGTCACCGTGTCCACATGCTCGCCCAGGTAGCGCACCATGAGCTCCGCCGTCCCGACCGGCGCGGCGTCCGCGCGCTCGTCGTCCGCATACTGCCGCGCCACCTGCATGAGCAGCGCCAGGGCGAGGGGCTTGAGCACGTCCTGGGTGTCCTCGCGCCTGTTGGCGTACTCCACCGCCATCATCTCGAACAAGGCGCGCGCCGCGCACTGGTCCTCCAGCTTGAAGTGGATGAACTCGTCGGCGAAGCAGTCGGTGGACGGATCGAGCAGGAAACGCAGGAAGCCCGAGTCGGAGGACAGCAGCGGAAGGAACGACCGGAAGAACGCCTCCTTCTTCACGAGCATGCCGATGATGGTGGTGTCCGCGTCGTCGTGCACGAGCAGGGCGTGACCCGCGAACGGCTGGCCGGCGTACAGCTCGCCCTCGCGGATGGTCACCACGTTGTCGTAGCGCTGGCTCAGAGAGTCGTAGGAGCCGCAGTAGGTGTAGTTGAAGTAGAAGAAGTCGTGGCGGTGGAACAGCTCGCGCACGCCCGAGCACTGGTGCACGACGATCATGACGTCCTCGTCGGGAGGCCCCGGCCACGTGAACATCTTCTCGCCCGGCTCGCCCAGGGGGAAGTCGCGATAGGAGAAGTCGAGCGTGGGGTACTCGAGCTTCAACGCGCCGATTGCGTCCTCGACCCTTCCCACAGCACGCCTCCTTGCCCGATCCGATGATTCGACACGCGCACCTGAACTTTCGGCGCTGCTTTCGAACAGGATGAAGCATACCATACGAGGTTGGTCGGAAGAGGAGGGAGCGTCGTGGCACGCACAAAGGAAAACACCCGGCAAGGCATAGTGTCGCTGCCCGTTATCGCGCTCACCACCCTCAGCTTCGCGCTGGGGTGCAGCGAGTTCATCGTGGTGGGCATCCTGCCCGACATAGCGGGCTCGCTCGCTGTCGACATCACGCTCGTGGGCAATCTCGTGGGACTTTTCGCGGGCGTGTACGCCATCGGCACGCCTGTGCTGGCCATCGCCACCGCGCGCGTGCCGAAGTTCCGGTTGCTCATGTCCTTGTGCGCCGTCTTCGCGATCGGCAACGTGGCCACCGCCCTCGCCCCCACCTACGAGGTGCTCATGGTCGCGCGCGTTCTCACGGCCAGCGTTTCGGGCGCTGCCTGCACCGTGTCGATGACCTTCGTGGCCGACATCGCCGCGCCGGGCGGAACCCCCAT
>OLPQ01002348.1_pt1 | contig 11140 bp, 15 predicted proteins | sample 1672451 | NCBI WGS metagenome assembly OLPQ01 (sample SAMEA3136687, study PRJEB25190) | human gut metagenome | biome: human gut; feature: human-associated habitat; material: faeces | place: Austria | collected 2013
GGCGCCGCCGAGGCCGCCAGGCTCGCGAAGCTCGACGCGTCCGGCATCCCCGAGCGGTACCGGTGCGCCGAGCACCCGTGGGCCGCAAGGCTGGCCGAGCGGATCGCCGGCGGCCAGGGGTTCTACCTCTTCGGCCCGAACGGCACCGGCAAGACCACGCTGGCCTGCGCCGCCGCCCGCATCTGCCTGGATCGAGGGATGTCCGTGCGCTTCGCGGTGTCCACGTCGCTCTTGGAATCGCTGCGGGAGTTCGGCAAGGACGCCAGGTCGCTGGCCGACGACCTGGCGGGGTGCGACCTGCTGGTGATCGACGACCTGGGCAAGGAGGGAGCGGGCACCCCGAGGGCCGCCGAGCGCCTGTTCGACCTTGTGAACGATCGGTACAACCGATCGACGCTCCTGCATCCCCGGCCCACGCTGGTGACGAGCAACTTCAGGCGCGGGGAGCTTCCCCGCATGATCAGCGAGGGAGGGGCGGGGCTGGCCATAGCCTCCCGCCTCAGCGAGACGACGGAGGCCGTCGAGATGGGCGGCCCGGACAGGAGGCTGCCATGATCGGCAAGACCACGCTGCCGCAGATGTGGTGGCCGCTGATGGGACGCCCGAGCGTGAAGCTCCCCTACTGCCCGATCTGCGGCCGCACCTCCCCCCTGGAGCAGCACCACCCCGTGCGGCGGGGAGCCGGGAAGCTGTTCGACGCCAACGGCCGGGAGGTGCGCAAGCCGACCATCACGCTGTGCGGCTTCGGCAACAACCGGCTTGACGCCGACGGGACGCCCTACTGCCACGGCCTGGCCCACGAGGGCCGGCTGCACTTCCGCTGGTCCGAGGTGCGCGGCCTGGACACGTCGCTCGCCCATTTCCCCGCCCCCTACGAGGGAGGCCACTGGGAGTACCTGCTCCTGGACGAGGGGTGCGACTACCTGACGGCCCTGGGAATGGACGGGTGGAGGCGGCTGCGATGAGCGGCAAGCGGGCCTGGGACGTGCCCGACCTGCCCCTGGAGCCGACCGATGCGCCAGTGCCCCGCCGATGGTGCGACCGCTGCCTCAACTGGGCCGAGTGCCCAGACGGGTGCGGCTGGGGCTGGTGCACCTACGCCGACGAGTTCACAAGGCCCGACGGCACCGAAGACTGCGGCGACTTCTACGGCGAGCCGCCCGAGTTTGGAGACAACCCCGCATGGGACGAAATCAGAGAGGAAGGAACAAACCGATGAAACAGATCTACATCGTCACGGGGCGCGACTACTACAAACGCCCGATCATGGCTTACGAGATGCGCAACGACGCCGTGAGGGCGGCCTGCGCCGTCCACGAGTGCGACGCCTCCGAGGCGTCCGACCATATCAGAGCCGTGCCCTTCATGGCCGACGTGCCGAAGACCGTCGATCTGGCCGACGTGCAGACGGTCATCGACATGACCATCAAGGCCGTTGAGTCGGTGGAGGCGCGGAAGGGGGCCGAGGATGACCGATAAAGACCCCAAGGACATGACCGCATCGGAGTTGATGCGCTATTTACACGACAGAAACAGCAGCTGCTCGTGCTTCATGTGCAACAAGGTGCTCAACATCGTGGGATGCGGGGAACACGTGTGCGCCGACGCTTACGAAGCCCTCGCCGACAAGATCGACGCCGAGCTTGCCGAGGCCCGGAAGGATGCAATTCGCGAGTCCAAGAAGCCCATGTGGTGGTTCCGTAATGCGATCAAGTGCGGATATGACTGGCCCGAGCCGCGAGACGGAGAGAAGTTCCGCGACTACCTGCACCGATGCTTCCTCCCGCGCCCCCGCTTCGAGGACGGGGAGGTTGTTGGCGTCCGCGAGTACGAGGACATCCAGGGATACTGCGTCTACGACGACGGCGAGTTCTTCGTAACCACGCCGAACCGATCAATCGACTACGCGGCAGGCGAGCGCGTGGAGCGCCCCGCCCCCGAGGCGCTGGGGGCCGACGGGAAGCCCATCGTTGAGGGCGAGACGGTGTGGCTCGATGAAGCGCATTCGCGGTGCGCTGGCTCATGTGGCTTTGAAGATGGCAATAAGTACAGCCTATGCGGCATCGAGCGGCAAGAAATGCTGACGGTGGAAGATGCCCACATTGAAGTTGATGGGAGGGAATACGTCCGGGTTTGTACGTGCGGAGCATGGTGTCACGCGTCGTGGCTCACCCACACCCCTCCCGACACCCAGGAGCGCATCGACGAGGACAAAGGGAAGAAAGGCAACGAGTACTGGAGGTGCGTTGGCTTCCTCTGCGGAGACTGCCCAGCCGAGATCGACGGGAAGAGGCCGAGCGATCGGTACGGCGTGCTCAACTGCTCGATCGCCCAGGGCATGGACATAGCCAGCAGGCAGGCCGATCTTGACGCCCGGAAGGGAGGCGAGTAGCCGTGTGCGAGTACTGCGGCGAAGAGCCCGAGCCGATCATCGAGGTGCGTCTTGATAACGAGCAAACCAACGTATTCGTTGACTACGACCCTTCGCTTGGTGGCAGGTTTACGTTAGCGATTGAAACGGTGCTGTGGGATGCCAGTACATGGCATCACGCCGAGATCAGCTACTGCCCCATGTGCGGGCGCGACCTGAGAGGAGGCAACAATGGCTAGGATCTACATCTCCGGCCCCGTGACGGGCAAGCCGGACGACAACTACGAGGCGTTCGATGATGCGTCGTTTTATCTTCGCAGAGCCAGATACGAGGCAACCATTCCGCACGATTTCGTCTTGCCTTACATGAGCCACGAGGTCGCTATGGCGGCGTGCATCCATCAGCTCACGAGCAGAGTCTGGGACGCCGATTCGAACGGCCCGAAGAACCTTTACGACGGCCTGGCCCTCCTCCCCGGCTGGGAGCAGTCGGAGGGCGCGCGCTTGGAGAAGGCCGTGGCCGAGGCCTGCGGCATCCCTGTGAAGACCGTGGACGAGTGGTTAGAGGAGGCGCGATGAGCGAGCACAAGCGCGGTGACGAGCGCATCATGCGCGTCACCGAGATCGACGGAGAGCGCGCCTCGTGGGTGTGCGAGGGCGAGCTGGTGCGCTGCGAGAGCTGCGTCAACTGGGACGCGATGGACGACCTCTATCCGCCCGATTACTGCCCCGTGGTGCGCAAGTACACGCGCCCGAGCGACTGGTGCTGCTGGGGCGCGGGGAAAGGAGAGTCAGATGAGCGATGAGCTTAAGCCGTGCCCGTTCTGCGGCGGGAAGCCGACCTTCGTCCACGCGACGAGCGAGGACATCGGCAACGGCTACGTGTGCAGGACGCTCGCCGTCATCTCGTGCGACCACTGCATGTTCGACATGACCGGCGAGACGGACGAGAAGGCCGCAGCCGCCTGGAACGCCCGCGCCGCCGTCACCGACGAGCAGTTCGCCATGGCCGTCCATAACGGAGAGGCATGGCAGCGGGTGCGGGAGTGCAGGAACATAGGGTGCGAGACCGGCGATGATTTCAAGTGCTCCGCGTGCGGTGAGGCCTACAACGAGTCGGACGACATGGCCATGCCGGCATCGCGGATCGACTGGTGCTTCTCCTGCGGCGCGAAGGTGGTGGGGTAGATGGGAGCCAGGGGGCGTAAAAAGGGAAGCGTCAGCCGCTCGACGCTGAGAGGAGCGCCGCTGCGCCCGGAGTGCTACGGGGCGAGCACGACGACCAACGAGGACGGCCCCGACGACTGGCGCACCTACTGCCTCGGCATCTACAAGGACGGGATACCCTATGTGATGGACAGGGAGTGCCTGAGGTGCGGAGCATACGCCGACAACGCGACGCCGCTGCCGCGAACGGAGGCCCCGTGCTAGCCCGCGCCGCCTTGGCGGCGGTTCTGGTGCCCCTGGGGATCGTGTGCTGGGTGAGCCTGGGCGAGGTCAGGCGATGTCGGTAGCGACACCTGGGGGACTATGGGGGCGGTGAGGGGCTTCCTAGTCATTCCTTCCCCCCTCCCCCTCCTATCTGGCGGGCCGTCCATCCGGGCGGCCCGTCCCCTTTTGGCGACACATTTCCGACCATAGCGCCCAGAGAGAGGAGGCCCGATGCCCAGGAGCATGCTCTACTGCCTCCGGTGCGGGGGCTCTTTCCCCATCCGCCGGCAGAACAACCGCAAGCGCGAGAGGAACCACATCAAGACCATGTGGTGCCCGTGGTGCAAGCGCGTCACGCCGCATCGGGAGAACCGGTGCTGACGCCCAAGCAGGAGGCCTACTGCCAGGCGTTGGCCCGAGGGATGACGCAGCGCAGGGCCTACATCGAGGCGTACCCGCATGCGGCCAAATGGAAGCCAGAGAGTATCGATGCCAAAGCGTCGGCACTCTTTGCGGAAGATAAGGTTCGGATAAGGTACGAGGAACTTGTTGAGGAGGCCGCCAGGGCCTCTGTGGCGTCCCGTGCGGCCGTCATCGACCGCATGGCGGCCCTGAACGCCCACTCCGCCAAGATCGCCGTGGAGAAGGCGCGACAGGGCGTGATCGACAAGGACGCCGCCAAGGTCATGGTGGACACCGGCGCCAAGCTGCTGGACGTGCTGCCCGACGAGCGCGAGGCCCCGGATGGCGCGCTGCGCACGTACGACTTCGGGCTGCTGATCGGCCGGGCCTTCATCGACCTGCACCGCGACATCGCCGCCCACCTCCACGAGGAGTACATCGAGAAGGGCGGGCGCGGCTCGCTCAAGTCCTCCCACATCTCCAGCGAGATCGTGGGAGGGGTGACCTCGGTCAAGGGCCGCAACGCCCTGTGCATGCGCAACCGCTCCAACAAGCTGCGCACCTCCGTCTACGCCGAGATCAAGAAGGCCGCCCGCAGGATGGGCGTGGCCGACGAGTTCACGTGGGGAAAGTCGCCCCTGCAGGCCGTGCACAGGCCCACCGGCAACGTCATCTACTTCTTCGGCGCCGACAACGTGAACCCCGAGGACTCCCCGCTCAAGGGCCTCACCCCGGAGGAGGGCTACATCGCCTACGTGTGGTTCGAGGAGGCCAGCCAGTTCCCCGGCTACGGCTACGTGCGCAACGTCAAGCAGACCGTGCTGCGCGGCGGCGGCGAGCTGCCCACGTGGACGTTCCTCTCCTACAACCCGCCCATAAGCGTCAACTCGTGGGTGAACCGCGAGGCCCGCGAGCCGCAGGAGGGCCGCATCGTGCACCACTCCCACTGGCGGGACGCGCCCAGGGAGTGGCTGGGCGAGGCGTTCGTGGCCAACGCGGAGGCCCTGGCCAAGCGCAACCCCAAGGCGGCCCGCCACGAGTACGACGGCGAGGAGGTGGGCACCGGCGCCAACGTGATCGACCCCGAGATCATCGAGGTGCGCCCCATCACCGACGAGGAGCGCGAGGCCCTGGACAACATCAGCCACGGCGTGGACGCCGGCAGCGTGCACCCGTGGGTGCACATGAGGGTGGCCTACGACGTGGACGAGGGCACCCTGTGGCTGCTGGACGAGGACACCGCCACCGGGCACGACGCCCACGACACCCGCACCGCCCCGCTGCTGGCCGAGCGCCTGGAGGAGTTCGGCGAGGAGGACGCCGACCTGTGGTGCGACAGCGCGGCCAAGGGCATGATCCTGTACTACCGCCAGCAGGGGCTCAACGCCCGCAAGGCGTACAAGCAGGGGGTGAACTCCCCGGCCGAGCGCGTGAGGTGGCTGAACCGCTGCACCAGGATCGTCATCGACCCGGAGCGGTGCCCCATGGCGGCCGAGCAGTTCCCGGCCCTGGAGTACGTGACCACCCCCTCGGGCGACATTACGGAGACACTTCCCAAGGTGAACGACGACACGATGGACGCGGTGGGCTACGCCGCGTCCGTATGGATCAGGCAGGGGCTCTAATGGCAGAGGAACGCGGAACCTACGCCTTCGCTATCGAATGGCTCAGGATGCTCGGATACTCCCCGGACGTGCGCATGGCGGGCGTCATCGCGCGCTACTGGGGCTGGTACACGGCCGACAACAGGTGGTACCACTACCGCGCGCGGCGCGGCTTCAAGCTGTTCAGGAGCGACCGCGAGACGCTGCACCCGGCGGCTCTCGCGGCCGAGGCGTGGAGCGACCTGCTGATGAACGAGAAGCTTGAGCTCGCCGCCGAGGACGATGGCATGCGCGAGGTGCTGGAGGCCCACTTCGGTAACTTCGGGGTCGCCCAGGCCGACTTCACCACCCGCGCCTTCGCTCTGGGCACCGGGGCCTGGGCCATCGGCGTGGACGACGTGAGCGACGACGGCATGATGCACCCCGACGCCCGCGTGAAGATCGAGGACTACGACGCCCAGCAGGTGCTCCCGCTCACCTGGTCGGCGGACAGCTGCACGCAGTGCGCCTTCGTGACGCGCGTGGAGCTCAACGGGCGGGATTACGACCAGTGCCAGGCCCACGTCCTGCTCGGCGGCACCTACCACATCCTCACCCAGCTGTTCGACGTTAAGAGCCACCGCATGGTGTTCCCCGAGGGCGTGACCTCGGATTTGGACACCAAATCGCCGCACAAGACGTTCGCGCTCGTCAAGCCCGCCGTGCCGAACCAGCATTTCAGCTACTGCGCCATGGGCGCGTCCGTGTTCGACAAGGGCGTGAGCGCCATCAAGGCCACCGACGAGGCGCTGACATCCCTGCTGGCACACCTGCGCGTCGCGCGACCCAAGATGTTCGTGGCCGACGAGCTGATCGAGAAGAAGGCCAGGAGGGGTGCCGACGGGAAGCCCCTCAAGGGTGCCGACGGGAAGCCCGTCACCGAGTACTACGCCTTCGGCGAGGCCGACGACATCGTGTTCCGCACGCCTCCCGGCCCTGAGGGCGTCGATCCGCTCAAGGTCGTGCAGCCCGATATGCGCATCGCCGACAACGAGCGGGCCATCAACACGGGGCTCAAGATGCTCTCGATCACCTGCGGCCTGGGCGACCAGTATTGGGCCTGGGACCACAAGGACGGGCTCAAGACCGCCACCGAGGTGGTAAGCGACTCCTCGATGCTGGCCCGCACGCTCAGGAAGCACCAGAACGCGCTGCGCGGCTCGATCGCCGAGCTGGTGCGCGGCGTGGCGGGGGTGTGCCGCCACCTCTGCGGGACGAGTGTCGACCCCATGGCCGAGCTGTCCATCGACTTCGACGACAGCATCATCACCGACACCCAGACCGATAAGAGCATGGCGCTGACCGAGATCAGCGTCCTGGGCATCCCGGCCCTCAAGCGCAAGTACCTGCGCGACTGGCACAACTTCTCCGAGGACGAGGCCCTTGAGGCCGTGCCCGACCAGGCCGCCGTGCTCGATCCGGGCTTCTAGTGCTGTCCCCGGAGCAGATCGAGGAGGCGGGCGAGCGCGTCGCCGCCGTGTACCGCGAGATCGAGGCGCGGATGCTCGACCACCTAGCCAGAGCCATGGCCGATGGGTGGGAGAAGTCGCCCCGCACCGTGACCGAGGCCGCGCTGCTCGCACAGTCTCAGGCGGAGGAGCTGCGCCGCATGGTGGAGGAGTACCGCCCCTACATCGACGCCGCCGTGCTGGAGGTCGTGGAGGGGTGCCTTGAGGCGTCCGACGAGGACGACGTGGCCAGAGCGGGGGGATCGCCAGAGTGGCCTGCGCAGATCGACGCCACCGTGAGGGGCATGGCCGAGGTGCTTGCCCGCGACAACATCCAGATGGCCGAGGGGGCCAAGCAGGCGTTCCTCGGCGCCTCGATCGAGGCCGTCACCCGCGTCAACTCCGGCGATGCGGACAGGGAGGCGGCGCTGCACCGCGCCGTGCGCAAGCTGGAGCGCGACGGCATCGACGTCGTCACCTACCAGGACGCCGACACGGGGCGCGTCACCGTGCGCAGCAAGGCCGACGTGGCCGTGCGCCGCCACGTGCGCACCCAGATCGTGCAGGACGCCCAGCGCATGACCATGGCCAGGATGGAGCGGCTGGGCATCGACCTGGTGGAGGTGTCAAGCCACAGCGACAGCCGCCCGAGCCACGCCGAGTGGCAGGGGCGGTGCTACAGCCTCAAGGGCGAGCAGGTCATCGACGGGGTCGTGTACCCCGACTTCTACCAGCGATGCATGAGCGGCGACCTGGGCGACATCCTGGGCGGCGTCAACTGTCGGCACAGCTACGGCCCCTACCGCCACGGCGCCCCCCGCATGTACGAGCCCGACCCGCAGCACCCCAGCGGGCTGCCCGGCGCCGAGGTGTACGAGCTGGAGCAGGGCCAGCGGTACCGCGAGCGCAAGATACGCGAGGCGAAGCGCGAGCTGCGCGGCGCCCAGGTGCTCTACGACCGCGACAAGTCGGCCGCGAACCTGGACGCCGTGAACAAGGCCAGGCAGAAGCTCCGCAACCGCCAGGAGAAGATGCGATCCTACATCGACGGCGCCAACGCCAAGAGCAAGACGGGGAAGCCCGTGCTGCACCGCAAGCCCGACCGCGAGTGGGCAGGCGATGTGCCGAAATCCAAGATGCCGGCGAGCGCGAACCGCACCCTGCCGCAGCTCCTAGGGACGCCCAGCGCCAAGCGCGCCATGGCCGGGCTCGACAGCAGGGCCGTGACCGCCGCCGTGGGCGAGGAGATGGCGAGAAGGGGCGGCACCGTCGCCCACTTCCGCAGCCTGTCCCCCGGCGAGCAGCAGGGCGTCCTGCGCGGCGCCATAGCGAGCGTCAGGGCCAAGATGGACGGCACCGCCAAGGCGTCCAGCGGGGCGCACGCCGCCGTTCCGAAGAGATACGTCCAAGACCTCGAAGCCAAAGGCCTACAGCCATCGCATGCGCAGGGCATCGCCCAGAGGGTTGCCGCGTGCTCCAATGCCGACGCGCGCAGGGCGTTCGAGCGCGCCCTTCCCGAGCTGGGCTTCGACAGCATCGCGGGCGATCCACGGGACGCCCACTACAACGTGACAACCCGCAGGCTGACGCTCGACATGGAGACTACGGCTTCCGGCTTCAGCGCACGCCCGGACAAAGCGCCGTACCAGACGTTCTTCCACGAGGCCGGCCATTACATCGACCATCTGCTGGGCAACTTCGAGTTCGAAGTCGTGAAGGCCGGCAGGTACCGTATACCCAACATGAGCGGCGCCGCCTATCAGGCGGGCATGGCCGACGTGGTCAAGCGAGAAGTCCGCAACATGCTCGAAGAGATCAAGAAGCGCGACGGCTGCACGATGGACGATGCGAGGCGAACCCTCACGATGGAGCTACGGGCCATCCCTTCCGCAAACACCGGCGGTCTACCCGATATAATCCACGGCGCGACCGCAGGCAAGAGCGGCTGGGGCCATCGCCTGAAGTACTGGAGGGAATCGAAGGACCCAGGTCTCGCGACCGAGACCTTCGCGCACTTCTACGAGACAACCATGGCCAATCCCGCAGCACTTGAGACCTTGAAGAAGCACCTGCCCGAGACGTATAATCTATTCATATCTATCATCGGAGGTTGATAATGGAGAGCGACGAGTTCTGGAGGGCCATGGACGCCTACAATGACGCCTTCGGCGAGTTCTTCCCGACCGAAATGGCCGGATGCTCCGAGGCCGACATGATCGGCCTCATGCGCGATGCCGTCGCGTCCGGCGTGCCGTTCGACCCGAAGCTGCCAGAGGGCTGCATAGCCTAGCGCCTCACCATGATCCGAAAGCCTGAGCCGCCCTGCAGGGCGGCTTTTCTTTTGTCCGGAGCCCACTGGCGACACATCTCCCATACTCCCAACCATCGCGAGGGGCGGCGGCAACGGCCCCATATCGCCTACCCGAGCGGCAATCGGGTACCGAAGCGCGCAGAGAAGCGCGGCAAACAAACACCGGAGAAAGGTTGGAAGACATGGCAGAGCAAGATCCCGCCTCCACAGATCCCGCGCCGGGCACTCCCCCGGCAGCAGGCCCCGCGCCGCAGCCCGCAGCGCCCGCCGGCAGCACGGTGAACGCGCACAAGTACCAGCGCGACATCTCCAAGCTTGAGAACGAGCGCGACGAGGCACGGGCCGAGGCCGAGGGCTTCAAGGGCCTCAAGGCCGAGTTCGAGGCCTTCAAGGCGGAGCAGGCCAAGGAGAAGGCCGAGGCCGCGCTCAAGGCCGCCGGCTGCATCGACACCGTGGCGGCGTCCGCCCGCCTCGGCGAGTTCGAGGGCGACGTGGAGAAGCTAAAGGGGGCGGCGCCGTACCTGTTCGCCTCTTCCGACAAGAGCAAGAGCACGGGGGGCAACCCGAAGGGAACCCCCGACCCCGAGGACGAGCGCACGAGGAAGATGCGCTCCTACATGGGGCTAGATACCGAAAAGGAGTAGGAAATGCCCAACCAGATCACCCTCCCGCAGGGCATCCAGACCATCTTGGACGAGGTGTACCGCCAGGCGTCGGTCACCTCCGTGCTGACCAGCCCGCCATCCCAGCTGCGACCGACGCAGAACGTGCACGAGTTCTGCTACCCGCAGATGACCGTGGGCGGCCTGGGCGACTACGACCGCGCGAGCGGCTACACCGCCAACAGCGGCGTGCAGCTCGACTGGAAGACAGTCGAGGCCGACTACGACCGAGGCACCAAGATCATGGTCGACGAGATGGACAACCAGGAGACCTTCGACCTCGCCTTCGGCCAGGCGGCGAACATCCTAATGCGCGAGCACGTGGCCCCCGAGGGCGACGCCTACACGTTCGCGAAGATCTGCGGCCTGTCCGGCATCACGGACAATACCGACAGCATCGAGAACGGCGCCCAGTTCCTGGAGGCCATCCTCACCGCCACCACCGAGATGGACGAGATGGAGGTCCCCGAGGAGCAGCGTTACCTGTTCACGACCTCCACGCTCCTCAAGTCCGTCAAGGCGCTGGACACCACCAAGTCCCGCGAGGCGCTTGACGGCTTCGCCGCCATCCAGAAGGTGCCGCGCGGCCGCTTCTACACCGCCATCGACCTGCTCAACGGCCGCGACGGCGACGAGATCGCCGGCGGCTGGCGCCCGGCACAGGGCGGCTACCAGAAGACCGCCGACACCGACATCGTGGCCGGCAAGGACTACTACACCAAGAGCGGCACCACGTACACCAAGGTGGCCAGTCCGGCCAAGGCGAGCCTGGGCGACTACTACGAGCTTGTTGGCGTGGCCAAGCCGATCAACTTCCTGATCGTGCACAAGCCCGCTCTCATTAAGTTCGACCGCCACATCGCCGGCCCAAC
>OLPQ01002352.1_pt1 | contig 11135 bp, 10 predicted proteins | sample 1672451 | NCBI WGS metagenome assembly OLPQ01 (sample SAMEA3136687, study PRJEB25190) | human gut metagenome | biome: human gut; feature: human-associated habitat; material: faeces | place: Austria | collected 2013
CGCCCAGCAGAACAGCCCCACCAGCCCCGCGGTGAAGGCGGTCCCGAAGGAGGAGAGGATGGCGGCCTTCCCCGCCACAGGCTTGGCCTGGCTCCAGTTGGTGCCGAAGCCGCCGTAGAACATGATGAACAGCAGCGCCGTGCTGCAGACGGTTTCGGTGAGTGCGTAGTCGCTAAAGTCGATGTGCGCCGGCCCGTTGACGCCCAGCAGCATGCCCAGCGCGATAAAGATGAGCAGAGTGGGGAAGGGGAGCTTTTTGCCGACGGGTTTGATGGTCAGGCACAAAATGATGACGAGGCCAATAAAAAGAAGTATCTGGTTCATGGATAGTGTCCGCTCCTGGGTGGTTGGCGTGGCACGGTCAGTTGTCTGCGGTTATTTGTACCCAAAGGTGGTGGGTTGATGGGGGCGGATTTCGGGTGTGCGCGTTTTCGACACGAGGTTGCGGCGTGTGCGACGTTGGTCGGGGAGCAGCTGCCGGCGGTGCACCGTGAACTGCGCGCGCGGGCGTTGGCGACCGTTGGCGACGCGGGGCTCTTCCCAGCTTTATTGCAACGGAGTACAATGGGTAACGTTTAAGTTCAACTTGAAGTTTTAGTTGTGGCTCCGGGCTTCGGCCGTAATGCAGGGAAAGGCGTTCCATGGCGATCTATGTGACATCTGATGCTCACGGGCACGTGCGCGCGCTGGACGAGGCCCTTTCCAAGATCTCGCTGGCGTCCGACGACACGCTGTATGTGCTGGGCGACATGATCGACCGCGGTCCCGATCCGGTCGGCGTCATCAACTTGGTGCGATCGCTGCCCAACGCTCGCGTGCTTAAGGGTAACCACGAGCAGATTATGCTCGATGCGATCATTGGCCAGGATCCGCTCGATGCCGAGACCTGGGATATCAACGGCGGTTGGACCACGCGCCAGCAGCTCAACGAAATGGAGTTTGAGGCATACGAGGAGCTGGTACGCTGGGCTGCCGCCCTGCCGCTCTATGCGGTGGCAGAGACTGCCGAGCGTCCGTACCTGCTGGTGCACGCCGGTATTCAGACCGAGGCGGCGCGTGCGTTTTTGCTTGAGCATGGTGTTGATTGCGGTGACGGCAGGGGAGCGGTCGATGCCGATAGCGAGCTGCTACAGCAAATGCTTGCCGTGCAGTCGTCCGATGACTTGCTGTGGATTCGCCATGGCTATTGGGATGCCCCGACGGGGCTGCTTTCTGCCGAGGGCAAAGGTCCGGTCGTGGTGAGCGGCCACACGCCCACGGTGTCGCTCGGGCGTTATTGCGAGGTAGGCGGCCTGGCAGGGCTCGATGAGGAGTCGGGCCGCGGACAGATGGTGCGCTTGGGCGGTGAGGATACCGCCGGTGTTCCCGACCGTATCGACATCGACTGCGCCGCCGCCACCGGCTCCGAGTTCGGCCGCGTGGGCATCCTGCGCCTGGATGATGGTGCGGAGTTCTATGCGAACATTCTGCCCGGTGAATAATCGGTGCAAAGGGTAGCTAATTTGGGACGGGGCTTTTTTGACTACTTTTGCCCTTCTGCCCATCAAATGATTTTTCTGGGGCGGGGATTACATAATCATTTGGCTGCCCGCTGGCTAAGTGAGTAGACTATTTTGGAAATGCCGAGCACCCAACATGTTTGCCTCAATAAAACCGCAGATCACAGACTTGTGCTTTGTCGGTGTGGTCGGGGATTCGGTAAAAGTCTACTCACTTAGTTTTGCGTGATGCATATTGTCCGCAACAAGACCCCAGCCCGGGTAATTCCATCGCAAATTCCGGTGGCCGAGGCAGCTCATTAGACACCGTACGGGTTGCGGGCTCGTTCTATGCGCTGGCGAATGTGGGCGTACTCGACAATCAATAGCACCAGCAGTAGGGCCATGATAGCCAGGTAGCTCACGACGGCACCCATTAGCCCCAGTAGGTTGATGAGGATCATCGGGAGCACCACGCTCACGGCAAAGCAAATGAGGTAGATCTTGGTGACATCGTCGGCGTGGCGCAGCACTGTGATAATGGCGTAGATAAAGTCGATGGCTGCGGTGATGCCGCCGGCGACGACCATCAGCAGCGCCAATGTGCGGTAGCGCTCAAAGTTGAGGCCGTACATAAAGCTCATAAGGGGAATGCCGGGGCCTGCCATAAACGCGGCGCATGCGCCAGTGAAACCCAAGATCAGCGCCATGACGGCGACAATAATTAAGTCAAAGCGGCGACGCTGACGCGGGTTAGCCCAAATGCTCGACAAACGCAAGAGCTGCGGTTTATAGATAAAACCAATGCTCAGCAAAATGGCCTGCGCCGGAAAGAATAGGGCATTAAAGTACAACTGATATTTGTAGGCCAGCGTGCCTTCCATCACAAATTTGGGCATGCTCTCGATAAGGTTGAACAAAAAGAGCGCGCCAAAGAGCGGGGCGCACTGCGCAAAAAGGCGGCCGACTTCGCGTATGCTCACGCGACGCGATTTTTCGGTCTCGAGTAGGGCGAGTGGGGCGGTGACCAGCACGAGCGAGGCGATTGCTGTAACACCCATAGCCATGGCCGCGATGGGCATGCTGCGCGTAAGGAACAGCGCCACGCTAAAGACCGCGATGACGCCGGCGGAACGCAGCGTTTGGCTCATGCCGGCCAAATAGAGCTTGTCGGCCTGCTGCAGGCGGCCCTCGTACACGTCGGCGATGCCGTCGATCACCTTATAGAGGTAGACGCCCAGGCCGATCGTCGCCATCTGCGCGTCATAGCCGCGGGCGCTGCTGTACATGAGGCCGCAGCCTAGGGCGATCGCTCCGCAAAGCCAGCGGTTGAGCTGGTAGGAGGCAAAGGACGTCTTCTCGTCGATGTCCGAGACCTGAAAATTGCGTACGCCGTAGTTGCACGCGATCATGATGAGCGTGCCGGTGACAAAGGCGATGGAGAACTTGCCGGCTTCTTCGGCGCCCACGAGCTGCGTGGACACGATGGTGAGCAGCGGAAACGCCATGCCCCACACGGCGGTGCCGAGGGTATTCCAAAGGTAGTCGCGGCTGGTGGCGTGCTCCTCGTATTCGGCTTCTTGCGTGGAGAAGCCGCCGCCGTAGACGGCGCCGAGCAGGCGGTTCCACCAGGCATTGACCATGCGGCGGACAGGACCGGGCTCGCGATCGCGCTCGCGCCGACGACGCGTGGCTTGGCCGCTATTTGGACCGCCGGCGTTACGCTGACTCAGCTCCTGGATACGCGCGAGCTCCTCGGCCGTGTGGGAGGCGGGGAACAGACCGTTCTCGATGCGTCCGCCCTGTCCGTGCGCCCCGCCCGATACAGCGGGGTTGGCGATACCGTTGCGGCGGGCGATGGCGCGGCGGATGCTATCGAGGGGCGAGATGCTCAAGGCTGAGTCCTTTCTATTACTGCGTTCTAGTATAGACGCGACGGTGTCACTCATCTTTTTGAACGGATTGTTCAATATTTTCGGGGGGCGGCAGTAAATTGTCGGTGAGCGTGCGGTATCCTGTTGAAGTTATGTGATACCACGATGCCGCCCGCGCGGCACCAAGGAGCTTCTACCTATGGACGTCGCCGCATTCTTGCTGGCTCTTGTGCCGATCATTTGGCTTGTCGTGATGCTGCTGTGCTTTAAATGGCCAGCTTGGAAAGCCGCCATCGGATCGTTTGTCCTTTCGTGCGTGCTTGCCTTCGCATGGTGGCACCTGCCGGCAGCGCAGATCGCGACCGCCTCGCTCGAAGGCTTTTTGATGGCCCTGTGGCCCATCGTTTTGGTAATCATCGCCGCGGTGTTCACGTATAACCTGTGCGTTCGCACGGGCGCCATGGACGTAATCGGCAGCATGATCACCTCCATCAGCAGCGATCGCCGTCTGCTGGCGCTGCTTGTGGCCTGGTGCTTTGGTGGCTTTATGGAGGGCATGGCCGGTTTTGGCACCGCCGTTGCTATTCCCGCCGGCATGCTCGCGGGCCTGGGCTTTGAGGCCGTGCCCGCCGTGCTCATCTGTCTGCTGGCCAACGGCGTGCCCACGCCCTACGGCTCCATTGGCATTCCCACGGTGTCCGTTGCCGGTCTGGTGGGCCTGGACCCGCTACATTTGGCGACCGTTCAGATGGTGCAGTTGGCGCCTTTCTTTGCGATGATGCCGCTGTTTATCGTGCTGGTTGCGGGTCGTGTCGCCGATGACCAGGGTAATGTTGCGGGCGTTGCCGAGCGCCTGAACGGCGTGGCGGGCATCGCCGTGCTCTCCGGCGTGTCCTTTGCCGGTGCGGCTCTTGTCGTTGCTATGTTTGTGGGTCCCGAGCTTGCCGTCGTCGTCGGTTCCATCGTTTCGCTCGCGCTGACAGCTGCGCTTGCCATGCGTGCCGAGAAGTCGGGGCATCTGGACGCACGCTTCCACATGAATATCGAGGCCGGCGAGCAGCTCACCGCTAAGTCGGCGCTTTCGGCTTGGTCGTGCTTCATTTTGATCTTTGTGCTGCTGTTGGGAACGTCTAACCTGGTGCCTGCCGTGCATGCTGCGCTCGCACCGTTTGCGAGCCAGGTGCAGGTGTATTGCGGCGAGAACCCCGGCACGCTCACGTTTTCGTGGATCAACACGCCGGGCGTCTGGATTTTCCTGGCGGCGTTTGTCGGCGGCGCCATTCAGGGTGCTTCGCCGCGCATGATGGGCAAGGTGCTGGCCGCGACCGTCAAGCAGATGATGCCGACGGTCATTACCATGCTTTCGGTTCTGGGCTGTGCCAAGGTTATGGGCTATGCGGGCATGATCTCTTCGATCAGCGCGTTTTGCATTGCGGTCGCCGGTGGCCTGTACCCGATTCTGGCTCCGTGGATCGGCGCGGTCGGTGCGTTCGTGACCGGTTCGGGCACGTCTTCTGGCATGCTGTTTGGTCCCATCCAGAGCCAGGCTGCCACCGCGCTGGGCGTGAGCGACTACTGGATGGTCGCGCTGAACGCGCTTGGCGTCGCCGCCGGCAAGATGATCTCGCCGCAGACGCTCGCCATCGGCCTGGCCGCCGTGCACGTGCGCGGCAAGGATGCCGAGCTCCTGGGCGCGGTCCTGCCCTACGCCGCCGGCATGCTGGTCCTTATGAGCGCCATCGCCATGCTCGGCCAAGGCTTGCCGCTATAGTTGGCACTTAGGGACGCTCCTTTTGTGCCGGCATCCGGGGACACTCCTTGAATGTTGCCTGTTCAAGAGTGTCCCCAACGACTCGTCGTTTAAGAACGTCCCCAATGACTACCCAATGACTAGGCCGCTTGCCTGGGATTTTTGACCGTTGGGCGGGCTTGCCGCCCTTGCGGCAAAAACGTTTTTGCATATCGGGTACAACGGGCTTTACGTGAGTAAAGTGCGCGCCGCGCCCGCGTGACGCGCTTTTAAAGGAGGCCCCATGCCTGGTGTTACCCCTGCAGAAGTTCTGTCCAACTTTGGTATTACGCTGGTCGAAGATCCCGCCGAGAATCAGCCGCGTCTGCTGGTCGATCTACCTGCTGCGGAGCTCGTCGAGCACGCCATCCGCCGTGAAGAGGGCCGCATGGCATCCAACGGCGCGCTGGTGATCGAGACGGGGGAGCGCACCGGCCGTTCTCCCAACGACCGCTTTATCGTTGACACCCCCGATGTTCACGACAAGATCGCCTGGGGTGCCGTCAACCGCCCGCTTTCGATTGAGAGCTACGAGGCCATCAAGGCCGGCATCGTCGACTATCTCAACGAGCGCGATGTGTTCGTCACCCGCGGCATGGCCGGTGCCGACCGCAACCACACGCGTCGCCTGCTCGTTGCCTGCGAGCGCGCGAGCCAGGCGCTCTTCATTAAGCAAATGCTCGCCCGTCCGCTCGCTCGCGAAATTGCGCGCACCGGCGAGCCGGATTTTTGCGTGCTCGCGGCACCCGGGTACCAGTGCGACCCCGCCATCAAGGGTCTCAACTCCAGCGCCGCCGTGGTCATCAACTTCCAGGAGCGCGTGATTTTGGTCGCGGGTACCGGCTACTCCGGTGAGATTAAAAAGTCCATCTTCAGCGTCATGAATTACCTGCTGCCCGTCGAGGACGACGTACTGCCCATGCATTGCTCGGCCAGCATGGATCCCGTCACGCACGAGACCGCCGTGTTCTTTGGCCTGTCCGGCACCGGCAAGACCACGCTTTCGGCCAATCCCACGCGCCTGCTGATCGGCGACGACGAGCACGGTTGGTCCGACATGGGCATCTTCAACATCGAGGGCGGCTGCTACGCCAAGTGCGAGGGCCTGGACGAGTTTCACGAGCCCGAGATCTTCAATGCCGTTCGCTTTGGCGCGATCTGCGAAAACGTGGTGCTCGACGAGAACCGCAAGCCCAACTACGATGACGTCTCGATCACGCACAACACGCGCGTTGCCTATCCCGTCGAGCATATCCCCAACGCGTGGACCAAGGGCATGGGCACCACCCCGAGCGTCGTGCTGTTTTTGACCTGCGATGCCTTTGGCGTGCTGCCGCCTATCTCGCGCCTGACGGCGGATGCCGCCATGTATCACTTTGTGACGGGCTTCACCGCCAAGATCCCCGGTACCGAGGTCGGCGTCACCGAGCCCACGCCAACGTTCTCCTCGCTGTTCGGAGAGCCGTTTATGCCGCTCGATCCCATGGTCTATGCCAAGATGCTCGGCGAGCGTATCGCCGACGGTCGCACCCGCGTCTATCTGCTCAACACCGGCTGGATTGGCGGCGGTTATGGCGTGGGCCATCGCATCGAGCTTGCCTACACGCGCGCCCTGGTCGCACGCGCCCTCGACGGTACCATCGAGGACAGCGAGTTCTTGCACGATGACATCTTTAATGTCGACATTCCCACCACGTGCCACGGTGTGCCGGACGGCATCCTGGTGCCGCGCCAGTACTGGCAGAGCACAGCGCGCTACGACGAGGCCGCGCACAACCTGGCGGTGATGTTCGAGGAGAACTTCGAGAAGAAGTACTCGCACCTGCCCGAGTCCGTCAAGGCCGCCGGCCCGCACGCTCAGGTGTCCGCCGAGGCCCGTCACCGCGGCCGCGGCCTGCTGGGACTCCGCCACTAGCCTCGCCTCAGACCCAAAATCACCATAAAGGGGGCACCTTTGTGGTGGTTTTGCTCGCACGGATGACTCGGGTTACAATACGCCTGAGATATCGTCCCCTTCTCCGGATGGGGACAGCGTAAGCGCTCTTGTGACGGCACCGTAGGACTTTGAAGGTGGCCGTTGTAAGGGCGCTTTTTGTTTAGGCGCTCGCGTTGGCGCGAATTGCGAAAGGAGCACATATGAAGAGCTTTATTGCCGAGGATTCATTTTGGGAGCTGTTTCCGCAGGCGGCGGTCGGCGTCGTGGTCGTGGAGGGCATGAAGCCCGCGGCTCAGATTCCTCAAGAGGACGTGGACGCGATTGCGGCGCTGCTCGATCGCGCCAATATCGATGCGGAGCGTCATCTGACCAGCGATACTATCAGCGAGAACGCACCGGTCAAGGCATGGCGCGAGGCCTATCGTCTGTTCAAGACTAAAAAGGGCGCGCGTTGCTCAATCGAGAACCTGCTTAAACGCGTGCTCAAAGGTAAACCAGTGGGCCACATTACGCCCGCGGTGGATATCTATAACACGGTGTCGCTGTCCTACGCACTGCCCGTTGGCGGCGAGGACTTACATGCTATTGAGGGCGATCTGCGCCTGGCGGTCACTGATGGCGGGGATGCGTTCCTGCCACTTGGCGAGGAGGCAGATGATCCGACGCTGCCCGGCGAGCTCGCCTACATCGATGATGCGGGCGCCGTGTGCCGCTGCTGGAACTGGCGCGACGGCGTCCGAACGGCTCTGTCCGACGATTCTGCCGATGCGTTCCTGGCGATTGAGTGTGTAGAGCCCGAGCGAATGGGGGACTGTCAGGCCGCGATCGATCGCTTAGCCGAGCTGCTTGAGCGCTATCTGGGAGCGATGGTTGTCGTTAAGACGCTTGTGACCCGCGACAATCCCTGCGTGGAGCTGTAGCGGCGCCTAGAACCTTTTGATGCCCCAAACCACCACAAAGGTGCTGTCCCCTTTGTGGTGGTTTTTATGTTGATGAGTTAACAATTGCGATATTTGGGTACGGGGGTTCGGGCATGCGGCTAAGATGTTTACCCGTTAGCATCATGCAAGCGAAAGGCGGTCGTCTCCCATGCAGCAGAGCGACGAGACACGTTTTGAGGACTTTGTCGGACTGATTAGCGGGCTCTACAAGGAGATCCAGCGCATTAAGGCATCTGAGGGCGCAAGGCTGGGCCTTAAGGGTTCCGATATCATGTGCCTGTACTATCTTGAGCGCAGCAAGGACGGCTTGACTGGTGCCGACCTCGCCCGCATGGCAGGCGTGACCCGCGCTGCCGTCTCGCGCACGCTGGCGCATCTGGAAGAGGGCGGCTACGTCGAGGTCGACGATTCGGGCGATGCCGCCGTTAAGTATCGCGCCCCGGTTCGCCTGACCACGTTGGGCGGCGAGAGCATGAATGAGGCCGATTGCATTATTCGAGAGGTGCTCGACGCCACCGGCAAGGCCATGGGCGTGGAGCAGCGCGAGCAGATGTACGCGTCGTTGCGTACGATTCTCGACACCCTGCGCGAGCTGTAGGGCAGCCTAGACATTTGCTTCCCATTAACAACTGCATCGTCCCGTTTGAGCGCGTATACCGTGCCGGGACATTGCTGTCAAAATTCCCTGCGCGGGACCTGCGCAAGAAAGGATTCGCTATGTCCGTCCGCATTATTACCGATTCCGCAAGCGATATGTCGCCGGCGGAGCACCCCGCTCTGCGTGTTCTGCCGCTGTCCGTTACCTTTGGCACCGATGTGTACATGGATGGCGTGGACATCGATCACCAGCGCTTTTACGAGATGCTCGTGGAGCGCGATGAGCTGCCCAAGACCGGTCAGGTCAACCCGTACGCGTTTTCGCAGGCTATCGCCGAGGTTCGTGAAGCCGGTGATGAGGCCGTGATTATTACCGTGGGCGCTAAGCTTTCCGGCACCAATCAGAGTGCCCGTACCGCACTTGCCGAGGCCCCGGGCGGCGATGTGTTCGTGGTAGACAGCAACAACGTCACCCTGGGCGAGCGCGTGCTGGTCGAGTATGCCCTGCGCTTGGTGGACGAGGGCCGTGGCGCGGCCCAGATCGCGGCGGCGGTTGAGGCCGTGCGCGACCGCGTGGTGGTTATCGGCCTGCTCGAGACGCTGGAGTACCTGGTGCGCGGCGGTCGCCTGTCTGCTGCGGCCGGCGCCGTGGGTACGCTGCTCAACGTAAAGCCCGTGGTGGCTGCCGAGGACGGTCTGATCGTGCAGCTGGGCAAGGCGCGCGGTTCCAAGAACGGTCGCAACCTGCTGAACCAAAAGGTCGAAAAGGCGGGCGGCGTCGACTTTTCCATGCCGCTGGCGCTCGGCTATACGGGCCTTTCGGATGCGGTGCTCAAGAAGTATATCGAGGACAGCGCCGCGCTGTGGGATGGCCACACCGAGGGCGAGCTGCCCGTTCACACCATCGGCGCCACCATCGGCACCCATGTAGGCCCCGGTGCCGTAGCCGTAGCCTTCTTCCAGCCTGCCAACTAACCGACCTGCCAAAAAGGGACAGGTTTATTTTGGCAGGTTTTATCTGGGCAAACGCTACCTGCCATGCCATGTGATCCCTCGGCGATGACGGGGTTGCGGACCATCGGCCGCACGGAGGCCGCAAATGATCCGCAACCTGCCGTCCCCGAGGGATCATTTGATTTATGCTGTTGCGGGCGGAAAGGAGCATCGATGGCGTCTGAGGGCTTTTTTGAGCGGGTGTACGAGGTAGTCGAGCAGATCCCTGAGGGGATGGTTGCCACGTACGGCCAGGTGGCGCTGCTCGCCGGCCGTCCACGAAGTGCGCGGTACGTGGGCTATGCGCTGCACAGCAATCCGCGCCCTGGTCAGATTCCCTGCCATCGTGTGGTGTTTGCCGATGGCAGCATTTGCGAGGGCTTTGCGTTTGGCGGCCCCGATGCTCAGCGCGAACTTCTGCTGGGGGAGGGCGTGACGTTTGTCGACCCCATGCACGTCGACTTGGCTGCCTGTCGTTGGCCGGCTGGGTTATAGCGACTCGTTCGCGCTAAAACCACTACAAAGGTGCCTGTCCCCTTTGCGGTGGAACGCCGGCGCCGTTGACGTTGCCCCAGATAAAACCTGCCAAAATAAATCAGTCCCTATTTGGTAGGTTTACCGTGGCTAACTTATGGAGAAGGTATGGCGGCACGATTTGACGCTGTAAAGTAAACAATGGTGAACTATATTGTATTCAGCAACGGAGCAGGCCATAGGCGATGAAAAAGCCTGCCCTGTTGAGTTTGATTCGCATTCCTCCCCTCTGTGCGATTCAACGGTGTACTTCAGGAAAGCGCCCGTCGGCTGCCATGGTCGGCGGGCGCTTTCCTGTAAGCATGGGGCAAACCCATCAGGTCTGTTATCCCATAATGAGGTACTGACGTTTGGTTTTAGGGGGGCACTAACTTTGATTGTTAGTCCCGCTTACAGCAACCGATCTTGGTAAATCCCTGCGGCGCTTCTTCGCCTGCGGGGATTCTTGGGCTGTCGCTTCCCAGATATGCTTCTACATGCCGCGCGAACGCTTGCCACGACCACTCGTCTTTATCGGCCTCAAGCCGATCGGGAGAAATCGCGTTGAACAGGCACGTTGGAATCTCGTGCTCGTGCAGATTCTTAGCGATACACGGTGTGCAGCCCTTCTCGTGGTTGACAGGGTTAAATGGGCATTTCCGGTCGTTGCAGGTACAAAACGCAACTGAGCTCATGGGACTCCTTCCGGTCGGTCGGGTCTGCCGTAAAAGCTGCCGCATGTTAAACAATAGGGTGTCATTGCTTAACAGGATATAGCCTCAAGGTGCTTGCGACTTAGGGGTTCTGCCAAGCGGCTGAATATCTCGGCGACCGACCTCTGAAGAAAACAAAACCGCCGCAACGAGGATTGTGCCAATCGCGGCGGTTTAGTTTGAGTGTTGTTTATTGCTCTCGACTAGTACACCATGCCCATGGCGTCTCGAACCTCGGCCAGGGTCTGCTCGGCGATCTCGTTGGCGCGACGGTTGCCCTCGTGCAGGACGTCCTTCACAT
>OLPQ01002355.1_pt1 | contig 11120 bp, 7 predicted proteins | sample 1672451 | NCBI WGS metagenome assembly OLPQ01 (sample SAMEA3136687, study PRJEB25190) | human gut metagenome | biome: human gut; feature: human-associated habitat; material: faeces | place: Austria | collected 2013
CCTTGAGAGGCAGGATTTTTAGTACCACTGCCTGCCCATTCCATTTCATTTATAATGGCTGATTCATTAACAACTGTTCCTTCTTTTATTGCTTCATATAAAGCATTTTGTACATAAAATGAGTTACCATCTCTAGAGGCTTCTGCAGCTAATCGACCAATTGATGTTTTTGAACCATCTGCATAAGCTGTTTTTGATTTTTTTGGTGTTGTATTGATAATTGATTCTACCTTTATTCTTCCTTTTGCTTCATCAAAACCAACATCAAATACAGAGTGTATTGTGTTATTCATACTTGTTCCAGAATATCCTGATTCTTTATGCCAGAAGCATGTTAAATTTCCTTGACTATCAAGTCCATTCCAAAAAGCTCCACCCATATCTATTTGTTTACCTAACAAATCTTTTGCTTTAGCATTCATATATTGACTTTTAGATGGATTGTAAAGCGAATAGACATTACCTATTAATACATATATAATTGTTAAAAATGCTATACTTGCTATTGCTGTTATAATTTTATTTTTATATTTTTTTATCATCTATTTCACCTCCATCTTATATTTTCTTACTTAAATATTTTTTGTTTACTAAATATGCTAATCCAGCTAATACTATTAGTGTAATTATTGTTGTTGCAACATAATTTACTAAAGCTCCTGTACTTACACTTATGATTACATCTGCTGAACCTTTTTCGTTAGTTTCGTCTTTAATTCCTAGTTCATTTGAACTTTCTGCAATTTCAGCTTTGTTATTTACTAAACCTGTATTTGAATCTGTCATTGTTTTTGTTAATACTAATGTTAATTCTTTAGATTCTCCTGGTTCAATTTTTGTATTTGCTAAACTTGTGTTATATAGGTTATTTCCTGATATATACCAATCTGAATTTAAACTTGAGTTAAAGCTTAGGCTTGATGGCATATAATCAACTATTGCATCTAATAATTCTTGAACACCTTTGTTTTTGTAAGAAGAACCACATGTTACAGGAACTATTTTGTTTGCTAATGTTCCAGCTCTTAAACCTTTTTTGATTTCTTCTTCTGTTAACTCTTCACCATCTAAGTATTTCATCATTAATTCTTCGTCTTGGTCAGCAGCAGCTTCAATCATATTAGCTCTCCATGTTTCAGCTTCTTCTTTCATTTCTTCTGGTATTTCTGTTTCTACAATGTGTTCTCCTAATTTATCATCTTGGATGAACGCTTTCATTTTTATAAGATCAACTATTCCTTGGAAGTTGTCTTCTGCACCTACTGGTAATTGGATTGGAACTGCATTAGCTTTTAATCTTGTTTTTAATTGATCAACACAAAGCATAAAGTTAGCTCCAGTAATATCCATTTTATTTACATATACCATTCTTGGTACACTATATTTATCAGCTTGTCTCCAAACTGTTTCTGTTTGTGGTTGAACTCCACCTTTTGCTGCTAATACTGTAACCGCACCATCAAGTACTCTTAGAGATCTTTGTACTTCTACTGTAAAGTCAACGTGACCTGGAGTATCAATTATATTGATTCTGTTATTTTTCCAGAAACATGTTGTTGCAGCAGATGTTATTGTTATACCTCTTTCTTGTTCTTGTTCCATCCAGTCCATTGTTGCAGCACCCTCGTGAACTTCTCCTATTTTATGTGTTTTCCCTGTATAGAATAATATTCTCTCTGTTGTTGTTGTTTTTCCAGCATCAATATGAGCCATTATTCCTATATTTCTAGTTCTTTCTAGTGGGTATGCTCTTCCTGCCATGTAATTATTCCCTCCTTTTTTTCATTTTATGATTGAAATAATTGTTACACTTTTTTTCTCAATCTAAATTTTACCATTTATAATGTGCAAATGCTTTATTAGCTTCTGCCATTCTATGTGTATCTTCTTTCTTCTTAAATGCTCCACCGTTTCCATTAACAGCGTCCATGATTTCACCAGCTAATTTCTCAGCCATTGTTTTTTCATGTCTTGTTCTAGCATATGTTACTAACCATCTTAAACCTAATGTTTGTCTTCTTTCAGGTCTAATTTCTAATGGTACTTGGTATGTTGCTCCACCAACTCTTCTTGCTTTTACTTCAAGAACTGGCATGATGTTTTCTAATGCTGCTTCAAATACTTCTAATGGATTTTTTCCTTCTTTTTCTTTTATTATATCAAAAGCATCATAAACTATTCCTTGAGCAACTGATTTTTTACCATCTAACATTATGTTGTTAATTAATTTTGTAACAACTTTGCTATTGTATATTGGATCTGGTAATACATCTCTTTTTGCTATAAATCCTCTTCTTGGCACTATTCTTCACTCCTTTTCTTTCTGAGATTTGCTCTCTTATTGATGATATCTATAAGATATCTAAGTTACTCTGAAAATCTATTGATTTTCCGTTTAGTGCTACATTATCTATTCTAAATTTAAGTACCTTAATTTAGTAAGATGTGCATGCACTATAAAATAAATCCTTTATCGATTTATTTTTTTGGGCGTTTTGCTCCATATTTTGAACGTCCTTGCATTCTGTCTTTTACACCTGCAGTATCTAATGTTCCTCTGATAATATGGTATCTAACACCTGGAAGGTCTTTTACTCTTCCTCCTCTGATTAGAACAACACTATGTTCTTGTAAGTTATGTCCTATTCCTGGGATATATGATGTTACTTCATAACCATTTGAAAGTCTAACTCTGGCAACTTTTCTTAAAGCTGAGTTTGGCTTCTTTGGTGTTACTGTTTTTACAACTGTACATACACCTCTTTTTTGTGGTGCTTTATTGTTTGTTAATGTTTTGTTTTTTGAATTCCATCCATGTTGTAAAGCTGGTGCTGTTGATTTTGCCTTTGTTGATTTTCTTCCTTTTCTTACTAATTGATTAATTGTTGGCACTTAAATTTCACCTCTTTCCCTAATTTTACTTAATTTTAAAAATTAAATTAACCGCAAACAAATTATTAAAAATAATTCGTATTGCGGTTAATATTTTATCATTTTTTTCCTATTATGTCAATGTTTTTTATATTAAATTTATTAATTATTCTTTATTTCCTTCTGGTAATATATTTGCACTACTTATATTAAATATTTTCTTCATAAAACATTTTATTTTTTCTGATAGTGTTACATTTCCAATTATATCTACTAATGCATTTTGTGTTGAATTTTTTACTATTTTTTGTAAAATTTTTATTTCTTTTTTACTTATTTTTGCTTCATTTATATATGATAAATTATATGTTATAGCTGGTAATATATCTGAATCGTAATCATCTATTGATGAAAATGACATTACATAGTTATATACTAAATTTTGAGAATCCATATCATATTGTACTGCATATCTATCTAAAATTTCACAAACAATTGGATCCATTTTCTTTATTGCTATATTTCTTAAGTTTCTATAGTTCTTTGCTGAATATTCTATTAACTCTCTTTTCCATGTTTCTCTTTCAAATTTTTCTTTTTCTAATATTTTTTCTTTAATAGGATATATTTTTATTGTTGTTTCATTACTTAATTCTGCTTTATATATTAATTCACCATTTTCTACTTTTACAACAATATTCTTTATCGTTGTTGGTTCTTCTGTATTTGTATTAACTAATTGATTTTCTTCAGTTTCTTCTAAAGTAATTATTTCTTTTTCTAAATTTTTAGTTATTTCATTTATATTATTATAATAATCTGTTAATACTGGATCAATAGCAATTTCTTCAATAGGTTTTAGCTCTTCATTTATTAATTGAACTTGCTCATTTTCATTTGTATTTTCTATTTTTTGACTTTCTAGTATTTCATCTATTTGTTCATCTTGTTCTTGGCTTTCTTCTGTTTCTGTAGCTGAAAATAGATTAATTACATCAATAATTTGATTATGTTTTATTAATCTTTTTGCAAACATAATTCTAGCCATTTCTTGTCCAATCTCATTTATTGATTCTGTTAATTCATAAATTTCTTCTGGTTCTAAATTATCTCTATTTTCTTCTATTTGTTCACTAATAATTCTACTTTTTCTTACACTCTCAGCAATCAAATTATCTATTTCTACAAATGATTGTTCTCTTACATTTAATAGTTTAGAATTTATTTGATTTTGAAACCATTGACTTTGGTTTCCTAAATCTGATATTTGTTTTCCTAAGCAATTTACTTCAGACCAAACTTCTTCATCATTTTTTATTTTATTTTGTGCTTTTTTTGTATTTCTTTCTTTTGCTAATTCATTTCTTTTGTTTTCTATATCTTTTATTTGAGCACTTAAAATTGCTTTTTCATTAACAAATATATCTAATTCATTAATTAATTCTTCCATTATTTTTAACCTGTTATATTAAGTTGATTGCTTCTTAATATGTTCCTTTCTTTTGTTATTTCCGAATTTTATTCAGTTGTTATTCTATCATATCACTTTATTTCTTGCAAGAGTTTTTTGTCAATTTTTTTAATATTTTATCATTTTTTGGTTAATCAATTTTTAAGTTCTCAATAGCCCTATCTGCTAACATTCCATACTTTATTTTTTTGTCTTTTATTCTCTTTGGAAGTTCTGGAACAATTCCAAAATTTGCATTCATTGGTTGAAATTTGTCATTTGCTGTTGAAATATATTTTGCTAATGCTCCTATCATTGATAAATTTGAAAATTCAATTTTGCTTTCATTTTTTATTTGTGAAACAGCATTTAATGCTGACACCATTCCTGATGAAATTGATTCAACATAACCTTCAACACCTGTAATTTGTCCGGCAAAATAAATATTTTTATTATCTTTGAAGTTATATGTGTTATCTAATAATTTCGTTGAATTTATATATGTGTTTCTATGCATAACTCCATATTTTACAAATTCAGCATTTTGTAATCCAGGAATCATTCCAAATACTCTTTTCTGTTCTCCATATTTTAAATTTGTTTGAAATCCAACTATATTATAAATTGTTCCTAATTCATTATCTTGCCTCAATTGAATTACTGCATATGGTCTTTTTCCTGTTCTTGGATCATCAAATCCAACTGGTTTTAATGGTCCATATCTTAATGTATCTTTTCCCCTTTTTGCCATTACTTCTACCGGCATACAACCTTCAAATATCTCTCTTTTTTCAAATTCATGTAATGTTATAACTTCAGCATTTATTAATTCTTCTACAAATTTTTCATATTCATCTTTATTCATTGGTAAATTTATATAACTTGCTTCTTGTTTGTGTAATCTTTCTTTCCAATCATCTATTGTTTCATCTTTTCCTTTTTCTTGTTCATATCTATTACCAAAAAAAGCAATATTAAAATCGATGCTTTCTTTTGTAACAATTGGTGCAGCTGCATCATAAAAATGTAATTTATCTTCTCCAGTTATTTTAGAGATTTCTTTTGATAATCCTTCTGATGTTAATGGTCCTGTTGCAATTATTACAATTCCTTTTTCTGCAATTTTTTCTATTTCTGTTACTTCTTGATGAATTATTTCTATTAATGGATTTTTTTCTAATTCTTCTGTTACTTTTTGTGAAAACAATTCTCTATCTACTGCTAATGCTTGTCCTGCTGGTATTTGTGTTTCATCTGCTATTCTTATTAGCAATGAGTCTAGTTTTCTTAATTCTTCTTTTAACAAACCACATGCATTTGTATGTAAATTAGATTTGAACGAGTTACTACATACTATCTCAGCCAAATTTTTATTACTATGTGCTTCTGTAAATTTATCAGGCTTCATCTCATACAATTTTACCTTTATTCCTCTTTTTGCTATTTGATATGCAGCTTCACTTCCAGCTAATCCTCCACCTATTATTGTTATATAATCTACCATTTTATTTTCCTTCCTTTTTTCATTAAAAAGTCTCTGCAAAAATGCAGAGAACTTTTAATTATTCAATATTAAATTTTAATTCATTATTTTCTATGTCAACATTAATAGTTTGCCCATCATGGACATCACCTTTTAAAATCATTTCAGAAATTTCATCTTCAACATATCTTTGAATAGCTCTTCTTAAGGGTCTTGCACCATATTTCAAATTAGTTCCTTTTTCTAATATAAAATCTTTTGCATTTTCTGAAACATTTAAAGAAATATTTTTGTCTGCTAAAGCTTTTACTGTATCTTTTAACATTAATTCAACAATTTGTAATAATTCAGTTTTTGTTAATGAATCAAATACTATAATTTCATCTATTCTATTTAAAAATTCAGGTCTAAAAACTTGTTTTAGATTTTCTTCTATTTTATTATTATCAACTGTTTTTTTATCAAAACCAATTGAATTTGTATTAACATTTGAACCTGCATTTGATGTCATAATTATAATTGTATTTTGGAAACTAACAACATTTCCTTGTGAATCTGTAAGTTTTCCATCATCTAATACTTGTAATAAAATGTTAAATACATCAGGGTGTGCTTTTTCAATTTCATCAAATAATATAATAGAATATGGTTTTCTTTTTACTTTTTCAGTAAGTTGACCTGCATCATCATATCCAACATATCCTGGAGGTGCACCAATAAGTTTTGCTGTTGAGTGGCTTTCCATATATTCAGACATATCTACTCTTATTATTGAGTCTTCTGATCCAAACATTTCATATGCTAAGCTTTTTGCAAGTTCTGTTTTTCCAACACCTGTTGGTCCAACAAATATGAATGATGGTGGACGTTTCGTGCTTTGAAGTCCAGCACGATTTCTTCTTATTGCTCTAGAAACTGCAGATACTGCTTTATCTTGGCCAATAACTCTTTTATGAAGATTTGTTTCAAGATTTAATAGTTTTTGTGTCTCTGCTTCTGTAATTTTTTTAACTGGAATTTTAGTCCAATTTTCAATAACTTGTGCTATATCTTGAACTGTTAAAGATTTTAATTTTATTGTACTATTTAAATGGTCAATTTCTTCAATTAATCTACATTCTTTAGTTTTTAAATCTGCTGCTTTTTGATAATCTTCTGTTGAATCTGCTTGTGCAGCATCTTCTTTTTGTGCTTGAACATCAGCAAGTTCTTGTTTTAACATTTCAAGTTTAAACAATTCTTTATTTTCAAGATTAATTCTAGAACAAGCCTCATCTAAAATATCAATTGCTTTATCTGGCAAAAATCTATCATGAATGTATTTTTCAGACATTATAACTGCTTGTTTTATAACATCATTTGAAATTTTTACTTTGTGATATTCTTCATAATATTTCTTTATTCCTGTTAAAATTGAAATTGTATCATCGATATTAGGTTCTTCAACTAAAACTTGTTGGAATCTTCTTTCTAATGCTGTATCTTTCTCTATATATTTTCTATATTCTCTTAAAGTAGTAGTACCTATTAATTGAATTTCTCCATTTGCAAGTGATGGTTTTAAAATATTAGCAGCATTCATAGAATGTTCTCCATCTCCTGCTCCAATTATATTGTGAATTTCATCTATTACAAGAATAATATTCTTGAATTCTTTACATTCATCAATAATACCTTTCATACGAGCTTCAAATTGTCCTCTAAATTGAGTACCAGCTATAACAGATGTCATATCTAATAAATAAACTTCTTTATTTAAAAGTTTTGCTGGAACATTATTATTAGCAATTTTTATAGCCAAACCTTGAGCAATTGCTGTTTTACCAACACCTGGTTCACCAATCAAACAAGGATTATTTTTAGTACGTCTATTTAAAATTTGTATAACTCTTTGAATTTCCTTATCACGACCAATAACCATATCAAGTTCATTATTTTTAGCTTTTTGAGTTAGATTTGTTCCAAAAGTATCAAGATATTTTTTCTTTTTCTTAGCTTTCTTTGATTCAACTTTAACCTTTTGTCTACCACCATTAGTTTCTTCCTCATCTTTTTGTTTTTTAGGAACAAAATTAGCAAAGATAGATCCAATAGGAATTCCCATAGAAATACCCTCTGGAGCATTTTCATCATCAACATCTTCATCACCATCAGATTCAAAATTTTCAAAATCCATATTTTCAAGATTTTCCAATTTTAAATTAGAAGATAAATCCTTAAACAAAGACTCTAACTGTTTTGACATATTATTCATATCTATATTATTATTCGTTTGATTAGAAGTAGACTGATTTGTATTAGTCTCAGGAACATCTAATCCACGTTTTTTTGCACACTCTTTACATAAGCCTTCCATTGAAGAAACGCCATTTTCAATTTTGTTTATAAATACAACTGCAGTGCGTTTTTTACATTGTGAACATATCATATACTATAATTCCTCTTTTCTTTTATTAAAATATTATATATTCTACATTAAATTTTCCAAATAGTCAAGAGAAAATACATTATAGTACTAGACAAAAAAATAAAAATATGATATATTAAGAAAGTCTAAAAAACAAAAAACAATAAGCCGATGTGGCGGAATTGGCAGACGCACCAGACTCAAAATCTGGCGGGAAACCATGTGGGTTCGAGTCCCACCATCGGTACCAAAAAATAGTAGTATTTGAAAAATATTCAAATACTATTTTTCATAACAATTTTAAAGTGGGACTCGAAAAGGAGGATTAGAAAATAGCCCAGTGGACTATTTTCCCGACGCGGGTTGTATAGTCCCACCATCGGTACCAGAAACAGTAGTATTTGAAAAATATTCAAATACTATTTTTTTACATCAAATTTAACTCAAATAAACATATTGAAAATTATATTACAACATGATATAATCTCTCAAAATAGTCAAGCACTATCTCATAACTATTTCATCAACAATCATAGATGAAAAAACTTAATCTCCAATTCATCCATAAACAATTCAAAAATATTAAGGAGGCAATTTCAAATGACAACAAAAGAAAAAAATCTCAAAAAAGGAGCAAAAGCATTTGATTTACTTCAGCAAATCAAAAAATATGCTAATGCTTGTTTTGAACAAGGAACTCCTGAATATGAAGCTGTTATACATAGTGTTTCTATTCTTGAAAAAAATTTTGAACCTTATTCAATTCAATTCAAAAAAATTCGAGATGAAAAGCAACAAAAAGAGCTTGTAGCCAAGGAAACCTGTGCACGAGAAGGACATACTGGAGAATGGCATGAACATGAATATACCGTTTGGGCAATTTGTGGAGATAGAGGTTTCGAACGTTACTGTCCAATTACCAAAAAAAATTGGACTAGAATTTGTACAAGATGTAGAGAACAAGAAACAGTAGATGTAGAACCTATTGAAGTTACAAGACTTCATAAATTACAAGAAATCAATGATATGGAAGAAAAATTAAAACAAATGAAGTCTGAATAATTCATTTTCAAAGAAACCTCTATTAGAGGTTTCTTTCTTTATATAAATAGAAACACACAGATAGACTTTTATATCTATCCGTGTGTTTTCAATTTTATTCAGCATCTGATTGTATTTCAACTTGTTTATTTGCATCAATTTCTTCTGCAACTGTCTTTTCATCTTCGCCTTCAACCTTAATAGTAACATCTTGATATCTCTTCATACCAGTTCCAGCTGGGATTAACTTACCAATGATAACATTTTCTTTTAATCCTATTAAATCATCTTCCTTACCTTTAATTGCAGCTTCTGTTAATACTCTTGTTGTCTCTTGGAATGATGCAGCTGATAAGAAACTATCTGTTGCAAGTGAAGCTTTAGTAATACCAAGTAATGCTCTCTTTCCTGTTGCTGGACGTTTACCTTGTTCAACAGCTTCTTTATTTTTATCTTCAAATTCATACATATCAACTAATGATCCTGGGAACATATCTGTATCTCCACCATCATCAACTCTAACCTTACGAAGCATTTGTCTTGCAATTACTTCAACGTGTTTATCATTGATATCAACACCTTGGTTTCTATATGCTTTTTGAATTTCAGATATTACATATTCATAAACACCTTCTGGTCCTTTTATTGCTAAAATTTCAGCTGGATTTATAGAACCTTCTATTAATGGATCTGCAGCTTTTACTTCATCTCCATCTTTTACTTTTAGTTTTGATCCAAATGGAATTGTGTATGTTCTTGAATCATCTTTTGATGTAACAATTACTTCTAATTTCTTCTTATTATCAGAAATTTTAACTGTACCATCAATTTCTGTTATTACAGCAACTCCCTTAGGTTTTCTAGCTTCAAAGATTTCCTCTACTCTTGGAAGACCTTGTGTGATATCTGCAACACCAGCAACACCACCAGAGTGAATTGTTCTCATGGTTAACTGTGTACCAGGTTCGCCAATTGATTGTGCAGCTATAATACCAACTGATTCACCAATTGATACTAAATCTCTTCTTGCTAATCCCATACCATAACATTTTTGACATACGCCATGTTTTCCTCTACATGCAATTACTGAACGTACAACAACTTTTGTAATTCCAGCATCCACAATACGTTTTGCTATGTCTTTATTAATCATTGTATTTGTATCTACAATAACTTCATTTGTTTGTGGATCTAATATATCATTTAATGGATATCTTCCTTCTAGTCTTTCAGCTAATCCTTCAACTATTTGATTTCCATCTTTAATATCTTCAATTGTTAATCCATCAACAGTTCCACAATCATGTTCTCTAACAATTATATCTTGTGAAACATCAACTAGTCTTCTTGTTAAGTATCCAGAGTCAGCTGTTCTTAAAGCTGTATCTGAAAGTCCTTTACGAGCACCATGTGATGATATGAAATATTCCAATGCATCTAGACCTTCACGGAAACATGATTTGATTGGTATTTCAACTGCTTTACCAGTTGTACTAGCCATAAGTCCACGCATACCTGCGATTTGTCTTAATTGGTTCATGTTACCACGGGCTCCAGATTTAACCATCATATATATTGGGTTTAAATCATCAAAGTTTTCTTCCATTGCCTTACTTACATCATTTGTTGCCTTTTCCCAAATATTAACAACTGATTGATATCTTTCATCATCTGTTATCAAACCTCTTCTATATTGATTTCTTACTTTTTCAACTTGTTTATCTGCATCTGCTAAAATGTCTTTCTTAGAATCTGGTACTTTTACATCTGCTACTGAGAATGTAATACCTGCTAATGTTGAATATTTGAAACCTAATGCTTTGATATAATCTATAACTTCTGCTGATTCGATTAAACCATGTTTGTCA
>OLPQ01002358.1_pt1 | contig 11111 bp, 16 predicted proteins | sample 1672451 | NCBI WGS metagenome assembly OLPQ01 (sample SAMEA3136687, study PRJEB25190) | human gut metagenome | biome: human gut; feature: human-associated habitat; material: faeces | place: Austria | collected 2013
CAAATCAGAAAAAAGCAAAATAATGTGTGATTACAAAAAAAGGCTCCCGGATAAAGGCGTGGTTCCGTAAGAAAACATTTATGTGAGAGAATCGGCGTAGTTTAGGCTACGCCGGTTTTCTTTTCTTTTTGGGCTGCTTGGGATTGCTCCCTTGCTTCCTCAAAATCAAATGCACCAATGAAGTTATAGACAATCTCAATTTCTCTGACCTTAATGCGCGGCTCGTTCTCGTCCGGCGTGTAAACCTCGGAGATATAAATTTTATCCACAAACTCCCGGAGAATGGAAGCGTCAAGCTGCTGCATATCGGTGTACTTTCTGACCGCTGCAATGAACTGCCTGACGTTGACTTTCTGCTTCTCCTGTTCCTTGACTTCCTGCCGCAGATGTTCGACAAGATTTGTAAGGTTGGTCTGTTCCAGCTCATAGTCACGGGACAGTTTGATGAAACGCTCGTCGGAGAGCTTGCCGGAAATGTTATCCTCATACAGTCGCTTGATGATAACATCCAGCTCGGCAATCCGCTTTTGCGATTGCGCCAGAGTATCTTTCTTTTGTGCCAGCTCCTTGTCCCGTTCCCGCAGGCTTTGATCTGCGGCCCGCTGCACAAAGTCGTCCTCATACTGCGTCACATACTGAATGGCTTCCCGCAGGTTTCGCAGCACGATTTCTTCAAGGACAACGCGCCGGATAGAATGGGTCGAACATAAAGTGCGGTCTTTACGGTAAGTTGAGCAAAGGTAATATTCCTGTTCAGGTTTGAAGTGATTGGCTCTGCACAAGTACATCTTTCCGCCGCAATCCGCACAGAACAGCAGGCCGGAGAACATACCCATGTCGCCCATCTTAGTGGGACGGCGGCGGCCTTGTCGGATTTTCTGGACGATCAGAAACACGCTTTCCTCAATAATAGGTTCCTGTGTGTTCTCAAAGATCACCCAATCCGCCGGATCATTCCACAATACTTTCTTGCTCTTGAACGATTGCTTAGAAGTTTTGAAGTTGACCGTATGGCCCAAATAGTCAAGGCGTTCCAAAATATGCACTACCGTCTTTGTTGCCCATTTATAAGGGTCAGTTGGCCGTTTAGATGTTGTCGGCAAGTCGTTTTCGTAGCAGTAAGCAACAGGCGAAAGAACTTTATTTTCTTGGAGCCATTTTGCAATTTGCGTCGGCCCCATGCCGTCCATGCACAGTGCAAAAATCTTCTGGACAACGGCGGCAGCTTCTTCATCCACGATCCACCGCTTCTTGTTCTCCGGGTCTTTCTTGTACCCATAAGGCGGGATAGTGGTGAGGTGTTCGCCGGAGCGTCCTTTGGATTGCCACGTTGCCCGGATTTTCTTGCTGGTGTCCTTGGCGTACATTTCATTGAATACGTTGCGGATGGCGGTAAACTCGCTGTCCCCGCGCACACTGTCCACACCGTCATTGACGGCAATAAAGTGGACGCCGTACTCTGGAAACAGCATTTCCGTATACATTCCGACTTGCAGATAGTTACGCCCGAACCGGCTCATATCCTTAACGACAACGCGCTTGATCTTGCCCGCCTTGATGTCGGCAAGCATCCGCTGGAATCCGGGCCGGTTGAAGTTGGTTCCCGAATATCCGTCGTCCTCGTCGTAGTGGCGGATGGCGGTATAGCCGTGATCCCGGCAATACTTTTCCAAAATCCGCTTCTGATTGCTGATACTGTTGCTCTCGCCGTCCAGCTTATCTTCTTGGGAAAGACGCTCATAGCAGGCGGTAATGCCCTCGGCTTCCTCCTGCGGCTGGCTGTGGACATAGAATTGCAGCACCGTGTTTTGGATAGCCGTCTTGGTTTCCTCGCTCAACGGCGCGTCGTTGGATACGCGCTGAAAGGAAGTGACTGGCTGTTGGTACATTTGATTGTCAAGGTTCAAAGTAGTATCGTTATTCCGTGTCGCACGGGGGTTCCGTGCAATCACCATTTCCGGCTGTTTGCTCATAAGTTCCTCCTATTCCGCAGCCGGAAAACGAGGCATGATACAAGTATATTATACCATATCATGCCCCATCCGTCTGCTTGTAGGAAATGAAAAAATCTTTAATTTTTAAGTGGCTGCCTTGTTCAAATCGTTTTGGAGCAGCCGACGGATTTTCTTGACTGCGGTTTCTTTCGCGCCGTCTTTGACGGTCGCTTTCACAATATATCGAACGCCTCCGATCTCGTACTGACGTACAACGGGGGCGGTCTGGTTCTGACTTGTTACTGTACTCATACAGTAATCCCCCTTTCGCTTACATTGGTGTAAAACGAAATGGGCAGTACGGACGGCTGCTGGCACAGCTCCACGGGAATCTCACCCCGGCCCATGCTGATGGGTGCGCCGCGCAATGCTTTGAGGGCGTTCAACGCGGGAGTATCATTGTCTTGCCTGTACGTCGTCGCCCACAAGTTGCCACACTTGTTTTACAGCCCGGTTTGATCGCTCCGCTTTTTCCTACTGGAAAGCCTCATGGCGCACCTGCCGCACGGCTCGGCACAGACAGAATGTGTCCGTTTGCCCTATGATGCGCCGCTATATACGGGCATATTTTTCAAAGAACTGTGACACCACAGACCTTTTGCTGGCGGGGAAAGGGTAAGCCGCTGCATCCAGCCGGGCGATTATCGTTAAACTTTAACGATAGCTTGGATCAACCTGATTTCTAAGCACCGCTTCATGTACTCGTCCACGCATAAATGAGGATAGCCGTCCTCGTCATAGAGCGTCCGGGTACACAGACAATTCATGTAATTGTCATAGTACCGAAGCAACCGTTCTACGGCTTGGGGATCGCCTGCACGGGCGGACACATACACTGAAAGGGGCAAAGGCTCTTTGCCTTTGTAGGCAGGTTCTTTCATCCGCGTCAACCTCCTTCCGGCATGAGCGCCATCAATTTTACACGCAACTCTTTCAGTGTTTTTGTCCTGTGGCGCTGGACGGCGCTGCGGGACATCCCTGTGAGGCTGGCGATCTCGCCGTCTGCCATATCCAGTACGCAGTACAGGATCAAAATGCTTTGTTCCTGTTGCGGCAGGTTGGCAAAAGCGTCGGCCACAAGCTCGTTGTCGATATGTAAATCGTACCCATGAGAGCTAAACACAAAGCTGTCACTGGGATAGCGGTCTACGGTGCAGAGCTTGTCCAACTCATGCTGCGGCAAGTCGCTGAACATCGTTTCACGATCTCTTTGACGCTTCATATTCCGCAGATAAGCCCGTGCCTCGTTCTTCAACACTTTTTTGCAAAAGGCATCAAACTGGCCTTGTCCATAGTCGCGGGGGATAGCTTCCATCATTTTCACCCCCTTTCTGTTGGGGGATTGGGTGGTTCTCTCCCTTTCCGCTACTACTAATCCTGCGATACCCTTTGCTGCCCGCTGAACGCCTCCTTTTTGGACTTTTTTAGAAAATTTTCCAGAGCAAATTTGAAACCGCAGGAAAAGACAAAATTCGCCCGGCAGGTCATAGACCCACCGGGCGAAAATTAAATAGATATGAAGTTTGCTTACATGGTATAGTTCATGCTGTTGGCCGGAGCTGACCCCTGTTGGGTACAGACTTTTTTTAATAAGCTATGCTTTTGAAAAACAGGACATATCAGCATGGCGGCTCCCTCCGTGGGCCGCCGATCCTGTGCCGGGCAAAGAGAAGCGGCGGCCTTGATTTTGAACCGCCGCTGGAATTTGTGAAGTGAGCGCGCGAAATCAACCTGCCCGGCAACGGTTTTTTTCTTTTCTGCCGCCGGGCAGATAAGTGTTATTTGTATTGGTAAACTACTTATTGGGCTTTTTCAGAAAAAGCGCGACGTTCACTTTCGGATAATTCCTTGTGAAGATGTAATGCCATAAATACGGTAATTACTACGGAAATCACATCAGCGATGGGCTGGGCATACAAAATTCCGTTCATGCCCCATACCATAGGCAGCAGCAAAATCACAGGAACAAAGCAGATGCCTTGTCTGCAAGCTCCCAAAAAGAAGCCTGCTGCACCTTTTCCTAATGCAAGGAACAGAGAGGAATATACCGTGTAAAAACCAAAAAGAATGAATGTGATCCCATTTGCAAACAGTGATTTTTGACCAGCTAAAATCATTTGGGTATCTCCATCAGTAAATTGAGAGATAATCTGTGTGGAGAAAATGGCCATTGCCAAGCCCACAACCAAGCAGAAACTTGTAGACCAAATAATCGAGGTTTTGATTGCTTCGCGCAGGCGATCAAACTTCTTTGCCCCATAGCTGAATCCGGCAATAGGCTGGAATCCTTTCAGAAAGCCAAAGACAACCAGTGTTCCCATAGAAGTAATTCGTGTAACCGCCCCCATGCCTGCAATGACGGAATCACCATAATCGCTGGCTGCACGGTTAATCAGTGTAATCGAAAGACTTGTAAGCAACTGGAACACCAAAGTAGGGATACCGATTTTCAAGATTTCCGCCATCATTTGTCCAGTCGGAGAAAAGGCTTTTACGCTGAAAGAAAATGCACTTCTTTTTCGCAGAACGTATGTAAGATAAATAAGAGTAGATACCATCTGCGAAATTGCGGTGGCGATTGCTGCACCGGCAACTCCCATATTGAAAGTGTAAATAAAGAGAGGGTCTAATCCAATATTCAACACAGCTCCCAGCAGTAACGCACACATGGTTGTCTTTGCTGCACCTTCGCTACTTACAATGTTGTTCATGGTCACGTTGAACACGTTGAAAACACAGGACAGTATATAAATTCTTGAGTACGTCAGGGCATACGGCATAATAGTTTCTGTCGCGCCTAACATGGTCAAAATTGGTTTGAGAAAGATCGTAGAAAAAAGGATGATAATAGCACCAATCAAAAGGCTGCTATACAAGGCTGTACTTGCCACTTTATTGGCAGTATCCTTATCGCCACGTCCCAGAAGTCTTGACAGATAGGATGCAGCTCCGTTACCAAACATAAGGCCCAAGCCAACCACGACTTGTCCCAACGGAAAAACGATGGAAATAGCTCCCATTTGACTTCTGCCCAGTCCGCCCACAAAATAGGCATCCACCAGATTATATAGGGCGTTGATTAACATCCCAATCATAATCGGTACGCCAAGCGCCATCAGAGCTTTTGGTATGGGCGCACTTCCCAAAAGCTCAAGTTTGTTGTTACGTTCACTCATTGTTAATACTCCTTTCGCTCCCTGCAAGTGTAATTTACAGTAGTATAAATTATAGCATACTGCCGCATAAATCATACTACTATAATTTATAGTATATGTCAAGGGAAGTGGCGGGATTTTCCTTGACAAAAAGTATAAAATCTACTACTATAATTTATAGTTAATTTGACAGTATTCTTTTATGCAGAAAACAAGCGAAAGGTCGTGATCCACATGGCTACCATAGATTTAATCGTATTGGGAATATTAAAAAAGGAGCCAATGAGTGCCTACGATATTCAAAAGTTGGTTGAATATAGAAACATATCAAAATGGGTAAAAATCAGCACCCCATCCATTTATAAAAAAGCTATTCAGTTGGAAGAAAAAGGGCTAATCCAAGGCGAAATTGTAAAGGAAGGAAAAATGCCAGAAAAAGCAATTTACTCCCTGACGGAAGCCGGAGAAGCAGAATTTGAACGGCTGATGTTTGAGATTGCTGCAAAGCCTATCAACATTTTTCTGGATTTCAACGCTGTTATTGTGAATTTGGAATCCTTACCGCCTGAAAAACAAAAATCGTGCATAGCAGAGATTGAGGAAAATGTTAGTATTCTGAAATCTTATCTGGAAGATAATATACGGGAAAAAGAAAACGAACCCAGTATTCCAGCAACAGGTATGGCCGTCTTGCGTCAGCAGTATGTACTTGCGGAAGCAATTCAAACATGGGTTTCTTCTTTGAATATTGTTTGAACTACTAAAAACCATTCTGCAAGCTACGCAGTTAAGCCGCTGAATAGGCCGCCGCAGCGGGCTTCCGGCAAGCGATTGACGGGGCCGTAATAGGATTGCTCCAATCCCCGCTGAAACGGGCTTTGAAATGCGTAGAATAAACCCATAGGAAAACGCCGGGCGCAGGGCCAGCAGGCCGCCGCGTCCGGCGCTTTCTTATGGGCTGTTCAGGATGGCCCGGATCAGTCTGCTTTGCAATCGGCGCTTCATGTACTCGTCCACCTGCACATGGGGCGTACCGTCCAGATCATAGAGCGTCCGGGTACAGAGCTTGTCCATGTAGCTCTCATAGTACCGCAAGACGCGCTCCATTGCCAGCGGATCACCGGCGCGGGCCGCCTCGATCACAGACAGGGGCAACAGTTCCCGGCCACGGAAAGTCGGCTGCTTCATTTCGCGTTCCTCCCTCCGTTGTCCTCCAATCTGTGTCGTAGTTCGTTCAAAGTCTTTGTACGGTGCCGCTGGACGGCGCTGCGGGACATTCCCACAAGGCTGCCGATTTCACCGTCTGCCAGCTCCAACACACAATGCAGGATCAAAATGCCTTGTTCCTGTTCCGGCAGACTTGCAAAGGCGTCGGCCACCAGCTCGTCCCGGATATGTAAGGTATAGCCATAGGCTGTGAATAGGATGCTGTCGCTTGGGTATTCGTCCACTGTGCAGAGCTTGCCCATTTCTTGCTGCGGCAAGGCGCTGAACTCGGTTTCCCGGTTCCGCTGGCGGCCCAAATCCCGCAGGTGGGTTCTGGCCTCGTTGCGGAGAACAGTTTTGCAGAAAGCGTCAAACCGGCAGCGTTCTCCATAACCATCAGGAGTGTACTTCATCTTCTCACCCCCGATCTGCGGGAGAGTGAGAAGATAAAGCTGCTTATTCCACTCCTTTCACTGGCAGCAATATGGCGGCCCCGGCCCGCACCGAAAAACCGCAGAAAACAACAAATTTCGCCCGGCAGGTCGCAGACCCACCGGGCAAATGTGAAAGCGATATGAAGTTTAATTACATAGTATAGTTCATACTGATGGCCGGGGCTGTCCCATGCAGGGGATGGGCTTTTTTTGAGAAGTTATTCCGTGGAAAAGCAGGTGGTATCAGCATGGCGGCTCCCTCCGTGGGCCGCCGATCTATGCTGGGCAAAAGAGAAGCAGCGGCCTTGATTTCTCAAAACCGCCGCTGGGATATGCGGAGTAAGCGCACGAAATCAACCTGCCCGGCAACGGTTTTTTTCTTTCCCCGTCGGGCGGAGCAGGCTCACTTCTTATGATTTTCAGATTTGTACTTTTGCTATTGCGCTATGATATGCTTCCTCAACAGAAGCAAGGTATCGTTCTCGGAATGCTGTTACAGCAGTTTTATCCGAAGTCACAAAATATCCTCGTGGTGTTTTTTCAATCACGCCATGCTGTTGTAGTTCCCGGAATGCTTTTCTAAGGGTTTCCGGGCTGCTCCCAGCCTTTTTTGCAATCTCTATGTATGAAGGCAGTTTGGCCCCCAGCGCATACTCTCCGCGCAAAATGCGAAAAAATATCTCATTGGCAAGGCGCTGATACACTTTTTCCCGCACATCAATATCCCAGCCCATATAATGCCTCCTTATCCAACCGCTTCGATTACAACAGTTTTGACGTGTGTGTCAGCGCAGATGCTATCAAAAGAAAAGAGCCGATAATCCGTATGCCTGCTGGCTACGGGTTATCGGCTCTGCGTCTGTGCGTCTGGCTCTTTGATAACGGTTATATTGAATTGTTTTACATGGATCAAGGTTTCTTGCCTACATTTCGGACAGAATAGCGGGAAGTTTTTGAGTTCCGTATCTTTCCGTATCTTTAATCTTGTTTTATTTCCACAAACGGGACATAATATCCAGTTTTCTTTATCCATTTTCTATTACAGCCCCCTTATCCTATTACTTACAATAAGAGGGTCTGAATTACTACAACTTCTTCGGCTTCGCACATTGCATAGTCGATTGTATTTGCAGGATAATCATTGGCATACTGTTTTGCTTTTTCCATTGTAATGTCGTCTACAATAATATGTCCGCATTTTGAACATTTTTTCGCGGGAGTATTTGTTACAGTTTTCAGAACACCATTAGTTTCAATCTCAATATTGGTGTATGCGGAAATCACTTTGCCGCCGCATTTTTTACACTTCGGTATAAACATAGATTGACCTCCTTTCCAGTTGGTATTGCAATCTTCTATCTTTGTTTACGATAGAAAATAACAGCAATGTGATATGAAACAAATTGAATAATACAACTTGTTAATATACAGGCAAATGCAAAAAGTTCCTTATGCGATTGTGCAAAGTCAAGGATACCAGATAATGCAGATACAAAAGAGGGTAATACCACCAATAACATTACAACTGCAAAAGGAATGACAGACCATAACTTTGCTTTGGTGTACCCCATTTTGAAAAATAACGGCATTTGTATTCCTGTTATTGTAGAGAAAACTAAAAATGATAACCCCAATCCAAGCATTATATCAGGCACATCGAATGTAGCTTTTCGATACAGCACAAAGCCGAGATATAGGATAATAATTACAACCATGCTGGTGAAGTAATTCAGAAACACAAAGGTGTATCGTCCAAGAACGACCTCGTTTAAGCTCACGCAAACAGAACCATATAAACGGTCAAGATGATTTTTTTCCTGTATGGCAAAAATGTTAGTAGCCATCAATGCGATAAACCATGCGCCTGTAATGCATAACACAGTTATGGAGGAACCCATAAGTCCGAACAACAAAATTACTGCAACCAATGATAAATATGAAATTCCTTGTGATTTCATTATAAAAAAATCCAGTTTTGTAATTCTCGCAACCCCTGTCATGCCTTTGTACCTCCCTTGCCAATGCAGATAATAATGTCATCAATAGTTGCGGTATCAAGAACGCAATGTTTGTATTGGACTGCCGCATTTGCAGTTATAAGACCTTCAAACCCCATAGCTGTTTTGCGTAATCCCAAAATATTTTTTTCGAGATCGGCTGTAAGATCGCAAGGTTTCCCTTTAATGAGGCGGTAACTGCTTAACAAATCTTCCATACTACCTGTAAAAATCATATTGCCTCGATTGATGAGGGTGATATAGTCAGCTACGCGCTCCAAATCGGTGGTAATATGTGTTGAGAACAGCACACTTCTTTGACCATCTCTGATATAATCTTGCAGAATTTCCAAAAACTCATCTCGAGTAAGAGGATCAAGTCCACTTGTAGGCTCATCGAGTATTAGCAGCTTGGCATCATGCGAAAACGCACACGCAAGCATTAGCTTCATTTGCATACCGCGTGATAACTCGCCAACCTTTTTATTTAGCGGTAAGTCAAAGCGTTTAACCATATCGTTAAAAATATCATGTCGCCAGTTATCGTAAAAAATAGATACTGCTTTTTCTGTATCTTTTACTGTCCAGCTATCCACATAAAATATGCTATCAAAAACAATACCAATATCCTGCTTTATCTCTTTTTCACTAACCACATTATCTTTACCAAAGGCCAAAATCCTGCCAGCATCTTTTTCAAGCATATTGAGAATAAGCTGAATTGTTGTCGTTTTTCCTGCTCCATTCGGGCCGACAAGCCCCATAATATACCCTTGTGGCAATGTGAAGCTAATATTATTCAGCGTAAAATCACGAAAACTTTTGCATACATTTTTTAATTCTAAACATTGTTCACTCATGGTTTACCTCCAATAAAAGCCGTAGGAGCTTAATAAGTTCTTCATCGGTCATAGAAGCTCGTTCAGCCGCCAATATTGCACTGTTAAGATTTTTTTCTACCTCTTGTATTAGCTGTTCTCGAATGAGATTTGAACCACTCGACATTACAAAGAATCCTTTACCTTGACGACTTGTAATAAAACCTTCTTCCTCTAACTCGTTGTAGGCTCGTGTAGTAGTCAATACACTGATTTTCAAATCCTTTGCCAACTGTCGAAGTGATGGTAGCATTTCATCTTCCTCAAGCTCACCCGACAAAATTTGTTCTTTGACTTGCTCCTTTATCTGCACATAAATCGGCAAATCTGATGTGTTTGATATTACTATGTGCATACAATCCCCCTAACTGTATTTCTTTATACATATACAGTATAGTCAGAAAGAGCAGTTTTGTCAATAGCAACAAAATGGGAAATTATGTCCATTCCTTCAATGGAAAAGTAGAACAGTAAAATGTAGCTGGGAAAACAATCATGGCTAACAGGCCCATAGGAAATGCAACAAAATATGAATAATAAAGTTTAACTTACCTGCATATAACAACATTCCATCGAGATACTATGAACTATACAATGTAAATGGGTGATGTTATATGGCGAAAGTTGAAGATTGCCCCGGCTTTGAAACTTTCGGCGCGGACGTGAAAGCTGCGCGGAAAGCAAAGCACCTGACGCGCAAGGTGCTGGCCGAAATAGTGGGAATTGAATGGCGCTATCTTGCCAATATTGAAAATAAAGGCACGATCCCCAGCCTCCCGGTTGTGATCCAGCTTATCAAAGTCTGCGGGCTTCCCGTAGAGCAGTATTTCAACCCGGAAGTCATACGCGGGGACAGCGAACAGCGGCAGCGGGTCAGCCACAAGCTGAAACTTTGCCCGGAACACTATTTGCCGGTCATTGAGGGCGCAATCGACGGGGCGCTGAAAATTGAACAATCAGCGAAAGAAACGGGGGATGTGTGAAAGCATCCTCTGTTTTCCGCTTTTACAAGGAGAGCCGCAAGGCTCTCTTATTTTTTTGCGCTTTTTTCGAGAAAGCCCCTGTTTTGCGGGTAATTTGAGGGCTTGCGAATGTACTTATAGCGGAGAAGAAGAAACGCAGCAAGCATAGGAAGTGTAGCCACACTTCCGAAAACCGGCCCGCCCCTGTCCCTGCGGGCCGTGGCCGGTTGCTTGTTGGGGAAAGCCCCAAACCCCTGTTCAGAAAGGACGGTGAATGAATGGCAAACCGAACACGAAACATTGTGCTGCGCGTCCCTGTGACGCCGGAAGAACGGGCCTTGATCCAGCAGAAAATGGCCCAGCTCCACACGAAGAACTTTTCCGCCTATGCCCGGAAAATGCTCATTGACGGGTATATCGTCCACATGGACACCAGCGACATCCGGGCGCAGACCGCGGAGCTGCAAAAGATCGGCGTCAATGTC
>OLPQ01002364.1_pt1 | contig 11078 bp, 9 predicted proteins | sample 1672451 | NCBI WGS metagenome assembly OLPQ01 (sample SAMEA3136687, study PRJEB25190) | human gut metagenome | biome: human gut; feature: human-associated habitat; material: faeces | place: Austria | collected 2013
GCAATTCATCTCACCACCTGAAGAGGTGGGAGAATTCTTGCTACATTTGTTAAAAAAAGGGCCGAAAGCTCATCAAAAAACTTTCAGCCCAATCATAATCATCAAAAATCAAACCACTTTTGTTTCACGGAGACTGACATAAGCGCCCTCATCCTGCTTGCAGAAATCTACCAGCTCGCTTCCTGTCACAAACCATACGCCCTCGTGGGCGCACATGAACTCCAGAAATTCACGGAGCATGGCGAAACGTCCCGGACTTCCGGTTGACTGCGGGTCCAGCTGCAGATTATAGCAGAGGTGATGGTTGTAATGACCGGTAAACTCATCTTTCCAGTTGGAAAGCACGTTGCTGTAGTTTGCCACACGGCCCTGTCCGAAGGGGAATGCAGGCCGGTAATTGAAGGCAAAGTACGGCAGGTCAAAGTTCGCCCACTGCTGGGGAATCTGCAAAATCTTGTCGCCTTTTTCATTGGTCTTCATGAAATAAGGACGGTCGTCGTCATAGAGATCGCTGGAGTAGGTCATCCCGTACTCTCTGGCGATATCCAGAGTCTCCAGCATCAGATCTCCGATGGGAGCCCGGAAACCGGCCGGCTTCTTTCCGCAGGCGGCCTCAATGGCCTTCACGGCCTTTCCGATGCGCTCGCGCTGCTCCTCTGTGTCCAAAAGACCAAAATTCTCATATTCATAGCCGTGGCACGCGATCTCGTGACCTCTGTCAGCGATTTCCCTGATCTTGTCCGGATAGGTCTCGGCGGTTTTGCCCGGCACGAAGAAAGTAGCTTTCAGATGAAGCTCATCCAGCAGGCCGAGAAGCCTCGGAAGACCATGAGTCATTCCGTACTGACCGAGTGACAGGGTTTTCGGCATCTCTGCCGCTTTCTTATCCAGTGACAACCAGAAGAACTCTGCTGCGAGGTTTACGGAGATAAACGCCGCACATTTTTTACCCTCCGGCAATTTCATTTCCTGTGCATACATACTTCTAGTCCTCCTTTCTCGGATGTGCTTTGCGCCAGTATTCGGCAACTTCGCTTCCGGTAGCCACCCATACATCCTTATGAGAGGTTACTTCTTTCAGCACTTCCTCAAGAACCAGATTTCGTCCCGGAGCTCCGGAGATCTGGGGATGCATCAGAAATGCGATGCAAAGTCCCATATCATAGTAGCCGCGGAACTCACGAAGATCATTGTCCTGTACATTCCGATAGCAACTGATTCGATCCAGACCAGCCGGTTCTGCCGGATAAACACTGTAGGCCTGAGCCACATAATCGTCCAGTTCCCATTTGGACGGAATCTCTACCAGATCTGTCTCTTTGCCGTCAAGAACCGTATAATACGGGATATCGTCTCCACGCATGGAGCTGGAATACAGAAAGCCCAGCTCATTCAGCAGATACGGTGTGCGTACATGCCAGTCTCCGGACGGAGTACGGAAGCCTTTCGGCTCCTTTCCTGTGATGTCCTTGATGATCTTCTGGGTCTTTTTCAGAATCTCCAGCTGCTCTTCCACTGTTTTCTCTACAAAACGCTCGTGGGTGTAACCATGGTTTCCAATCTCATGTCCCGCCTCATCAATGCGGCGGATCACATCCGGATTATGCTCTGCCACATAACCCGGCGCAAAAAATGTCGCCTTTACCTGATACTTGTCCAGTAAATCCAGAATCATGTCCACGCAGCGGTTCGGACCGTACTGTCCGATGGAACGGGCGCGAATCAGTTTCTCTGTATTAGGCTCGTCGGAAGACATGTTCTGCCAGATGATATCGCCGTCCAGATCGAACGTGAACATTGCCGCGCTCTTTTTGCCTTCCGGCCATAATGACTGACTCATGTTAAAACCTCCTCTTATGATATTTTTCCAGGTGTCTTTTCCTGTCCGTACTTCTTCACAGACAACTTATGTAATACAAAAACTACAACAGCCAGAAGGACTGCCGCTACCACCAGCATAACCGGGCTGTAATCCAGGCCTGCCAGAACAAACATGATACCGCAGATGACTGCTACCGTCACTGCATAAGGCATCTGAGTCTCAAAGTGATCCACATGGTCGCAGCTTGCTCCGATGGACGCCAGCACTGTGGTATCGGAAATCGGAGAACAATGGTCTCCGAAAAGTCCGCCGCCTACGATAGCAGCTGCTACCAGCGGAAGTGCAGAGCCCATATCGATGGCTACCGGAAGTCCCAGCGGCATCAGTACCCCCATGGTTCCCCAAGAAGTACCGGTTGCGAAGGACATAATCGCACCCAGGATAAACATTACCAGCGGCAGCATACTCGGCGCCAAGAAGCCGGAGGATATCTTAATCAGATAGCCTGCGGTATTCAGTGTGCTGGTAACGCTGGAAAGGGACCAAGCCAGTACCAGAACGATACACATGAACATGGCGTTGGAACAGCCTTTGGTGTAAATATTTATGCACTCGGTAAAGGTGTAAAGCTTATCTTTCAGGCACATGATAACCAGAACGATGGTTGCGGCAAAGAAAGCAGAAGCAATACCGGTACGAAGGTCGCTGCCTGCTACTCTGGTATGCAGGAAATCCTTGGAGAACAGGTAAGCAAACAGAACAACCAGAAGAGTAATCAGCGGAATTACCATGGTGCTGACTTTTCCGTCTTTTTTTGCTTCTTTGTCGCTGGCACTCTCACTTCTCATCGGAACGCCGCCCTCACGAAGGGTCTTACCGGTTTTCATGGCTCTGTTCTGCGCTTTCAGCATGGGGCCGTAATCCCACTGGGTAAATGCCAGCAGGCCTGCCATAAACAGAGTCAGAATTGCATAATAGTTAAAGGGAATCGCCTGAATAAAGACATCCATACCGGATACATCGGTGATAGCCGCATTGTCGAGTTCTGCCTGAATCAGGGAAATCGTGGTAACGCCCCAGCCGATAATCGGAATCATGGAACAGATCGGGGATGTGGTGCAGTCCAGAATGTAAGCAAATTTTTCTCTGGATACACGAAGTTTCTCAGCCAGCGCCTCAAAGATCGGTCCTACGATCAGAGAGTTTCCGGTGTCGGTGAACCATACGAACAGTCCGCCCAGCCAGATACCGCCTTCGCATTTTGATCTGGTGTTAACTTTCTTAGTAACCAGATTGGTAAAAGCTCCGGCTCCGCCTGAAGACGTCAACAGGGCAATAAAACCGGAGATGATAACCATCATAAACAGAGCCTGCATATTAGACGGCTCAGATAAAGCTGTGAAAATGTGCGTGTGGGTCATTTCCAGGAAGCCCGCGATCGGGTTCCAGCCGCAGATGATGGTAGATCCTACGAAAACGGAGATAGCCAGTGAAATAACAATGTTTTTGGTTATCATCGCAAGCACAATCGCCAGCACCGCGGGGATAATTGACAAGATACCGTAATCCATTTTAGTCCTCCTCGTGTATACATGCAGTCAGGTTCTGCATTTTTTCATTTCCTTTTATAGAGTAAGCGTGCCCGTTAAAGCTCCACATTACTTTCGTTGGTAAAGGGGTGATACTGCGCCGGAATGTGCCGAAGGCCGAGGCGTACGCACATTTCCGCATAAGCAACCGCGATAAAGGCCGGATCCAGTACCTTGACCGGATATTTCCGCTCCAGCTCGTCGCCATAGCCTGCCATGCCAAGACAGCCTAAAATCACGCCGTCCGCCTGATATTTTCCCACCGCTTCCTCGCAGACCAGTTCCAGATGCTCTCTGGTCGCATTGGGATTTACCCGCATTTTCTCTGCCGGAATATCCAGAGCCAGCACGGCCTGCATTTTTTCCCGGGCGATACAGTTACGCATCATGCGCCGATAAGTGCGCGGAATATTCCAGCCTGCGCCGGTGACTACCACAAAGCGGCTGCATAAGGTCTGTGCCACGGATAACGTCACCTCGCCGGGTGCAATCACCGGAATCTTCACGTTTTCCCGGAGCGCTTCCAGGCCCACATCGCTGAAACAGTAAATCACAATGGCGTCATAGCCGTCTTTTTCCGCCTTGATGGCCATTTTGACAAGTTCCGGCGCCGCAAAGGCCTCGTCCGTATGGCAGTCCAGCTCATCCGGTCCTTTCCTGATGCAGTCCACCGAGATCTCGGTTCTCGGTGAAACTGCCGCTGACAGCATGCGCTCCCTGTCATCCATGACCGGACGCTGCATCGCCTTATCTGTCATCAATACTTTGATCTTCATAGTCAGCGCTCCAGGCTGTTCAGCCACTGTCTGCCAACCTCGATCTGACGGCGAACCTCAGAGGGAGCGGTTCCGCCAAAGGATACGCGGGCATCGACACAGCTCTTGATGCTGATATCTCCCAGAAGTTCTTTGGTCACGCGCTTGTCGATCGCCTGCAGCTCCTCATCTGTCAGATCATCGAAATCGCAGCCTTTTTTCTCGCAGGCTTTTACCATATGACCTACGATGGAATGTGCCTCACGGAAGGGGATTCCCTGTTTTGCAAAATGCTCTGCAATATCAGTAGCGTTCAGGAAACCTTTGCCCAGCTGTTTCTGGATCTGATCCATACGGAACTCGGTCTTGTCCAGCATTTTTGCAAAGATATCAATGGTGGCTTTCCAGGTATCAATGGCATCAAAAAGGCTTTCTTTATCTTCCTGGAAATCCTTATTGTATGCAAGAGCAGTTCCCTTCATAACAGTCAGAAGCTGCATCAGATCTCCGTATACACGGCCTACTTTACCGCGGATCAGCTCTGCCATATCCGGATTTTTCTTCTGCGGCATGATGCTGCTACCAGTGCAGAAGCTGTCGTCGATGGCGATATAGGAAAACTCGGAAGAGTTCCACCATGCAAACTCCTCAGCCCAGCGGGAGAGATGCATCATGGAAATGGAAGCATCGCTTAAGAACTCCAGGCTGTAATCACGATCGCTGACTGCATCCATGGCGTTCTCGGTCGGAGCCGTGAAATGTAAAAGCTCACTCGTCAGATGACGGTCAATCGGCATGGTTGTTCCGGCCAGAGCGCAGGCGCCCAGCGGGTTGTAATTCAGACGCTCCAGGGTATCAGTCAGACGCTCGATATCTCTCTTGAACATCTGGAAATATGCCATGAAAATGAAACCGATGGTAATCGGCTGTGCATGCTGCAGATGGGTAAAGCCTACGGTAATCTGATCTGCATATTTATCAGCCTTCTCAAGAATGACGCTTTCCAGATAACACAGGCTGTGCAGAATCTCATAAATCTCTTTTCTCAGATACAGACGGGTGTCCACCTGACACTGGTCGTTCCGGCTTCTGGAGGTGTGCAGTTTCTTACCCACATCGCCGATCCGCTGGATCAGACGGCTCTCGATACCCATATGAATATCCTCATCCTCCACATTAAATACGATCTTTCCATCAGCAATATCCTTGCGGATTGCTTCCAGACCCGCGATGATCTGGTCTTTCTCCTCATTGGAAACGATGCCCTGCTTACCCAGCATCGTCACATGAGCGATACTGCCGTCAATATCCTCGTTGTACATTCTCTGATCAAAAAAAATAGATGCATTGTATCTCTTTACAATATCATCCATATCTTTTTCAAATCTTCCGCCCCACAAACTTGCCATTTGTAATTACTCCTTTTATAAATTATATTTTATTTGTGCTGCAATTGAATAATTATACGTTATGTACGCATATACGTCAATAGAAATACTGTACAAAGTTTTTTAAGTTAAAGCGTTACTATTGCCCAGTTGGAAAGTTCTAAATCTTCTCTATACTTTTCTGTTCCAGTTTTTCTCCGTGTTATAGATATATTATGATGTTGGGGTCAAAAGGTCTTTTGCCCCCAACTGATGCCTACGAATTGCTCCGCTGCAAAGCAGCTCCCGCAATTCTATAAACATTCGAAATCCGCTGATTTACTGCGTAAATCGCTGCTTTCTCATGTTTGGCGGGTCCCAAGTTCAAAAGCCTTATCATGCAAGCATGAACGGCTTTTTGACCTTTTGACCCTGGCATCATATTATAGATCATGACAAAGGTTCCGACTGTAATACCGAGGCGTTTGGAGAAAATCACTGCCATGACTTCAATGCCGTCCATCGCACCGCCGAAACGGATCGCAAGACCACTGCCAATACCGGATATCACGCCGCCAAACAGCGCGCAGAGCAGCAGATCCGTGCCGGCAAGAGGAGAGGCAATACTGACATTAATAGGAAAGACATCCGTGATCAGCCATGCGAAAAGAGAGTAGACCGCCACCGTATAGATCGCATAGGCAGTAAAAAGCCTGCCCAGTTTTTTCAGACCGACAGAAACAGAGGGATATTCAATAATAAAAGAAAAAAAGACAGAGACAGATACGGTGGAGTGATCTGTTCCAGCAACATGGAGGTTCCTGAAATACCGCTGTCATACAATTTGACCGGGGTCAGGAAAATCGTGATCCCAAAGGCGTTTATGATTCCTGCAACGGTAAGCATCAGTAGATTTACAACACGAAAATTCTTGGGGTGTTTCATTTTTTTGCACTCCTTTATTCAGGTGAGGGCAGCGCGCCGGTATGACGGCTGCTGCAAGGTAGAGTTGGTTACGGGCAGGTAGCGAAGCGGATTGAGAAGATCCGTTTGCAACAAAGTATAACATATGGACAGAGGGAAGAATCCCCCTATGTAAAGTTTCTATATCAAAAACAGGCAGAAATCTTATATAGATTTAACTTTGGACAAATGGAGATTTTACAGAGCCCCCCTATAATAGGCATCGTCAAGAAAAGAAGTGAAAGAGATTCATTTTGCAGTTACAACGAGTTGTGTAAAGGAGATTATTATGAAAGCAAAAAAAATCGGTGCATTATTATTGGCAACAGCAATGGCAGTCTGTACAGTACCTGTTCATGGAATGGCAGCAGAAGAAGGAACAAAGACTCCGAAATATATTTTCCTGTTCATCGGTGATGGAATGAGTTATCCGCAGGTGCAGACAACCAACTATTATCTGAATGCGATCGCAGATGACGGAGATGAGATCCTCAACAGCGAAAGCAAGCTGAATATGATGAAATTCCCGGTAGCCGGATCTGCACAGACCTATGACAGCACATCCTTCTGTCCGGATTCTGCTTCCACAGCAACTTCCATTTCCACAGGTCATAAGACCTACAGCGGAACCATCAATATGGATGAGAAGATGGAGACTTCCTATGAGACCATCGCAGAAAAACTGAAAAGACAGCTTGGTTACAAAGTGGGAATCCTTTCCTCTGTAAACTTAAACCATGCAACACCGGCAGCTTTCTATGCACATCAGGCATCCAGAAACAGCTACTATGAGATCGGGGAAGAAATGATCGAGAGCGGATTCGACTACTTTGCAGGCGGCGGACTGTTAAAAGAGACAGGAAATGACGGTGATCAGGAAAGCCTCTATACATTGGCAGAAGAAGCAGGATATACTGTTGTAAAGACAAAAGAAGAAGCGGAAGCTCTGACAAATGGAGCAAAAGCAATCGTGATTGATGAGACACTTGCAGATAGTGATGCAATGAGCTATGACATGGATCTGGAAGAGGGAGAATGGGGACTTTCAGATTATGTTGAAAAGGGAATCGAAGTGCTTAATAATGATACTGGATTTTTTATGATGGTAGAAGGTGGAAAAATTGACTGGGCATGTCATGCAAATGATGCGGCAGCAACTATCACCGATACAGTAGCAATGGACGAAGCAGTAGGAAAGGCAGTTGAGTTTTATAACGAGCATCCAGATGAGACGTTGATTCTTGTTACAGGTGATCATGAGACAGGTGGTCTTACTATTGGATTTGCAGGAACTGATTATGATACCTTCCTTGCAAATATTAGCAATCAGAAAATTTCTTATGCAAAGTTTGACTCTGATTATGTGACAGCATATAAGGAAAATAAGACAGACTTTGATACAGTAATGGCTGATATTACTGAGCTTTTTGGTTTGCAGGCACCAAATGGTGTAGCAGAAACTTCTAATAAGGCTGACAGTAAGGATGTACATCCAGAGGGAACAGATGACAAGGGAAGTCTTGTAATGACTGATTATGAATATCAGAAGCTGCAGACGGCTTATGAAGAAACAATGAGCAGAACAGGAGAAGAGTCTGAGTTTGGTCAGGAAGAGTATCTTCTGTATGGAAGCTATGAGCCGTTGACAGTAACAATTACACATATTTTAAATAACAAATCTGGTGTTAATTTTGCTTCCTATGCACATACAGGACTTCCAGTAGAGGTATTTGCGATGGGTGTTGGACAGGATCAGTTCAAAGGTTATTATGATAATACAGATATTTTTAACAAGATGGCAGAAATTACAGGAGTACAATAAATGATCAAGGACAGACTAAAAAAAAGCTCTGTCTCAATTATAGCAATTTTGTTGATCTTCATCCTCATGGCGCTTCCGACAGGCTATGAGGATGCTGCTATTTATAAAGGGACGGACAGAGTTAAGGCAAAAGTGCTTTCTACAAGCGAGGATTCTGTAATTAGTAACGGTTTGATTCAATCAGGAGAACAGTACTGTAAGGTAAAAATACTTGGCGGAAAGTTTAAGGGACAGGAAGCAAATGCAGTAAACATGCTAAGTGGTTCTTTGGAAGCTGATAAAATATTTAAAAAGGGTGATGTTGCTCATGTGGTAATAAGTTATAGTGGCGACACTATTCTTTCTATCATGATGAGTGACCATTATCGCCTAGATAAGGAAGCGCTTTTGGCGGGTATTTTTGTCTTACTGTTAATTGGATTTGCAGGAAAGACAGGCCTTAGAGCTGTATATTCTTTTGTCATTACGATATTGGCAATATGGAAAATTTTAACACCAGCCTATTTAAATGGTGCTAATCCGATTTGGTGGGGAATTGCATTGACTGCTTTTTTAACACTGTTAATAATCTTTTTAGTATATGGGTTTGATAAGAAAACGCTTGCTGCGTCATCAGGTGCACTTTTGGGTGTACTTGTAACTTGTATTATAGGCTGTATTTTTACAGAGGCTTTTAAAATTCATGGAGCCGTCATGGCTTATTCGGAAAGTCTTCTATATGCTGGATATCAGAAGCTGAATCTTTCTCAAATTTATATGAGCGGTATTTTTATCGGAGCATCAGGTGCGATGATGGATTTGTCTGTTGACATTACATCAGCAGTTAATGAAGTAATTGAAAAAAAGCCAGATATTGGTTGGAAGGAAGCTGCTCGATCAGGCATGAACGTGGGAAGAGCCGCCATGGGAACTATGACAACAACACTTTTGCTGGCGTACTCAGGAGGATATATTGCATTGCTCATGACATTTATGGCGCAAGGCACACCAATTGACAATATTTTAAATTATAAATATGTAGCAGCAGAATTACTTGATACCATTGTGGGAAGCTTTGGACTAGTGACAGTGGCTCCATTTACAGCACTGACAAGCGCATGGCTTCTCACAAAAAAGAAAAAATAAATATTCTTTACTTTAAACTGTAAAAGTTTAAATCAGCAGTTGACGTAACGTGCAGTATGGCTTATAATAAATCTATCTGTTGAGGTCGGGGGCAAGGCTTTTGCCCTCGATTGTTGTCATAGAGGGAATTTATTATAAGAAAGGGAAATGTTATGAAAAATCGAGAACGGCTTGGAAGCCGACTTGGCTTTATCATGCTGTCGGCTGGCTGTGCAATCGGCTGCGGTAATGTGTGGAAGTTTCCGTGGATGTGCGGACAAAATGGAGGCGGAGGTTTTATGCTGGTATATCTGGCGTGCCTTGTTTTATTAGGTCTTCCGGCAATTGTTATGGAGTTTGCAGTCGGACGAGCATCGCAGGCAAGTCCAGTTTTTATGTATCGAAAGCTGGAAAAACCAGGCCACAAATGGGGAATCTTTGGCATTGTATGTCTGATTGGAAATATTGCACTGATGGCATTTTATACTGTTGTTACTGGATGGATTATCTATTATTTCGTTAAGTTCTTAACCGGACAAAATGATAGTTTTGGTTTTGAGGCTATGATAACTAATCCAGGTGTAAATGTTACATTCTTACTGGTTACAGTAGTTGCTGCATTCGCAATTTTAAGCTTTAATCTGCAGGGCGGTTTGGAGCGTGTAACAAAGTACATGATGGTATCACTCTTGATTTTAATGATGGTACTTGCTATTCATGGTCTGACACTTTCAGGAGCAAAGGAAGGCTTAAAGTTCTATTTGGTTCCTGATTTTTCAAAAATTGATGGTTCAGTAGTCGTTAGTGCTATGAATCAGGCATTTTTCACGCTGTCAACAGGAATGGGCGGTATGGCAATATTTGGAAGCTATATCGGAAAGGATCGTTCTTTGATGGGCGAGTCTGTTCATGTAATTGTACTTGATACATTTGTAGCAGTTATCGCTGGTGTTATCATGTTCTGCGCATGCTTTACTTATGGACTTGAAGTTAATGCAGGACCAAGCCTCTTGTTTGATACAATGGCAACAGTATTCTCTCATATGCCTGGAGGACGCTGGTGGGGTGCGCTGTTCTTCTTGTTTATGGTATTTGCAGCTATGTCTACCGTGCTCGGTGTCTGCGAAAATATTCTTGCAATGGTTCGCGAGCTTACCGGATGGTCACGTCCAAAAGGATGCGTTGTCTGCGCTGCAGGAATCTTTGTACTTGCATTGACAACAGCACTTGGATACAGCGTAATTAAATTCCAGCCATTTGCAGAGGGAACAGCATGGCTTGATTTATGGGATTTTATTGTATCTAACAATATCCTTCCGCTTGGATCGCTTGTACTGGCACTGTTTTGTTGCAACAAGTTTGGATGGGGCTGGGATAAGTTCATGGAAGAGGCTAATACAGGAAAGGGACTTAAGATAAAGTCATGGATGAAGCCAATCTTCAAATATTTTGTTCCGGCAGCAATTTTGTTCATCTATATTTATGGAATGATTAATTTTAAGTGGAAATAAAAACAACACCTCGCATCGTATTTAATAGTACGGTTCGAGGTGCTTTTTTGTATGAGTAAGACATTAGTTAATACATACTTTGCAGTGTTTATGGCAGCATCCTTTCCAACTTCATTATATCCGGCCTGATAATAATGGAAAGAAT
>OLPQ01002371.1_pt1 | contig 11047 bp, 7 predicted proteins | sample 1672451 | NCBI WGS metagenome assembly OLPQ01 (sample SAMEA3136687, study PRJEB25190) | human gut metagenome | biome: human gut; feature: human-associated habitat; material: faeces | place: Austria | collected 2013
CCGCGAGCAACGAGCCAAGTAGCCATGCTTGCATGGATATTTGGCGACTGCCGCGCGGAATTTAATTTAGGGAGGCATAAAAATGGGGAGTAAGATATTGGTTGTAGATGACGAGCGGGAGATCGCCGACGTAGTAGAACTCTACCTGAAAAATGAAAACTATCAGGTCGTGAAATGCTACAACGGCCGCGACGCTCTGGAAGCTGTGGAAAAAGAGAAGCCGGACCTGGCTCTTCTCGATGTGATGCTGCCGGATATCGACGGCTTCACAATCCTGCAGAAGATCCGTGAAAAATACACCTTTCCGGTGATCATGCTCACGGCCAAAACCGAATACATGGATAAAATCAACGGACTGACCCTGGGGGCCGACGATTATATCGCGAAGCCCTTCAATCCGCTGGAGCTCATGGCGAGAGTCAAGGCACAGTTAAGAAGGTCCACGAAGTACAATGAGGGAAATCGGTCTCAGGAGGACATCATCGACTTCGGTGGGCTTTTCCTAAACCGGAATACCCACGAATGTATTTATAATGAAAGAGAACTGACCCTCACGCCCATCGAGTTTGACATTCTCTGGATTCTCTGCGAGAACCGGGGGCAGGTCATCAGCTCCGAGCAGCTCTTTGAGCAGGTCTGGAAGGAAAAATACTACAAAAACAGCAACAATACGGTGATGGTCCACATCCGTCATCTCCGCGAGAAAATGAGCGGACCGACGGGAAAATCGGATTTCATCAAGACCGTCTGGGGAGTGGGATACCGCGTTGAAAAATAATTACCGGAAGTTAAAATGGAGCCTCATGCTCCGTACTGTGCTGATGGCGTTTTTTTCCCTGGCGGTGGGCTATATCATCCTGGTGGTCCTCATTGACGGCGTGCTCCAGGACAGCTTCCCGGCCATGATCATCAGCCTTCTGATGAAGTTCGGAATGAGCCAGACGGAGGCTGACCGCGTCTACGGCACGGTCTTCATGCAGAACAAAGGTCTCTTTGTGGCGGTGGGCTTTATCATTTTGTTCCTGATCTTTTTCTATCTGGCCATGTCAAAAGTCACCAGGTACCTCAACAGTATCGGTACGGAGATCGAGACTATTTTAAGTAATTCCGAGGCTCCTGTGACGTTGGAGCCGGAACTGAGGCCCATTTCTGAGAAGCTCAACACCCTGAAAATGACGCTGAAACGCCGGGAGTACGAGGCCGTGGAGAGTGAGCAGCGAAAAAATGACCTCGTGGTCTTTCTGGCCCATGACCTCAAAACGCCGCTGACCTCCATCATCGCCTATCTCACGATGCTGGACGAACAGCCGGGGCTTTCCGAGGAGGACAAGAAGAAATACATCCATATTTCCCTGGAAAAATCGATCCGGCTGGGTGAGCTCATCAGCGAATTTTTCGAGATCACGCGCTTCAATCTTCAGGATATCGTGCTTCAGAAGGAAACGTTGGATCTCTCCATGATGCTGGAGCAGCTGGCGGATGAGAGCTATGCGGTGCTGGCAGAGAAATCCCTGACCTGTTCGATCCACACGGACGACAATCTGCTGGTGGACGGGGATCCGGACAAGCTGGCCCGGGTTTTCGATAACCTCTTAAGAAATGCCATCGCCTACAGTTATCCCGGCACGAACATTGACATCCAGGCTTTCGGGGAGAAAAAGGACATCATCATCACGTTTTCCAACCAGGGCGATCAGATCCCGCCCCAGAAGCTGAATTTCATCTTTGAAAAATTCTACCGTGTGGACAATGCCCGCCAGAGCCGGACCGGAGGCGCGGGCCTGGGTCTCTCGATCGCGAAAGAGATCGTGGAGCTTCACGGCGGAGCCATCGCGGCTTCGAGCAGCCCGGTCTGCACCCGTTTTACCGTGAAACTTCCGAGACATCAGGAGGATCAGCAGCCCGCAGCAGCGAAAAAATGGGGCCGCATCGCAAAAAATGGAGGAAAAGAATGAAAAGATCCAGGAAAAAGAAGACCATTGGCGATTTTATCTGGAGGCTCGTCTTTCTGGCGGCACTGGTCGTTTTCTGCTACTGCGCCTTTCAGCTGGTGACGATCTATCTGGAATATAAGAAAGGTACTGACGAATATTCCTCTCTGGAGCAGCAGTATGTGACGGAGGATACGATAAGCGGCACGACGGAAAACAACACCCCGTCAGGTATCGGCGACGGCACCCGGACTGGCAGCGACGGAAGTGAAGCCACCGGCGGCACTTCTGAAACTACTGGAAAAGTCGAGGGTTCCGGCACGGCCGAAGATCCCTACACCACGGGAGAGACCGAGACGGAGATCGAGACCGACGCGGAAGGAAAGACGACCGTGAAGGCTTATCCGGTGCTCAAAAACCCTGTAGATTTTGAGAGCCTGAAAAAGGTCAACGAGGATATCATCGGCTGGATCCGCGTCAACGCGCTGGATATCAGCTACCCGATTGCCCAGAGTACGGACAACGATTATTATCTGCACCGGACCTTTGAGCGGGTGGACAACTTTGCCGGGTGTATCTTCATGGAATATCAGAACCACAGCGATTTTTCCGATAAGAACACAATTATCTACGGCCACAACATGAAGAACGGTTCCATGTTCGGCACCCTCCGGAAATTTTACGAGGACGAAGTCTACGAGAAAGCCCCCTATTTCTGGATTTACACGCCGGACAAGATTTACCGCTATGATATTTTCTCCTGCGCGGAGGTGCCGGTGGACAGCCTGGCCTACCAGATCACCTTCTCCGAGGAGGGAAGCTTTGAGAAATACATCGATGACGCTTACAGCCGTTCCGTGGTAAAGGGAAATGACATCAAGGTGACGGCGGAGGATAAAATCGTGACCCTCTCCACCTGTACAGGCAACGAGTCCACGCGGTTTATCGTCCAGGGCAAGCTCAGCAAGACCTACTGGTCGAAAAAGAAATAAAAAGGAGGTATCCGGAATGGATGAAAAGATTGAGAAGCTGAAAGAATGGATTGACGGCAGTGATAATATTGTATTTTTCGGAGGCGCGGGCGTTTCGACGGAAAGCGGAATCCCTGATTTCAGAAGCCAGGACGGCCTTTACAATCAGGAGTATGCCTATCCGCCGGAGACCATCTTAAGCCACACTTTTTTCATGCGGAATCCGAAGGAATTTTATCGTTTTTACCGCAATAAGATGCTGGTTCTGGATGCGAAGCCCAATGCGGCCCACCGGAAACTGGCCCAGTGGGAGAAGGAGGGGCGTCTCAAAGCTGTCATTACCCAGAACATCGACGGCCTCCATCAGAAGGCCGGAAGCAAGGAAGTTCTGGAGCTTCACGGCAGCATCCACCGGAATTACTGCACGCGCTGCGGCAAATTTTTCGATGCGGAATACATGCAGCGGGCTGAGGGCGTGCCGAAATGCGAATGCGGCGGCATCATCAAGCCGGACGTGGTCCTCTATGAGGAAGGGCTGGACATGCAGGTGGTTTCCAAGGCCATCCAGTACATTTCCAAGGCTGACGTCCTCATCGTGGGCGGCACTTCTCTGGTGGTTTACCCGGCGGCCGGCCTCATCGACTACTATAATGGAAAGAAACTGGTGATGGTCAATAAGTCCGTCACCCCGAAGGATGCGGGAGCAGACCTTCTGGTGCAGGGAAGCATCGGCGAGATCTTTTCCCAGATTTGAAAATGAACGGAGAGAAAACAATGGATTACCAGGTGGGAGACATCGTAAAACTGAAAAAACCCCACCCCTGCGGCAGTTATGAGTGGGAAATCCTCCGGGTCGGAGCCGATTTTCGCCTCAAATGCACCGGCTGCGGCCACCAGATCATGGTGGCCCGGAAGCTGGTGGAGAAGAACACGCGGGGGCTGAGGAAAAAAGAAGAGTAAGAGAAAGCGTCAGGAGGAAAAAGAAAAAATTTATTACGTTCAGTGAAAAAGTATCGTCTGAGAAAAAATCTCAGGCGATATTTTTTGGTAAATACTGCTGAATTATGATGAGTAATCCGTTTACTTTTATACTAAATTGCTTTATACTCTTATAAAACAGGTCTGTGACCTGTACTGGAAAGAGAGAAGGGAGGAAAAAGTTATGTTTTGTCAGGAATGTGGACAGAAATTAGCCGATGGGACAAAATTTTGCCCATACTGCGGAGCGAAGATTCAGGCTGCTCCGCCGCCAGTGGAAGAAACGACAGAGCAGGAAGAAACTGTTGAAGTAAGGCCGGAACCCGAGGAGGAGGCTCCCCCTCCAAAGAATCCGGCTCCCAAGCCGAGACCGAAAACGGCTCCGACACCGGAAGCTCCGCGCCCAGCGCCGGAGCCAGCGCCCAAGCCCGCCGGAAAGGGCGGTAAGACCGGGCTTTACGCCATTGTCGGTCTCGTGGCCGTCATCGTTCTGGCTGTGGTGCTGATCAAAGGTGTTTTCGGCGGAGGGACTACCGTATCCGTCATGGACTGCGTGAATGTGACGATCAGCGGTGTGGACGGCAATGGCCGGGCTTACTTTGATTTCGACATTCAGCCCATTTTCGACGCGGTTTCCAAAAAGATGACGCTGACGGAGCGCATGCGGGAGGAGATTCAGGATCTGACGGACGATATTTACAAGGATATCGTGCTCTCCGATGACAGTAACCTTTCCAACGGCGACAAAGTCAAAGTGAGCAGCAGCGTGGACAAGGATCTTCTCAAAGCCTATAAAGTGAAGCTGAAAAACGGCGACAAGACGATAAAAGTAGAAGATCTGGTGAAGGTTCAGGAGGTAAACGTCAAGGACTACGTTCAGGTAGAGTTTTCTGGTTTTGACGGCTTTGGAGCCGTGTATCTGAATCAGGATTATGACGGCCTGATCTCAGCGACGGCTGAACTGATCCGCAAGGCAGACAATTCCGAGGAAGCCGAGGAGTACATTTCAGACTCCCTTCCTTCTGTGATCTACAACATGTCCTGGATCTACGAGGGTGAAGATTACCAGAAGAACGGCAACGAAGTGACCTACCACTGCAGCGGACCGGATTACATCGAGAAATACGGCATTCATTTTATCTATGAGGATGTCACCGCGACGGTGGATGGACTGATTCCGGTGGAGACCCTCTCTCTTGCAGATTATATGAAGCTTTCCTGCGAGGGCATCAATGGCAGCGCCTATGCCCGGGCTGAACTGGACGAGGAAAAACTCCTTGATTACCTGACCGAGCTTTTTGAAAAAGAGCAGCGCGGAGCCTATGGAGCAGCAGGAGAGAATTTCGATGCGGCCACAGAGGCAGAATCCGCGGTCAACAGCATAAAGAATACCTGGAGAGAACAGTTTGTCACGATGGCAGATCCCAGTGAGAATCTCTCCAACGGCGATGAAGTGACCGTTACCCTCACTCCGAGCTATACGGATAATAATGAAGTAAATATGGTCGGAGCCGGCTTTACTCTTATTGGCGGAAGCGGCACCTTCACCGTGGACAGTCTGGGAGATTATCACCTGGGTATCACCTCCACGGAGGATGAGGAGCTCAAAGCGTTTCTGGCTCCCTATGAGACAAGTATCGAGGCGGCCTTCGATGAGAAGAAAGACTGGATTAATCAGGATGCTTCCCAGTATGGCTGGGTTGCCTGGGATCAGGTACCGGATGGCAAAGTGACGCCGGTGCTGGAAAAAGTCGATACCGTCACCTGGGACGAGGGCGATTACTACGATGCCGGAAATATGATGCTGGCCGTTTATCATATGAGCCTTCCGGTGCGGCAGTTTGACCGTTCCATGACAACGCTGGATATTTACTACGGAATGAAATTCAACAACGTGGTGAAGACAGATGACGGAAAACTGAATTATGATTACGATCCCGACACCAGTTTCCTGGTAGGGGACGAAAAGCTGAACAGCTGGCTGAATGACCACAAGAACAATGTGATGGAAAACGGCACCAATGTGCAGGAAGAGGAAGCGGTCGCTGATCTTACCGGCGTGCAGGAGACCGGGGCAGCCACCGAGGGCGAGACAGAAGAAAACACCACAGAAGCGGCAGTTGAGGCCATTTCCGTGGAAACGCCCCAGGCAGGAACCATCGCGGAGGGCGCAGCCAATCAGGCAGCAGCCACCGTTGTCTACGAGGGTCACACCTACGCAAGATTCGATATCGCTTTGAATTATTCCCAGGCGGAGAAGTTCTGCGAGCAGGCAGGAGGCCATCTGGCAACCCTCACCTCCTGGAGGGAAAACCTGGCAGTACAGAGCATTCTCGATGATGCATCTTACGACGAGTACTGGCTTGGAGCCAGCGACGAAGAATGGGAGGGCAGCTGGAAATGGACCACCGGGGAAGCCTTCGACTGGACTAACTGGGATGACAGCCAGCCCGATAACTATAACGGAGACGAAGATTTCCTGACGATTTATTCCTACTACGGAAGCTGGAATGACCGTTCAGCGGACGAGGAAGACATCGGTTTCGTTCTGGAGATCGATCCCGTGTCCGAGGGAAGCCCCTCCGGAGAATATGACCTTCTCTCCGATCTGGTTGCTTCCGGTTTCCACAACTGTGATATCTGGAAACAGCTCGAAGATCCCTATGGAAATAAGCATTTTGCCAGCGTGGTTCTCGATGCTTCCGAGAATGGCTGGGTGAAATATGAGCTGGACGAAAACTACAACCTCTTCACCGCGACGTTAAGCACCTGTACCGACGCGGAGAGCGACGCTTCCTTTGAGATCGCCATCTGGGGTGACGGAAAGCTTCTCTACAGCCGCTACAATTATCAGAAGACCGACGCGCCGGAGACTATCGCGCTGAATACGACGGGCATCAGTAAGCTTTCGATCAAGATGGCGAACCGGGGAGGCTATAATAACGGTTTCCTTGGCCTGAACGAGGCGAAGCTCTGGAAAAACGGCACGGCGGAGACTCTGCCGGTGCTCGTGGATGAGCTGGGCGATCTGACGCTGATTGACAGCGAGGAGTACGGCGATTACAGCGAAGGCGAGATGTACACTGATGTTTACGGAAATGTCCATGAAAACTGGTACGATTTCGAGGAGGAAGACCTGGGAGCAAGGGCTGTCTACTGGCTCGGCGGCAAATACACCACGTTTGAAGGAACGGTTCTCACAGGAACGGGCAGTTATGACACAGGAACTCTGAAGATTTTTGCAGATGGCACAGAGGTTTATTCCATTTCTGAGCTGGATGTTTACCAGGGCGGCCAGAATTTTTCTCTGGATGTAACCGGAAAAGAAACACTGGAGATTGATGGCTATGGAGTGGTCTATGTGGCAGATACCAGACTGGTCCGGGCTGAGAGCGAGACGCTTGCACCGGTGACAGACCGCTACACCTTCCCGGAGCTTCCGGAGGCTGTGGAAGAGCGGGCCATCGATTATCGGATCTATAAAAATAAGAAATACTACCGCTTCGACCAGGGCCTGACCTGGAGCCAGGCAGACGCCTTCTGTAAAGCAGCAGGCGGAACACTGGCAATGCCGAAGAATGCGGCGGAAAACAGCGCCATCTTTGATCTCATTGACGATGGTAATTACGAGTATTACTGGCTGGGAGGCTATAAAGCAGGAACGATCTGGAAGTGGAACGACGGAGAAACCATCAATGCCGACGGTTTCTGGGGCAGCAGCCAGCCGGATAACTATGAAGAGAATGAAAATTACCTCTGCATGTATTCTTACGATGATTCCTGGAATGATCTTTCCGATCAGAACGAGGGCTTCGTGCTGGAGCTCACGGCGGCAGAACCCGTGGATGACACGGCCGTAATGCTCACGAGCCTGGAATGGCAGGAAAATTATTCTTCTGAGATCGTCAACGGTTATGACGGAGCCAACCTTTATCCCAACAGCGTGAAGCTTTGGGCTTCCGAGGATGCTTATTTCCGGGTAGCCTTAAACGGTGCTTATCAGACCCTCAGCGGAATTCTGGACACGGATGGCGGTTCTTCTGTAAATGCAGATTTCTCTCTGGCGATTTTCGGAGACGGAAAGCTTCTCTACAAGAAGGAGCATTTCACCAGAAAAGATTCCAGGGAAGTCTTCTCTGTCGATGTTTCCGGTGTGAAGACTCTGACCGTGGAGACGGATAACCCCGGAAGCTATGACGGCGGTTATGTCTATCTCATGGACCCGGAGCTTACCAGGGCGGAGGTGAGTGCTTCCTCCGGTATCGCGAAGCTCTCTGAGCAGGTGCTGGTGGATGGCATTGGCGAGACCTATATCGCCGGACTTTTCCGGGATTCCTACGGAGAACTCCACGACGGCTGCCTGAAGCTTGCCGCAGGAGACGGCGCGAAAGTGACCTACAATGTAGGCGGCGCCTACACAACCCTTTCAGGAAGTATCGCAGCCGGTGATAAGACGAGCTACGAGGGCGGCATTTCCGTGAAGATCTACGGAGATGGAAACCAGCTCTATGAAATCTCTGATTTTGGAAAAATGACGGGAACCCAGAGCTTTGAGGTGGATATCACAGGCTGCCAGGTAGTTGCGATTGAGGCATCAGGCGACTATGATTCCTGTGTTTATGTGACAGACGATCAGCTGAAATAGAAGGAAAGTGAAAAGTTAAGATGAAAAAAGGACTGAAAAAAATCCTGCCGGGCACAGGGGCAGTCCTGCTGGTTCTGGCAGGCGGGGTCATGGCCGGAGCAGCTGGAAAAGAGCAGGAATATATTTTTCCGGAGGTGGATAAGGAGCTTCTGACCGAGGAGGATGTAAAAGACCTCCCGGCTGAGCTCCTGGCCTACGGCCGCTATGAGATCCTGGCAAAACATGGCGAATTGTTTGAATCGGAGGAATTGAAGGAATATTTCGGAAATCAGAAATGGTATTTTGGCTTCCTCTCCGACGAGAAAGAGGTGGAAGGACTCTTAAATGACATTGAGAAAGAGAACCTGGCCTTCCTGGAAAAGAAGGAAAAAGCCGAAGGCGGGTACGAGCTGGATCAGAAGGATTTTGATTACGAGATCGTGAAAAAATGGTTGGAGGGCACTTATGTGGCGGGGGAGGAGACGACCCGGAAGACTTCTGAGAAGAAGACGAAGGAGACGGAAACCGAAGCGCCTGCGACAGAAGCTCTGGCAACAGAACCGGCCACTGAGACACCTGCGACAGAAGCCCCGGAAACAGAACCGGTTACCGAGGCACTTGCGCCGGAGCCTGCAACAGAAGCCCCGACAGAGTCTGTGACCGAGACTCCTGAGACAGAAGAGCATGTGACCGACGGAAAATTCGAAGATCTCTCCGATGTGGACCTCTTTTCCCTCTCCCAGGACGAGCTGGCAACGACAGTCCGGGAGGAACCGGAGACGGAAGCGGAGAGCGAGACAGAAAGTGAAACGGAAACAGAGAGTGAAATCGAGGCCGACACCCGCAACGAGTACATTTTCCCGGATATGGATACCCGGTATCTGACCCAGGATGAGGTATCGAAGCTCTCCCTCCAGGCTGTCTGCTATGCCAAGAACGAACTCTACGCCCGCCATGGAAGAAAGTTCCTCTCCCAGGAACTTAAAGACTATTTTAACGATAAAACCTGGTACGAAGGCACCGTGGACCCGGACAGCTTTTCGCCCGGTGTCTTCAACACCTACGAGAACGACAATCTGCTGCTTCTCGTCAGCGCCGAGGAAAAACTCCTGCCCGGCGGCTATGTGCTGGATCAGCAGGGCTACGATATCCATAAAGTGGATACAGCCTGCAAACACACCCTCGGGGAGACAGCGAAGACGGGAGACACCTCCGGGTATGTCTTTGTGGTCATCGATTCCGACAGCATCATGCACGACGATGCCCGGCTGGTAAACGGCAAAGTCGTGGATGCCAACGGAAACGAGATCCCCGGCTGTTACGAGCGTGAGGATGGCCGGGTGGCAGATGCCCTGGGAAACATCATCAATCCCCAGGAAGGCCAGCTGGTAAAAGAAGAACTTTTTGCTGACAATCTGCTTGGCTCTGAATAGTTACAAAAAAACTGCCGCTTCGGAAAGTAAGATTTCCGGGCGGCAGTCTCTTTTTATGCGGTTTTGTGTACTTCTTCCAGCTGGGCGGTGTAGAGCTTGTAGTAGTAACCTTTTTTCGCCATAAGTTCTTCATGGCTTCCGGTCTCCATGATGCCGCCGTCATCAATGTACATGATCCGGTCGCAGCCGCGGATCGTGGAGAGACGGTGGGCGATGATGAAGGAGGTTCGTCCCTGAAGCATGGCGTTGAGGCCGGTCTGCAGGGCTTTTTCCGTCTGGACGTCGATGCTGGAGGTGGCCTCGTCGAGGATCAGGATGGAGGGATCGGAGAGCAGGGTTCTCGCAAAGGAGATGAGCTGTTTCTGGCCCTGACTCAGCATAGAGCCGCGTTCCCGGACTTCCGTATCGTACCCCTCGGGCATCCGGCTGATGAAGTCGTCGGCGCAGACGATTCTGCTGGCTTTGCGGATCTCATCCTCGGAGGCAGTCAGTTTTCCGTAACGGATGTTGTCGCCGATGGTTCCGGAGAAAATGAAACTGTCCTGCATCATGATTCCCATCTGGGAACGGAGAGAGTGGATCGTCACTTCGGAGATATCCTGGCCATCGATCAGCACCCGGCCGCTGTCCACGTTGTAGAAGCGGGAGATCAGGTTGACGATGGTACTTTTTCCGGCGCCGGTGGGGCCGACCAGGGCCACGCTCTCGCCGGGTTTCACCGTGAAGGAGACGTCTTTTAAGATCTTTTTCGTCTCGTCGTAGGAGAAGGCCACATGGTCGAAGGTGACTTCGCCGCGGATCGTGGGCATCTCTTTCGCATTTTCCTTGTCGGAAACCGTCACCGGCTCGTCCATGGTTTCAAAGATACGCTCCAGATAGGCGATGTTGTTGATGAAGTTGTTGAAAATGTTTCCTAGGTTCATGATGGGCTGCCAGAAGAAGGAAGCGTAGCTGGAGATCGCCACGATGGTTCCGAGGGATTTGTTTCCCTCTCCGAAAATCACGAGGCCGAAGAGGAAAATCGCGGCCCGGACGCAGACGGAGATTGCGTCGATGCCCGGCCACACCAGGTTGGAGTAGCGGACAGCCGTGTTCCAGGTCCGGCGGCAG
>OLPQ01002373.1_pt1 | contig 11026 bp, 8 predicted proteins | sample 1672451 | NCBI WGS metagenome assembly OLPQ01 (sample SAMEA3136687, study PRJEB25190) | human gut metagenome | biome: human gut; feature: human-associated habitat; material: faeces | place: Austria | collected 2013
TTTCTCATCGTGATGCGGCAAAATAGACACCATGAATAATTTTTTTATTATTGCAAATAAGCAAAAAGATATTAATCTTGAAATTACAGAACAGATCAGACATCATATTTCAAGATTGGGTGCAGTATGTAATATCTATGACCAATATGACAGAGATGTCTCTTCAATTGATATACCAGAAGAAACACAGTGTATTTTAGTAATTGGAGGGGATGGAACTATTCTTGCGGCAGCAAGGATGCTGGTTGGAAGTAATATTCCGTTACTGGGAATTAATCTTGGAACACTTGGATTTCTTGCAGATGTGAACCTTGCAGATTTGTCAAAGACTCTGGATTTACTGCTCCAGGACCAGTACCAGGTAGAAAATCGCATTATGCTCACTGCAGAGGTGTATAAACAGGGAAAAAAAGCAGCAACATATATTGCATTAAATGACTTTAACATTAATCGCTTTGGAGCATCCAGAGTTATTGGATTAAAGGTAGGCATCAATGGTTCAGTCATTGATCGTTATCGTGCAGATGGAGTGATCGTTTGTACTCCAACCGGTTCTACCGGATATAATTTATCCGCCGGTGGTCCAATCATCAATCCGACCTGTAAAAACTTTGTGATCACTCCAATCTGTCCGCATTCCCTGACCGCACGAAGTATCGTCCTCGCAAAGGAAGATATTGTAACAGTGGAAGTAGAACAGATCAGAAGTAACATCAAGGAAGAGGCAATTATTTCTTTTGATGGAAGAGAGGGCCTTTCTCTATTTCCTGGGGACCAGGTGAAAATATATAAATCGCAGGAGGTAACTCCGTTTATTAAGGCAACGGAAGTCAGCTTTGTACAGATTTTGAAGGAGAAGCTTTTATAACAGAAGTGGAGATAATAAATGAAGGGAAAACGACAGGAAAAAATACTGGAGATTATCCGGACAAATGATATAGAAACACAGGAAGAACTGACGAAAAAATTGTCAGAAGCAGGATTTTCTTCTACGCAGGGAACCGTTTCGAGAGATATCCGCGAATTAAAACTTACCAAGGTTACCGGTGCAAATGGAAGACAGAAATATGCACCGATTCAAGCAGAGGATATTCATGTTTCTAGTAAGTATAAAAGAGTATTGTCAGAAGGAATCCTTCACATGGACAATGCGGAAAATATTTTAGTACTGAAAACTGTTCCAGGCATGGCGATGGCATGTGCGGCGGCAATAGATTCTATTTCTCTTCATGGAGTGCTGGGGTGTATTGCCGGAGACGACACGATCATGTGTGTGGTGAAAGAAACTTCTATGGTGGAAGAAGTCATGAAGGAAATTGACACAATTATGAAAGGACATCGTTAACATCGGAGGTTGCTATGCTCATAAATTTACACGTTAAAAATCTGGCACTTATCGAGGAAACAGAAGTAGATTTTACAGATCATCTGAATATACTTACCGGAGAAACCGGTGCAGGTAAATCAATCCTGATCGGGTCGATTCAATCTGCACTTGGTGCAAAGATTCCAAAGGATATGATAAGAAATGGCTGTGACAGTGCATTAATTGAACTGATCTTTCATACGAAGAGCGAGGCTGTACGAAAAAAGATGGAAGAATTTGAAATTCCATTTGAAGATGGTGAGATTATCATATCAAGAAGAATTACCAATCATCGTGTGATTAATAAAGTAAATGATATCAGTGTAACAATCGGAAGATTAAAAGAGCTTTCACCGCTTCTTCTTGATCTTAGCGGGCAGCATGAAAATCAGCTTCTTTTAAAACCGCAGAATCATTTAAAGATCATTGATAGTTACCACAGGAATCTGATTACGCCAATAAAGGAAAAAACCGCATCTCTTTATCATGAATACCAGGAACTTAGGCAAACGCTTTCTGAACAGAATATGGGAGAAGAGCAGAGAATCCGGGAGATGGAGTTTTTAAAATATGAGATTCAGGAGATTGAAGAGGCCAATTTACAGTCAGGAGAGGATGAGACATTAGAAGCGCAATATCAGAAAGTGTCTCATGCGAGAGAAATTCTTTCTGATTGTTCAGCAGTACATGAAATGACGGCAGGACAAAGTGGCTGCGCAGGAGATTTAATTGGTTCAGCAGTACAAAAGTTATATACGGTAGAAAGCATGGATGCCGGGGCGAAGGGACTAACGGAACAGCTGCAAACGATAGATTCATTGCTTAATGATTTTAACAGAGAGCTGTCCGGATATATAGATTCTATGGAGTTTGATGGAGAGCAGTTTGCTGAACTGGAAGATCGGTTAAATCTTATTAATCATTTAAAAGCAAAGTATGGAGATTCCATAGAAAAAATACAAAAATATCATGATGACAGCGTTGAAAAATATGAAAAACTTTCCAATTATGAAGAGTATATTTCCAAGATAAAAAGGGAATTATCTAAAGTGAGAGAAAAGCTGGACATACAGTGCGATAAACTGACTTCTTTGCGAAAAGATGCGGCAATTCCTTTAACGCAGTTGATTAAAGAAGCGCTGCGCGATCTTAATTTTTTAGATGTGGAATTTGAAATTGCCTTTGAGCAGTCAGAACAGTACTCTCCTCATGGAAGAGATACGGTTTGTTTTATGATTTCTACGAATCCTGGTCAGGCAGTCAGACCGTTGCATGAAATCGCATCTGGAGGTGAACTTTCCCGAATCATGCTGGCAATTAAGTCGATTCTTGCAGATGAAGAGGGAATAGAAACATTGATTTTTGATGAAATTGATACCGGAATCAGCGGACGAACAGCGCAGAAAGTTTCGGAAAGGCTTGCCTGCATCGCGAAAAAGAGACAGGTAATCGCTATTACGCATCTGCCTCAGATTGCGGCAATGGCAGATGCACATTATCTTATCGAAAAAACAAGTGATTCCAATTCTACGATCAGTAATATTTATTTACTTACCGAAGAAGAATCTATAAAAGAACTTGCCAGAATGCTTGGCGGTGTTCGTATTACAGATGCCGTTTTACAGAATGCAAGGGAAATGCGTACCCTGGCAAAACAGTAAAATATGTCTGTTTGAAACAGCAGTATGCCTGCCATACTAAGTGAAAACTTAGATATGGGGGCATTTTTTATGAGGAAAAATTTAAAAGGGTTCTATATAGTATTGTTGGTTTTCATCTTGTCAGTCATAGGAAAGTATGGGTCTTATCTACAATCAGAAGATGTATTTTCTACGCAGATACAGAGGCAGAACAAAAAGTTATCCCAGAAGGAGAAGAATACAAAGGTTTATGCGTCAGGTGTTCCGATCGGTATTTATGTAAAGACAGAAGGAATTCTTGTTCTCGGATTACAGCAGGTAGAATGTCAGAATGGAAAATCTGTTTGTCCAGCCGCCTGCAAAATAAAAGCAGGAGACTATATTCTTACTTTAAATGGACAGAAAATCACGACAAAACAGCAATTTATACATTTATTACAAAAAAATAGGGAAAAAGAAATTGTTTTAACCGTTAAAAGAAAAAATAAAATAATAAAAATAAAAATAAAACCAGTGTATTCAGGTAAAAATAATTGTTATCAGATTGGGGTATGGATAAGGAATGATACACAGGGGATAGGAACGATTACTTTTATCAGGGAAGATGGAACCTTTGCAGCGCTTGGTCATGGAATTAGTGACGGAGATATCGGAGTGCAGTTTCTGATAGAAGGAGGAAGTGCTTACCGGGCCGATATTGCCTCTATTCTAAAAGGAAAGGCAGGTAAGCCTGGTGAAGTAATTGGAACGATCAATTATGTACCACAAAATTATCTGGGAGAAATATATGCGAATACAACAGGCGGTATATTTGGAAAAATGATAAAAAATAAAAAAGAATTTTGTGTGGGCGAAAAACTTCCTGTCGCCAAAAAATCAGAAATACAGACAGGAAGAGCATATTTAAGAAGCAGTATCAGTGGAAAAAGTAAAGAGTATTCCATAGAAATAGAAAGAATCTTTCTTCATGAAAAAGATTCTTTAAAAACTCTAAAGATAAAAGTGACCGATTCGGAACTGATCTCACTCACCGGTGGAATCATACAGGGACTCAGTGGCAGTCCTATTTTACAAAATGGAAAGTTAGTTGGAGCAGTGACACATGTTTTGATTGATAATCCTGAAATGGGTTATGGTATATTTGCAGAAAGTATGCTAGAATAAAAAACGAATTTGACAATGACAGATATTGCAAAAATAAGGACAGGTAAGGTAAAAGGAACGATGAACAGTAACAATTTAAGTGATTATTATTATAACCATTCTTTTATGGAAAGGCTTCGGAAGCGGCTTCCGGAAATTCTTCCGAACACATATTGTATAGTAGCAATTGATATTGAACATTTCCGCCTTTTTAATAAATTGTATGGGAGAAGTTCAGGGGATGAAGTCATTCGTTATATTTATACCTGTCTGAAACAAAGTGCGTTAGAATATGACGGAATTGATGCGTATTTAGGTGGAGATAATTTTGTGGCTTTTTTGCCGGATGATGATGAAGTACTTAATAATATACGTCAGAAGATTATAAAGAAGTTTAGTGAGTGGAATAATACATCTGCCTTTTTTCCATTGTTTGGTGTATATACAATAAAAGATACTTCTGTTTTGCCGGAATTAATGTATGATCATGCAATGCTCGCCTTATCTCATGCCGAAGAAGATTATAAGTGGCATATTTGTCGATATACGATAGAAATGGAATCCAGCTTAGAAAAAGAAGTTTATCTTTTAGCAGCAATAGAAGAAGGATTAGAAAAAGGCGAGTTTACCTTTTTTGCACAGCCACAATGCAATATTGCAACCGGACAGATTGTAGGAGCGGAGGCCTTAGTACGTTGGCAAAAGCCGGATGGAGAGGTTCTTTTACCAGGAGGATTTATCCCCGTATTAGAAAAGAACAAGATGATAGATCAATTAGATCGTTATGTCTGGGAGAAGGTCTGTCAGTGGCTCAAAGGCTGGATTGACCAGGGCTATTCTCCTGTTCCGATTTCGATTAATGTATCACGTATTGATATCTATGCAATGGATGTTCCAAAGTATATTTTTTCCTTACTTGAGAAGTATCAGATTCCGGAACATCTCATTAAGATCGAGATTACAGAAAGTGCCTATACAGAGAATAATAACAGGATATCACATGCAGTAAATACCTTTCGAAACAGAGGGCTTGTTGTTATGATGGATGATTTCGGCTGTGGCTACTCTTCTCTAAATATGTTAAAGAATATACCAGTTGATGTGTTGAAGCTTGATATGCGCTTTTTACAATTTAAGGAAGAAGAGCGACAAAAAAGCGCTAATATTCTGGAATCAATCGTAAACATGGCTGGACTTTTACATCTTCCTATTGTTGTGGAAGGGGTAGAGAATGAAAGTCAGGAGAAGTTCGTACAGAAATTAGGTTGTCGTTATATACAGGGTTTTTATTATTATAAACCATTGCCGATTAAGAAGTTTGAGGAATTGTTAAGAGACAAAAGACAGATTGATACTCAGGGGCTTGTTTATAAACAGGTTGAACCGATGCATATTCGTGAGTTTATAGACACGAATTTTGTCAGTGACAGTATGTTAAATAATGTGTTAGGACCGGTAGTTTTTTTTGAAGTATTGGGTGGAGATATCAAAATTACTCGTGTGAATGAACAATATTTCCGAATGCTTGGAGAACAGCATTTTGAAGAGGATATCCAAAAAGAATTTTTAAAGAGAATACCGGAAGAGGAACGATGTGTATTCCACCGAATGATAGAAAAAGCATTTGAAAATCCGGTACTTGGTGCGGATGGAATGATTCATCTTCTATGTGAAGGGGAGCAAAAGATGTCTGTATATACCAAAGTATTTTATCTGAGAGAACGAGAAGGATACCGGCAGTATTACTGCTCTTTGTTGGATATAAGCAGAGTAATCTAAAAATACAAAATAGAAAGTAAAAAGGAATAGTATCAATCGATAGCAGATCGTAGATACCGTTCCTTTTTTAATGTTGATATTCAATTATTCTATGTTCGTCTTTACATGTTTTTTGATTGCTTCAAAGCTTTCTTTACTGATAATATGTTCTATCTTGCAGGCATCTTTTTCTGCAATTTCTGCGGAAACACCTAATTTTTCCAAGCAGGATGTAAGTATCTGATGTCGTTCATAGATCATATCAGCAATTGCCTTTCCGGATTCTGTAAGATAGATATATCCGGCATCTGTTACTGTGATGTGATTCTTCTCACGAAGATTCTTCATAGCAATACTTACACTCGATTTTTTAAAGTCAAGCTCATTGGCAATATCAACGGAACGAACAACAGGAAGTTTTTTGCTGAGAACTAAAATCGTTTCTAAATAGTTTTCAGCGGATTCGTTGTATTTTTCCTTCAATTATAATCACCTCAATAAATATAAATTCAGTTAATAATATGATAACATATTGAAAGCAATTTTTCAAATAAAGCTGATGAAAAAATTTATCTATCTCTTTAAAAAGACGAAAGAAGATGTTAAACTGTAACGGGGCATTCTTGAATTTAACAGAAAGGACGGAAAGAAGAATTTTTATGAAGAAATTATTATACTTTATGAAAGACTATAAAAAGGAAAGTGTTCTGGCTCCTTTATTTAAAATGCTAGAAGCCTTTTTTGAATTATTTGTACCCTTAGTTGTTGCTTCAATCATTGATGATGGTATTATTTTAAAGAATCAGAGCCATATTATAAAAATGTGTCTGTTGCTTCTTTTACTGGCGGCAGTTGGCCTTACCTGTTCAATTACGGCACAGTATTTTGCAGCTAAGTCGGCAGTAGGGGCTGCGACCGGAATTCGATATGAGCTTTTTACGCATATTCAGACACTTGGATATGAGGAAATGGACACGATAGGTACTTCTACACTGATTACCCGTATGACGAGTGATATTAACCAAGTGCAAAATGGTATCAATCTTGTACTCCGGCTTTTTCTGCGTTCTCCGTTTATCGTATTTGGAGCAATGATCATGGCCTTTACAATTGATGTAAAGGCAGCGATGATTTTTGTTGTTGCAATTATCCTGTTATCTATTGTGGTTTTTGGCGTTATGTTTATTACAAAGCCACTTTATAAGAAAGTACAGGCAGGATTAGATACGATTCTTGGAACAACGAGAGAAAACCTTACAGGAGTAAGAGTAATCCGGGCATTTCGCCAGGAACAGGCAGAATATGAGAAGTTTTTCCGTCAGAATGAACAGTTGACTTTATTACAAAAACTAGCAGGTAAAATATCCGGATTAACGAATCCACTTACATTTGTGATCATAAACTTTGCAATTCTTGTCCTTATTCATACGGGAGCGGTTCGTGTCAGCCTTGGAACATTATCACAGGGTCAGGTAGTAGCTCTTTATAACTATATGTCACAGATACTTGTGGAACTGATCAAATTAGCAAATTTAATTATATCTGTTACAAGGGCGATGGCTTGTTTTAATCGTATTCAGGATGTTTTTTCTATCGAACCATCCATGAAGGAAGGAAATGAAAAATCTACCAATATTAGAAATGATGTTCCGGCAGTAGAATTTAAAAATGTATCGTTTACTTATGCCGGAGGCGGAGATCATGCAATAGAGAATATTTCTTTTAAAGCAATGGCGGGACAGACAATTGGAATTATTGGTGGTACAGGTTCCGGAAAGTCAACGCTTGTAAACTTGATTCCAAGATTTTATGATGCTACAGAAGGAGAAATAGATATCGCAGGAGAAAATGTACGGGAATACACTTATGAGTCACTTCGAAAAATGATTTCTGTTGTTCCGCAGAAAGCGCAGCTCTTTGCAGGAACAATACGAGATAATCTGATGTTTGGCTGTCCTGATGCTACGGAAGAACAGATAGAGGAAGCACTTGTTATTTCTCAGGCAAAAGAGTTTGTGGATACAAAAGAAGGCAGATTGGATGCTGTTGTAGAACAGGGAGGAAAGAATCTTTCCGGTGGACAAAGACAACGTCTTACGTTGGCAAGAGCATTAGTACCACAGTCCGATATCCTTATTATGGATGACAGTGCCTCAGCACTTGACTATGCAACAGATGCAAAACTTCGAAAAGCAATTCAAAATATGAAGCGTAAACCAACGGTGTTTATTGTTTCGCAAAGAACGTCTTCTATTCAGGATGCCGATAGTATTCTTGTACTTGATGATGGAAAGATTGCAGGAAAGGGAACACATGAAGAGCTGATTGCTTCCTGTGATATTTACCGCGAGATTTATGAAACACAGTTTAAGAAGGAGGAAGCGTAGATGGCAGAGCAGAAAGCAGCTGGCAAAAGAAAAAGCACGATGAAAAAAGTGTGGTATTATTTAAAGAATTATCGTTTTCTCCTTATTGTGTCTGTTGTGATGGCAGCAGTCACTGTTGCAGGAACCTTGTATGTTCCGATTCTTGTTGGAGATGCGATTGACTATATCATTAAAAAGGGACAGGTAGATTTTATGGCGATCGCAGGCATACTTGAAAAAGGCGCGGTTGTAATTGTTTTTACCGGAGCTGCACAGTGGATTATGAATGTCTGCAATAATCATATTACTTTTCATGTGACAAGAGACATTCGAAACGAAGCAATGAAAAAGATTGAGAAGCTTCCATTAAAATATATAGATGGACATTCCTATGGGGATGTAGTAAGTCGTGTTATTGCAGATGTCGATCAGTTTGCAGACGGACTTCTCATGGGATTTACGCAGTTTTTTACTGGAGTAGTTACAATTTTAGGAACGCTTGGATTTATCTTTTCTATCCATTTGGGAATCGCTCTGTTAGTTGTCTGTCTTACACCGATTTCATTACTAGTCGCTCGTTTTATTGCTACACATACTTACTCCATGTTTAAATTGCAGTCTGAGACAAGAGGAGAACAGACAGCATTAATCGAAGAAATGATCGAGGGAGAAAAAGTTGTAAAAGCTTTTGGTTACGAAAAAAGAGCAGCAGAACGTTTTTCTAAAGTAAATGAAAAATTACAGGGATATTCTTTAAAAGCAATCTTCTTTTCTTCTATTACAAATCCTTCCACTCGTTTTGTAAATAGTATTGTATACGCAAGTGTTGCATTAAGCGGTGCACTTACAGCAATTAGCGGAGGACTGAGTGTAGGACAGCTTACCTGTTTATTAAGTTATGCAAATCAGTATACGAAACCATTTAATGAAATATCCGGCGTAGTGACAGAACTACAGAATGCTTTAGCCTGCGCTGCACGTATTTTTGAACTTATTGAGGAAAAACCAGAGAGTGATGATAAAAAAGATGCGATGATCTTAAGGAATCCAGGAGGTAATGTTACGCTTTCTCATGTTGCATTTTCTTATACAAAAGAAAAACAACTGATAGAAGATTTTAATCTCAAGGTAAAAGAAGGACAGCGCATTGCGATCGTTGGACCTACCGGCTGTGGAAAAACAACAATTATCAATCTTCTAATGCGTTTTTATGATGTGAATCAGGGAAAGATCATGGTAGAAGGAACGGATATTCGTGATATCACAAGAGAAAGTCTTCGAACTTCCTATGGAATGGTTTTACAGGATACCTGGCTTCGAAGTGGAACAATTCGTGACAATATCACAATGGGAAGAGAAGGCTTTACGGATGAGCAGATTATTACTGCTGCAAAAGAAGCACATTCCTATAGTTTCATTAAAAAGATGCCAAAGGGTCTTGATACGTATATTACGGAAGATGGATCCGGAATGAGTCAGGGACAAAAACAGCTTCTTTGTATTACAAGAGTCATGCTTGATCTGCCAGCTATGTTGATTCTTGATGAGGCAACTTCTTCGATTGATACCCGTACAGAACAAAAGATTCAAAATGCTTTTGCAAAAATGATGGAAGGACGTACCAGCTTTATTGTAGCCCATCGTCTCTCTACCATTCAGAATGCCGACGTGATTCTCGTTATGCAGGATGGACATATTATTGAGCAGGGAAATCATGAGAATCTGTTAAAGAAAAATGGTTTTTATGCAAATCTTTACAATAGCCAGTTTGCGAATTAGAGAAAAAGAAAGAAAAAAGAAAGAAAAATAGAAAAGGCTGTTCGCACAAAGACAGGTATTGTTTTTTATAAAATACAAGAAAATGAGTAATATAGAGGAAATTTGAGAAAAAATCGTAGTTTACTATCTTGTATACTTGAACTAAATTTTATATAATAGGAACTGTGCCGCAAGGGTAAAATGTGGCAGTTGCAAAGGAAACAGGTTTATCTCAGTCGAGAAGACTCCCACCTCTTTCAGGCGGCAGCTCGACTTGAAAATAATCAAAAAATATGAGGTGATTATATGTTTAAAGTTACAGAAGATATCATTTATGTTGGTGTGAATGACCATGAAGTAGATTTATTTGAAGGACAGTACGATGTACCAAATGGTATGTCTTATAATTCCTATGTTGTTCTTGATGAAAAAGTAGCTGTATTTGATACAGTAGATGCTCATTTTAAGGATGAATGGCTTGCAAATCTTGAAGAGGCTTTTGCCGGAAGAACACCGGATTATCTGATCGTACAGCATATGGAACCAGACCATGCAGCAAATATCGCAAATTTTGCAGAAAAATATCCAGAAGCAAAAATTGTTGGAAATGCAAAGACATTCCCTATGATGAAACAGTTTTTTGGTACAGACTTTGCTGACCGCCAGATTGTCGTAAAAGAAGGAGAGACATTAAGTACAGGTAAACATAATCTTACTTTTGTAATGGCTCCAATGGTACATTGGCCTGAAGTTATGATGACTTATGATACAACAGATAAGATTTTCTTCTCTGCAGATGCGTTCGGTAAATTTGGAGCATTAGACGTAGAAGAAGAATGGGACTGTGAGGCACGTCGTTACTATATTGGTATTGTTGGAAAGTATGGACCAATGGTACAAAAGTTATTTGCTAAAGTTGGTTCTCTTGAGATTAATGCAATCTGTCCGTTACATGGTCCTGTTTTAACAGAGAATTTAGGACATTACCTGAATCT
>OLPQ01002377.1_pt1 | contig 11021 bp, 4 predicted proteins | sample 1672451 | NCBI WGS metagenome assembly OLPQ01 (sample SAMEA3136687, study PRJEB25190) | human gut metagenome | biome: human gut; feature: human-associated habitat; material: faeces | place: Austria | collected 2013
CCCCTGGATTATACTGGTGGCTGGAGGTTCCACGGCGGCTGCCAATTCGGGTGCTTTCATGGGAAACCGGCATTCTTTCCATGTTTCTTTCCATAGCATGTCTGCCATAAAATTTGATCAGATCATAGTCTCCGTGAAGGAAATCCAGGCATGCAGACTGGGCTTTTTTTACTGTTACAGGGGCTTTTCCAGCATTCTTAATTATCACACTTCTGGTGATAATATCTTCTTTTTCCAGTACTCCGTAGAGCAGATGAAGCTCTACTTTTGTAACAGGATCTTCCAGTATAATCTTCAAAGTTTCCGCTTCATTTTCTTCTGCACGGACGAATGGAAGACCTTTCAGAGTGTATTTTCCAGCCGCAATTTCATGTGTTATGTAAACCGGATTGCAGCACTGGGAACCATCTGCATTCTCTATATTTAACGCATAATTTCGGAAATCTCCTGTGCCAAGTGATGGATATTCCTGTGGCAATGCATCCAGAGAATAGGTTCTGTCGCTGCCTGCTGAATTCGGATTTCCAGAAAAGCCACGGTCTCCATAATTCAGAAGATAGTCCATTTCTCCTGCAGTTCTGGCACCATAATACAGGTGCAAAAGGTACCCTTGAGCATCCGCCTGCATCTGATAGGTAGTGTGGGCAGTGGTGAGGGTAAAGATCCGGGTTGTTTCGTTGAAGGTGATTGCCATGAGTGGGGCCTCCTTTTTCTATGATGTGTTAAGTATAGCATACCAAAATCAACACTTAAATAGCTTAATTTTTCTTATTTTATGCCTTTATGATGTTTTTTTATGGTATAATGAAATATATTATCGCATTATAATATATTGTCAGCAAATGTAACAGGAGGATTCCGGATATGGATAACAACTTTCACATTTTTCCGAGCGAAACTTTCATTGATCTATGCCTTTACCAATATGGACATGAGAAGTGTACTCCCGGACATTTATTTGGTCCGGCAACGCGGAATCACTACCTTTTTCACTATGTTCTTTCCGGAACCGGAACGCTTATGGCAGACAATGCAAAAGGGGATACACAGACCTATTCCGTAAAAAGCGGACAGGGATTTATGATTTTTCCAGGACAGATCACCACTTATGTGGCAGATATTCAGGTGCCATGGGAATACGTCTGGGTGGAGTTTGACGGGCTGCGTACCACAGAAATCCTCAACGTTTGTGGCTTTTCCAAGGATGCGCCAGTCTATATGGCCCACTCCAGGGAGGCACGAAAAAAGATGGTCGATGAACTGATTTACATTTCTCAGAATTCAGAGCAATCTCCTTTTCATCTGATGGGACATTTCTATCTTTTTGCGGATCTGCTTGCGCAATCTGTTGCCAGACCGCAGCCTGCCGCCACCAGTAAAATGAGTGATTATTATATAAAAGAGGCGATAAATTTTATCGAACAGAACTTCCAGAATGATATTTCTATTGAGGATGTGGCAGCTGTATGCGGTATTAACAGAAGCTATCTGGGACGAATTTTCCGCACCAGCACAGGACGCTCTCCACAGGAATTTCTCATTCATTACCGCATGACAAAAGCGGCGGAATTGCTGAAGCTGACCACATTATCTATAGGAGATATCGGCTCTGCCGTAGGCTACGAAAACGCCCTCCACTTCTCCCGGGCTTTTAAAAATGTGTATGGGGTTTCACCGCGGGCGTGGCGGGAGCAGCATAGATGAAATTTTGATTATACAAAAAGGACTTTCCGATTTCTCAGAAAGTCCTGTATCTGCTTGCGGTTATTGAATTTTAGAAGTTAAATCCTACGGATTTCAGTGTTCCGTCTGCGGACTGTGCGGTTACGTCCTGGGCAACTACGCCAGCTTCTGTCTCCTGGATGTGGAGGGCGCTCTGGGTTTCGTTTTCCTCTGATGCAACATTTTTGAATTCCATATTAATTACGACTGCTTCGTCTGGAACTTCGATCTCAACACCATCTGCGATGAAGGTTACGTCGTAGAAAGTGTACTCGTCGTCTTCTGTTGTTCCAAGGTCTCTGATGGAAGCCTGTTTTGCTTCTTCATATTTCTCACTGCCAGCTTCAAGCTTTACAGCGTTCATTTCAGCGTTTTCTGGAAGAGCTGTCTCATCAAACACTTTTGCAGTGATAATGACTTCTTCGTTCTCGAAACGGAAATCGGAATCTACGGTAGTTTCTACTGCATCTCCAACTTCACCGGTTCCATCGGTAAACTCAGCTGGATCAGCTTCTGCAGAGCTATCTGTGAATCCATCAACAAAAGCGGCTTCTTCAGCAGATTCCCCGGTCTGGAACTCATCCTGAGATTCTTCTGCCTGAACTTCCTCGGTCTGTGCAACCTCCGGCTGAACCTCTGTCTGAGTCTGCTCTGGCTGAACCTCCTCAGTCTGTGCAGCTTCCGGCTGAACTTCTTCCACATATACAGCTTCATTACCTGTAGTAAAAGCATCCATCTCTGCAAGTGCCTCCGCATCTGTAAATCCTTCTGCGGAAACTACTGTATATCCTGTCACCAGCATTGTCGCTGAAATCATAACTGCCATTGCTTTTTTTAATGTATTCTTTCTCATAATGGAAACCTCCTGAAATCTATAAAGTCATTCCCAAATGTAATATCCTTTAATTTGACTTCATTATACCAGTAGGGCTGTTTCGTCAACTCTTTCTTCGGGATGTTTTTCCACTTTTCAGGAAAGTTTTTTTACTTTTTTGCAAAACCAGAACCACAGGGCTGTTCTGTAGTTTTCCTTAATTGAGCAGGAAGCTAAAGTGAATCTGCAAAAAGGCGATCCGCTTTGTGTGCGGACCGCCTTCATTTGTACTTGCTTTGTTATGGTTCCAATCTGATCAGAAACTTTGTTTTGCTTTACTGTCTTTTGTTTCTTCTGCGGCGTCTTTCAGTCTCGGCTGCAAGCATTGCAGCTGCAAGAAGAAGCATCAGATAAGTTCCGATCGGGGTATCATCTCCGGTCTTCGGTGATTTGCTACCGCCGTAGCCGCCGGAATGATTTTCGGAGCCACCGCTATTTCCACCATCGGAAGAAGGAGTAGGTGTTGGTGTTTCTGTTACTGTGCTTTCTTCCTGGTTGGTGATGACAACTTCTGCTGTCATATTCGTTTCATCAAATATAACAGAATCTGCACTTACGGTAACTTTATATCCAAAGCCTTCGGAGCCTGCAATTGGTTTTCCGTTGGAATCAGTTTCCGTTACATACAGGGTTACCTTTGCTCCTGACTGGGCAAGACCAACATTGATGATCTCACTTACTTCATAGCCACCGTCCATATCAAGCTTGATAATGTTCTGCTCAACCTGCTGGGAAAGCTGTGTATGAGCTGCATCATCAAAGATACCTGCATAGAATACCTCGTTGCTGTTTCTGGTGCCTCCATCTGCACCAAGAACCTTCTTGGTAATTGTCAGCTGACCCTGTTTGTAGAATCCATCTGGCGGGAAGCTGCTGAACACGTTTTCAAAGGAAACGGTTGTTGTTCCATTGGCTTCGGTTACTGTTGTGGAGTTACCATTGCCAAATACAGCTTCATAGACGGTTCCATCTGCAAGAGCGCCGATCGTCTGAGAAGTTCCATCCTGTGTACACTCTGCAATGTAGTATGTCTTGCCTGCCTTAATATTCTCTGAGAATACTACGGTGGAAGCATCTGCATTCTTGAACACAAGAGCTTTCACATCAGAAACTCTCTGAGTGCATTCTTTATCAGAATACAGGGCTACATAGAAGGTCTGATCTCTTGCTGCCAGATTTTCACCAATATAGGTAAGTTTCTTGGTTACTGCAATAGATGCTGAGGTTGCCAGTTTATCCTGTACAAGTAAAACACCATCCTTGGAAACAGCTGTTGTTTTTTCTGCATCTACTGTTCCGTCTTCTTTCAGAACAAAAGTAGTGTCGCTTGTAAGTAAATATCCGTCTGGAGCTACAGTCTCACGAAGAGTGTAAATCTTACCGGTTTTCAGTTTCTCGGTAACATGAGCTTCCTTGGTGGAATCCCACTCGTCTACTACGTTTCCATCCTGGTCAATGATCTGGATGTGAGCACCTTCCAGCTCTTTCCCATCGGAAATATCTACTTTGCTTACTTTTACAGAAGTTCTGCTGTCTTCTACCAGAAGGGTTCCATCCGCTGAGATGGTTGTGCTGGTATTATCTTTGTCAAGAGTTCCATCCTCCTTCAAGCTAAAGACTGTGTCAGCTGTAATAGTATAGCCATCTGGCGCTACGGTCTCGCGAAGGGTATATTTCTCACCGGTCTTAAGACCTGTTACTTCATGAGATTCCCAGATGGAATCCCACTCGTCTACTACATTTCCATCTTTGTCAAGGATCTGGATATGAGCACCTGCCAGTTCTTTCTGGTCGGTAATATCCACTTTGCTGATCTTAACAGATGTGATTGTATTGGTAATGATAAATCCTTCTGTGGCATTTCCTGTTACTGTGGAAATATAGCCAGCTGTTTTGCCAATTTCTTCTACTGTGTAGACAATATCCTTTCCAGACTTCTTCTCATCAAGTTCGGACCAGGTGTAAGTCCACTTGTTCTCTGCGTTCAGGGTAATTTCCTCGCCGCTGTTTTCTCCATCGGCTTTCAGCTGAACCTTGATTTCCTTCGGTCTGTGACCGCCGCGGTCATCGTTATCAGCCCATGACTTGGTAACTGTGACGCTGGTCTTTCCTGGTGCATAGCTATTGGTGATATCGTAGCCGGTGATCTCAGTTGTGTAATCTGCAACTGCATCCTCGGTTACCGTGTATACAATTTCTTTTCCAGCCTCATATTTCGGCAGTTTTTCGAAGCTGTAGGTCCAGTTTCCATTTTCGTCTGCGGTTACGGTCTGGCTGTCTTTCTCCTCGCCGTTTGCAAGAAGTCTTACAGTGATGCTCTCCGGACGTTTTCCATCCTGATTGTCCGCATCGTTCCAGGTCTTGGAGCCCTTCACCTCAGTTGTCTCGGTTGTGTAAGTGTTGGTGATGTTAAATCCGTCTACACTTGTTTCATAACCTTCCACTGCTTCCTCGGTTACGGTGTAGGTAATTTCCTTGCCATTTGCATATTTCGGCAGGTCTTTAAAGGTGTAGGTCCAGTTTCCTGCTTCGTCTGCTTTTACAGTCTGGCTTGCTACGATCTCTCCGTTTGCAAGAAGGTTGACGATAATGCTCTCTGGACGCTTGCCATCCTGATTGTCTGCGTCATCCCAGGTCTTGGTTACGGTGATGGAAGTTGTTTCTGGAGCGTAGGTGTTAGTCAGAGTAGTTACAGTTCCGTTCTTGCTGTTGTCGGTAAGTTCGTAACCTTCTGGGAGAGTTTCCTCTGTCCAGGTGTACTCGATTGCTTTTCCGTCTGCTTTTTCCGGAAGGTCAGATATAGTCTGTTTCCAATTGTTCTCGACGCTCAGGGTAACGGTCTTTCCGGTTTCTTTACCGTCTGCAAGAAGACTTACGGTAATGCTCTCCGGACGTTTTCCATCCTGATTTTCAGCGTCGTTCCAGATCTTGGTTACTGTTGCACTGGTCTTTCCTGGAGTGTAGCTGTTGGTGATGTTGCTGCCATCGTAGGTTGTAGTGTAATCAGTTACTTCCTCCTCAGCTACGGTGTAGGTGATTTCCTGGCCATTTGCATATTTCGGCAGATCTTTGAAGGTGTAAGTCCAGTTTCCTGCTTCGTCTGCAGTTACGGCCTGGCGAGTTTTCTCTGTGCCATTTGCAAGAAGGATTACAGTGATGCTTTCCGGACGCTTGCCATCCTGGTTGTTTGCATCGTTCCAGGTCTTGGTTCCGGTAATCTCGGTGGTCTCTGGCTGATGAGTGTTAATGAAATTATAGCCATCACTCTCGGTTGTGTAGCCATCGACTGCATCCTCAGTTACGGTGTAAGTGATTTCCTGTCCGTTTGCATATTTCGGAAGGTCTGTGAAGCTGTAGCTCCAGTTTCCGTCTGCATCAGCACTTACACTCTGGCTCTTAAGCTTAGTTCCGTCTGCAAAAAGGTTTACGGTAATGCTCTCTGGACGTTTTCCATCCTGATTATCTGCATCTTTCCAGGTCTTGGTTCCGGTGATGGAAGTAAGCTCTGGAGTATGAGTGTTGGTCAGAGTGGTTACCGTTTCGTTCTTGGAAGTTCTTGTCAGGCTGTAGCCTTCTGGAACATTAACCTCGGTCCAGGTGTAGGTGATATACTCTCCATCTGCTTTTTCCGGAAGACCAGTTATCGTCTGTGTCCAGTTGTTCGCAGCAGTAAGAGTAACAGTTTTGTTAGTTGGCGTTCCATTTGCAAGGAGAGCTACGGTAATGCTCTCTGGACGAATGCCATCCTGGTTGTCAGCATCATCCCAGATCTTGGTTACAGACGCGCTGGTCTCACCTGGGGTGTAGCTGTTGGTGATGTTGTAATTATCATCAATAGTTGTTGTATAACCAGGTACGGTAAGCTCGCTTACCGTGTAGGTAATTTCCTGACCATTTGCATATTTCGGCAGATCGGTGAAGCTGTAGGTCCAGTTATCGTCAGCTGTTACGGTCTTGGTGTCTGTAATTATGCCATTTGCAAGAAGGTTGACGGTGATGCTCTTTGGACGTTTGCCATCCTGATTGTTGGAATCGTTCCAGGTTTTGGTTCCGGTGATGTCGAGGGTTGCTGGTTTATGAGTGTTGGTGATGTTGTAGCCTTCTACCTTAGTCTCATAATCTGCAACTGCTTCCTCTCCTACTGTGTACTTGATTTCAGTTCCTGCTTCGTACTTCGGCAGGTCTGTGAAGCTATACGTCCAGTTGGTTGCTGCTGTTACATCAAGGCTCTTCACTACATTTCCATTTGCAAAAAGGCTGATCTTGATGCTGGTTGGACGTTTGCCATCTTGATTATTCGCGTCGTTCCAGGTCTTTGTTCCAGTGATGGAAACTTTTTCCGGAGCGTAGGTGTTAGTCAGGGTGGTTACAGTTCCGTTCTTTCTGGTGTCGGTCAGTTTGTAGCCTTCTGGCATGCTTCCCTCTGTCCAGGTGTACTCGATATCTTTTCCACCAGCCTTCTTTTCCAGATTCCCTACAGTTGCGCTCCAGTCATTCGCTTCTTTCAAAGTTACAGTATCCACTACTGCATTTCCATTCATCAGGTTTACGGTCAGTTCAACCGGGCGGGTTCCGTCCTGGTTGTTGCTATCATTCCATACCTTCTTGACACTTACACTGGTCTCTTCTGGTGTATCTTTTCTATTAGAAATCTTTACAGTTCCAGATTTTTCCTGATCACCAGGGAAACTATTTTTGTGAATTTCGGCTCCGCCCTGATAAACGTTTTTAGCATAAATGGAACACATTCCATTATTATTCATATATGAGCCTTCTGGAACAAGGGCAAATCCGCCCATCTTCTTTCCAGTATCTTTCACATATCCCTTATATGGAGTTCCATCTTCATTTACGAAGTTCCAAATTGTTCTTTTTGCAATTTGTTGACCTTTACTATTCGGATCCAGTTCGCTTTCTTTTTTACCAGCAACATCAACTATTTCATTTCCAACATAAAGTACTTCTGTCGCAACATCAAGTTCATTCATGCCACTTGGAATCATAACATTGATCACAAGAGCTTGATTATCTCTAACTGCTGGAAGATTTAATCGGTGCTGTTTCAGATCACTTGGGGTTAAATAAACAACTTGTGCTGAATCTGTAGATTTCGCCTTAGCAAGTTTCTTTGATAATCCAGATACTGTTGTTAAAATATTAGTAATGTTAATCAGAGAATCGAATTCTGCTGCGGTAACCTTCTTAACAGCCCCCTTATCGGTCGTCACCTCTGACGTTGTTACAAATAAATTGTTTGAGCTATTTGCAGTTAAACTTGTAACCCCTTCAATCACTTTCGCAAATGAAGTTGTATCATAGTTCATTAAGCCTTTTAAACCTTCTGAATAATCATAAGAAACTGTATAGTCTCCTATTTTTCCTCCATCTTCAAGAATATTTCCTTTTTCATCTAATTCATATACTTCATATGCACTTTTTGCATCCTTAATTGTATACGAGGTAGAGCCAACTCCGTTAGCATCAGTTGTAATGGTTACATCTGCGACTTTATTCTTGTTTGCATCAACTATTCTAAAGTTAAAAGTTTTTGCAGCTGCTGGATTAACTGATTTTTCAATATTAATTGTAAGATTAATTTTCTTTTCAGTTCCCTGTGCTCCAACCGGGTTTCCATTTCCTTTAAATTTATCTACAGCAAAATTTCCCTCAAAATGCATGGATTGCTCGAAATAATTCGCAACAACCATAAATTGGCTTGCATCTTTCAAGCCATCTTTTATATCAGCATAAGAAATAGAATTATTTCCCATCTGAGTTGCATTAATAACAACTGTGTCATGTGAAGAGTCTACTGTGTATCTGTCATTAATTGCAATTGTAAACTGATAATCAAATGTCTGGCCATTATCGACTTCTGACAAAGCGTTATTTGTATCCCAATTATTTTGTTTCTGACCTTCTACGTTTGGATTTTGATCTGGACGAGCAATTGCAAGCACTGCTTTATATTCACCAGTTTCTATGCTCTTCTGTCGATTACCATTATTATCATACAGCGCATCAAATGTTGCCTCGCCAATTCCATTTTCTACAGTTATTTTTTTAAACTGATGTAATCCATCTTTTTCAATCTTCGCATAGTATGTACCATTCTGACTTGTTGCAACGTTTCCCTGCGAATCCACAAACTGTAATCTCAGCTTAAAACTACTCAGACCTTGATCTGCGATAATAAAAGTACTAAAACTATCCGTTGTTAATGTTACTTCCTTAATTTTTCCTTTTTTATTCAGTTCAACATTATCCGTTACATCTTCCAACTGATCCAGATTTTCATCCAAATGTAATACCTGTACACTGTCTTCTGTTGTTTCATTTGATAATTTCTGAGCCTTTTTATAAGAAATGTTTACGGAAACCTGACTTTCTGCTGGCTCGATTTCGTTTCCGTTCTCATCTTCAAAATGCATATCATAAATCAGATAACTATCATACAGAACATTCTCTAACTCTTCATATTCTTTCAGTTTCTGTTCTGCATACGCATAACCATCCTGATGATCTGCTTTATTCATTTTTGTGACAACAAATTTGGCGTTGTCCGGTACTGCATCGGCATTTTCCAACGTTGCAGTTACCGTTACCTTAGAATCCTCATAGGTATATACCGTCTGCTGATTTTCCGTCTCCGCGGCCGCACTCTTCTGCTTCACCCTTCCCACCGTCGCCGCAAACGTCGTCACAGATGAATCAGCCATGATCATCACGAGAGCGAGAAACAGTGCCAGAAATCTTCTTAAATACCCATTCTTTTTCATAATGTCTCATTCCTTTCTTTGGATATGTAGATTTATTTTAACCGAATCGGGAATTATTTTCGGTTGCATGATAGATAGTATATGATTTTTAAATATATTCTATCACTTTGCCTCTTTCTCCAACTCTTTCATTTTCCGAAAGAGTTGCAAAAACGAGCGATTTCCTATGGCATTTTTAGCATTTTTCAAGTCTTTTCCATAAATCAGGAGCAAATGAGTTCATACTCATCACAAATCACATCGTAGACCATAATTTATCCCTCCATTTCACACATCTCTCCAATGGATGCCACATAGAAATCAACCTGAGTGAATTTCTTATCGCCAGAGAGCTTATTGAATTTTTTTGCAATTCGTTTGGAAACGATGGGGCAGTTCTCCTGGCTGATTTCGATCAGCATGACAATATACTGCCGGACATTGTATCTGGTGTAAAAATCACCTTTTCGTATGGATGACTGGATAGCCTGTCTGAGAAGTTCGGACTTTTCACGTTCCTTCTCCTCCGAAACATGATCCGCCTTATAGTCCAGTGTGCAAAGCATAACAAACACGGATAAACCGGAGCGCTCCACCATACGGCTGAATACATGATAGATGTCAACAAAGCTGGGAAACGGACAGAAATATGCTCCTACTGCAGCATCCTTTTCCCGAAGTCTTTCCTTGATATCGCTAAGGGCACCTGCTGCCTGTGAAGTCCGTTCTCCCATCAGCTTGAAACGCTTTAACAATCTCTCCGAAGGGGCCACTCCCATTTCATCGAATAAAAGCTTTTCGGTGTTTTGGTAAACTTCAAGGCCTTCCTTATATCGTGACATTCCGATCAGGCTGTCGATTTCCCAGACCTGCCACTCGTCAAAGGGATAAATTTCGGCGGCTCTGTGCGCCACTTTATGCAGATCTTCATACCGTTCATGCCCCTTCAGCCAGCGGCACAGCTCCTCTGTAACACGGAAGTACTCATCTCTGCACCGGACATTCTCCACAGCGACCCATTGCTCCCCGATCATATCCGGGAGAAATTCACCTTTATAAATTTTCCAGGCCTGCATCCAGAGATGGAGCTTGTCCTCTTCCTGTTTCTCCTTTTTTTCTTTCTCTATCAGTTTCCGGAACTCATTTACATCAACCTGAACTTCAATATTTCCGTCCCAACAGCACATTCCGGACTGGATATTTATGTATTTGCTATCTGGAAGTCCAATATCCTTCAGCTGTTTACGAAGTCTGAAAATGGTGTTGTTCAGGCTTCCGTTCTTATTCTCCACCTCAACTCTTCCATAAAGGGCATCTATCATAGCAGCTTTGGAAATTCCGCCGTCTTCGGTATGAAACATAAGCAGCTGAAAAAGCTGTGTAGTCTTCGATGCTTTATTTCGATCCAGTACCAGTTCTTTTCCCTTATATTCCAACGAAAAGGTTCCAAGCATGCGAACCTTTAATACGTTTTTTTCCATATACTTTTCTCCATAACTAAAATAATTCTAGAACGTATTTATTGCAGACGTAATTAGCAATAGCCTTTTATTTCCTTATTAATTATAATACGACTTTTTTACATAATAACACCAGAATAAAAAAAGAACTATTAACGGATAAGATGTCATTTCTTTCAAATCCAGTTTCTGTAGAGTGTCAAGATA
>OLPQ01002379.1_pt1 | contig 11000 bp, 8 predicted proteins | sample 1672451 | NCBI WGS metagenome assembly OLPQ01 (sample SAMEA3136687, study PRJEB25190) | human gut metagenome | biome: human gut; feature: human-associated habitat; material: faeces | place: Austria | collected 2013
CGGCGTGTCCATCGACGACTTGCTGCGCATCGACGACGATGTGGCGGACGACGTGGCGTTCGAGGAGAAGGACAAGGACGCCACCGCCGAGGCGCAGGCGCAGGAGGCCGCACGGGGCGACTCAGATCGTATGCCGCGCGCGTCGCCCGTCCCAACGCTTCCGCACTCGCAAAACGCTTGGCCGGGTCGAGCGCCATCGCCATGCAAACGACATCGGCAAGTGGAGTGGGAATGCCGCGCACCTCGCATTGCTCGCGCATGTCGAGCCCTGGTTTAGGGTCGACTCCCGTCAAACAAAAGAACAGCAGGGCACCGAGCGCGTAGACGTCGCTTCGCACGCTCGTCTGCCCAAACCCATACTGCTCGGGAGGCGCATAGGGCCGTGTCCCAAACTTGACAGTATCGGCATCGGCGCCATCGCGCCACACGCGCGCGATCCCCAAGTCGATAATCACCAGCGATGAAAACGTCAGGCCGTCATCAGGCGTATAGTTGACACCTGTCACGATGATATTCGACGGCTTGAGGTCGCGATGGATCACCGGCGCCGAAGCCTCCCCCGCCATTGCAAAACCGGCATGGAGCTCGCCAACGGCGTCGCAAAGGACAGGATACAATTCACGCGCATAATCGGGAGCGGATCCCAGACGGTCCACCAGTGCCCCGAGTGTCTCCCCTTCGATGTATTCCATAACCACGTTGAGCTCGTCGCCCGCACGACGACAATCGACGATTCTGGGCAGGTGCTCAAAACGCCTGCCTGCCCGCTGAGCGGCAAACAGACGCTCGTATGCCCCGCCGATTTGAGCCGAAGCATCGATGCGTTTACGGACAAAGGGACCGAGCGAACCACCGCCGGTTCCTTCAAAGTACACGAGCTCGGTTGTTTCAACGGACGAGCGCTTAAGTACACGCTCCACGCGATAGCTGTCGTCGCGATCGAGCGACGCCAGGTGCTCGGCAAGCGCTGCGGTCAGCTCGTCATTGGAATATGTTGGGGTCTGAGTATCCATAGCCTCCATCATAGCGCAGGGCGCAGACACCCCATGGCATCCGCGCCCCGTTCGTTTGCATCGTTGTTCGACAGCTCCGCCGGCTCAGATATCAGCGGCTAATTCACCGTCTCCTCGCCAAAGCGATACAGCTCCTCGTTGACCTTTTGGAGGCTGCACCCGCGATCGATGCAAAAGATGATAATCGCATCGCGGCGGTCCTTGCAGTTAAGGACGCTTACCCCGGCAGCCGTCAGCGCACGGTTGGTCTCTTTGAGCGTCAGCGCCATCGCAAAGGCAATCTGCAGTACCTTATTGCGACTCGGATGACGCGCACCGGTAAAGATCTGATAGCCAAAGGTCTCATTGAGATCGGCCATACGAACCACGCGCGAGCGCTCCAAACCCTTTTCCTGCAGTAGCTGCCTCAGGTAATCCGAAAGCGACGGGGCGGCAAAGTCGTGCTCCCTGATATAGCCATCGATGTTCGGCGCATCGAGAAGCTCATTGAGCAGCTCCTCGGTCAGCTTTTTATCGGGCATACGACTTCACCTCCCATCCGGCGCATCGGTAGCGACATGCTAGGCCAGCACCCAGCTTGCAGTGGCAGACTTATCAAACATGTTGGCAAAATACAGTGCCTTCTTGATATCGCCATCAAAGTAGATATTGCCCGCCACGGAGCCACCGGCGGAAAGGGTACCAGACTGCAGCTCATCGGAGCCCTCGCTGTAGTAACCCTGATTCTGTTGGGCGCCGTTGGCGTCCTCGCCCTTCCAGTCGTAGATATTGTAATCTGCGCCCTCATCGCCATTGTTGACGTACGTGACGTGAATGCCCGTCATGGTCGAACCGTCATAATTTGTAAGGCCGGGCTGGACGGAATCGACAACGACGGAAAGACCGGCAGCTGTGGTCACCGTCGTGCCAACCGCCAGGTCAGTCGTAGGCTGCTCTTCCTTCTTCGCCTCTTCCTTCTTGTCGCCATCGCCAGCGTCCTCGGTGACGGTCGCCTTATCGCTACCACAACCGGCAAGAAGACCGGCAGTCCCCAAGGCGACGGTGGCGAATGCGCCAAGTGCAGCGCGACGGCTCAGCAGCACTTCGTTTTCGAGCTTTTTCATTATGCATCCTTCCTACGATCCGGCTACCGCGCCGGTACACAGCACATCGTAGGAAGGATTAAACTTGAATTCATTAGCTGAGAGCTAAGGCCGCGGTAAACGGCCAATGCTCACAGCAATAACCGGGAGCAGCAGCAAGCCGCACCCGCACCCACCAGGACTATATATGGCAGACTGTCGGCGTCGTTCCATCGTCACTCCAAGCCAAGCAATCGTTTGTAGACATCGAGGCCCTTGAGCAAAATTTCCTCGTCAAAGAGCATGGTATCGGTGTGAAGGGCGCTCATCGCATAAGCTGGGCAGCCGTCTGCGTCGATCGGGTTTTCTTGACCCCCCGGCACACCCGTGCCCAGCAAGAAGAACACGCCCGGCAGATGGCGCTGATAGAACGCAAAGTCCTCGGCAATTAACAGCGGCTCCTCCACAAGCTGCAGGCCGGGCAAGGCAGGCGCGACGCTGGCAAACAACTCGGGGTCGTTGTCGACCGGCGGATAGCCCTCGGCAAAGTCGAGATCGTACGTGCAGCCCGTTGCAGCGCATGCCTCATCAAGCACGCGGCGCACGCCCTCGCGCGCCCGGTCGAACATGCCGTCCGTAAACACACGCAGGCTTCCGGCCACATGGGCCTCCCCCGCCACCGCGTTGCAAACCATACCGGCCTGCAGCAGACCAAACTTGCCGATACAGGGCTCGTCGGTGCCCAGCTCGTCCATCAGCTCGCGCTCGGCAACCAAAAACTTCGCTGCCGCCAACGCGGCATCGTGCGACTCCTCGACCGGCACGCCATAGGTCTTAGCAATATGGATGCTCGTACCGTGAATATAGATATGCGTCTCGCTCGAACGCGCCAACAGCGGACCGGAACAACTCGCCAACGTGCCGGCAGGCAGATCGGGCCAAACATGGAAGCCAAAAATGCGGTCGACCCCATAGCGCTCGAACACGCCGCTCTCGCATACCGTCTTGGCACCACCGGTCGTTTCCTCGGCCGGCTGGAACACAAAGAGCACGTTGCGCCTCATGGCGCCCGGCTGCTCGCGAATCGTACGGTCGACATACGTCGCGGCGGCAAGTGCCATGGCCATGTGACCGTCATGTCCGCAAGCGTGCATCTTGCCGGGATGGGTCGAGGCAAAGGCCGCCCCTGTCGCCTCCTCAATGGGCAGCGCATCCATATCGGCGCGAATCGCTGTGGCATGCGCGGCATCAACGCCGGCGTCGAAGAAAGCGCAGACGCAGCTGGGGCACGGATGGGTCACTTCGCAGGTGAGCGGTGCCAGCACGCCCTCGATATAGGCAATGGTTAGCGGAAGATCGAAATCGAGCTCCGGAATGCGATGGAGATCGCGGCGATAGCGACGGAGTTCTTGGAGCTCGGTCATAGAGGATCCCTTCGTGAGGCACATCTGTTGCAACTTATTGTGATACAGGATTGTGGCGCACATGTTTCCAGCATATCCCTGCATTTTTTAAACGTTATATACGAATACTCTTGTTTGGTAAAGTGCAACGTGATAGGGTCTTTACCACTTGATAGAGGCGCGGGCACGAAGAGCCGCGGGCGAGCCGGCAGGCTTTGACCCCGCGGGGAGGCGAAACCCGCCGAACTGGGTTTTTCGGGCACGAACAACCTGGTGGGCCTGTGGGAAACACCCACAGGACTGTCTGCAGCAATGCGGGAGCGCTATCCGGACATTGGGTCCACGCTATGCGGATTCGATGCGCAGATGGCGCCGTCTGGATAGCGAGGTTTACGGGACATGGCATTGACCCCCAACGAGGCATATGCGGCCAAGCAGCCGTTTGTGGACAAGGAGACGCTCGAGCATATCGTCGAGCAGTTCCCCACGCCGTTTCATCTATACGACGAGGCGGGCATCCGCCGCAATATGCAAGAGGTGCGCGACGCCTTTGCGTGGAACCCGGGCTTTAAGGAATACTTTGCCGTCAAGGCCAACCCCAACCCGGCACTCATCTCCATTCTCAACGAATACGGCTGCGGCTGCGATTGCTCGAGCTATACCGAGCTCATGATCGCCCGCTCGCTGGGTATCACGGGACACGACATCATGTTCTCGTCCAACGACACGCCGGCTGCGGACTTTGAGCTCGCCGACAAGCTGGGTGCCATCGTCAACTTTGACGACATCAGTCACATCGAGTTCTTTGAGCGTGTTGCGGGGCCCATCCCCAAGACGGTCAGCTGCCGCTTTAATCCGGGCGGCCTGTTCCAGCTCTCCAACGGCATCATGGACAACCCCGGCGACTCCAAATACGGCATGACCACCGAGCAACTCTTCGAGGCCTTCCGTATGCTCAAGACCAAGGGTGCCGAGGACTTTGGCATCCACGCCTTCCTTGCCAGCAACACCGTCACCAACGACTACTACCCCAAGCTCGCGCGCATCCTCTTTGAGCTTGCCGTGCGCCTGGAGCGCGAGACCGGCGCACACGTCGCCTTCATCAATCTATCCGGCGGCGTCGGCATCCCCTACCTGCCCGAGCAGCAGGCCAACGACATTCACGCCATCGGCGAGGGAGTGCACGCGGCATACGACGAGATCCTGGTCCCCGCAGGCATGGGCGATGTGGCAATCTACACCGAGATGGGCCGCTTTATGATGGGCCCCTACGGCTGCCTGGTCACCAAGGCCATCCACGAGAAGCAGATCTACAAGGACTATATCGGTGTCGATGCAAGCGCCGTCGATTTGATCCGCCCCGCCATGTATGGTGCCTACCACCACATTACGGTGATGGGTCAGCCGGGCGGCGCCGACAAGGGCACAGCGCCCGTCACGAACACCTATGACATCACGGGCAATCTGTGCGAGAACAACGACAAGTTTGCCATCGACCGGATGCTGCCCAAGATCGACATCGGGGACGTGCTCTATATCCACGATACCGGTGCCCACGGCTCGGCCATGGGCTACAACTACAACGGACGGCTGCGCTCCGCCGAGGTCCTGCTGCGCCCCGATGGCGCGGCCGACCTCATCCGCCGCGCCGAGCGCCCGGGCGATTACTTTGCCACGCTCGACGTGCTGCCGTGCGGCCGAGAACTGTTGGCCAAGTCGCGCGCCGAAAGTGCCCGCCACCGCGCCCAAGACGAGCGCCTAGCAGTCGCCGCCCAATGGAACAAGCGCATCCAGATCGCCGAAGCGAAGGAGAAGAACATGGACATCCGCAATCTCGAGGGCTCAATCGTCGCCCTGGTTACGCCGTTTAAAAAGGACGGCAGTGTCGACTTTGATGCGCTCGAGCGCCTTATCGATTTCCACCTGCAAAATGGCACCGACGCCATCCTCGCCCTGGGCACCACCGGCGAGAGCGCCACGATGACCGACGACGAGGACAACTCCGTTGTCGCCGCGGTGGTCAAGCAAGTTGCAGGACGCGTCCCCGTCATCGCCGGCTCGGGCTCCAACTCCACGCAGACCATGCTCACCAAGTCGCTCACTTACCAGGGCTTGGGAGCCGACGGCCTGCTGCTCATTACCCCCTACTACAACAAATCCAACGAAGAGGGTATCTACCAGCACTTTAAGACCGTCGCCGATGCCGTAGACATCCCCTGCATCCTGTACAACATCCCCGGCCGCTGTGGCTGCGGCATCAGCGAGCGCAACGTGGAGCGCTTGGCCGCGCACCCCAACATCATGGGTATTAAGGAAGCCTCGGGCAACGTCGCCTACGCTGCCAAGATCGCCCACCTGCTGTCCGACGACTTCCGCATGTACTCGGGCGAGGACGCGCTCACCGTGCCGCTCATGAGTCTGGGTGCTTCGGGCACCATCAGCGTGTGGGCCGACGTGCAGCCGCAGCTCGTACATGACATGTGCCGCGCCTATCTGGACGGTGACGTGACACGTGCCCGCGATATCCAGATTGCCGGCCAGCCGCTCATCAATGCCCTCTTTAGCGAGGTCAACCCCATCCCCGTCAAGGAAGCGCTCGCCCAGATGGGTATGATCGAGGCAAACTACCGCATGCCGCTATGTCCCATGGCAGACGACACGCGCGCTACACTTACCGATGCTCTGAAGGGAGCTGGTCTGCTTGATTAAGACCATCATTATGGGAACGGGCCGCATGGGCTCGCTCATCCGCACTACCGCCGAGGGTATTGTCGACGCTGCCGGAGAGCCCGTTTTTGACATCGTCGCCCAGATCGGCTTCGACTTGTCCGAGCTCGAGAACGCTCCGGCAGCCGACGTCATCATCGACTTCTCGAACGTTGCGACCTTCGACACCGTCGTCGCCTATGTCGAGCGCACGGGTGCGGCGTTGGTCTCGGGCACCACAGGCTATACGCCCGAGCAGATGGATCGCTTGCGCGAGCTGGGTCAGAGCACCCGCGTCATGCACTCCGGCAATTACTCCATCGGTATCGCAGCCCTGCGTCATCTGGTGGCACAGGCCACGCGAGAGCTGCCCGGCTTTGACTGCGAAATCGTCGAGACGCACCACAACCAAAAGGTCGACGCCCCCAGCGGCACTGCCAAGTTGCTGCTCGACGCCGTCGTCGAAGCCGAGCCCGAGGCAGGCTACCACCCCGTCTATGGCCGCGAGGGCATGTGCGGAGCGCGCGACCCCAAGGAGATCGGCATGCACTCGCTGCGCGGTGGCACTGTCGCCGGCGTGCACGAAGTGAGTTTCTTTGGCCAGGACGAGGAGGTCACGCTCACGCATCGCGCCACGAGTCGTCAGATCTTTGTCAACGGTGCCTTGGCAGCCGCGCAGAAACTCGTCACCCGCGAGCACGGCTTCTATACGTTCGACCAGGTCATGTTTGCCTAACCAGGTATCAACCGGATCCACCCAAAGGAGAGACCGCAAATGAGCAACGCAGCCGAAATGGATGCACAGGAGATTATCAACTATATCGCCACCGCGCCCAAGAAGACGCCCGTCAAGCTGTACGTGCGCGAAAAGCCGGGCATGAAGGTCCAGTGGGGCAATGCGCATGTCTATGGCGGCCGCCGTGGAAAGACTGTATTTGGCGACTGGGATGAGCTCAAGGCAATCCTCGACGCCAACGTCGATTCCATCGACTACTACGATGTGGAGAACGACTGCCGCAACTCCGCCGTGCCCATGCTCGACCTCAAGGGCATCAACGCCCGCATCGAGCCGGGTGCGATCATCCGCGACCGCGTCGAGATCGGCGACCGTGCCGTCATCATGATGGGCGCCATCATCAACATCGGCTCCGTCATCGGCGAGGGCTCCATGATCGATATGGGCGCCGTCCTGGGCGGCCGCGCCACCGTGGGCAAGAACTGCCACATCGGCGCCGGCACCGTGCTGGCAGGCGTCGTGGAGCCCGCCAGCGCCACGCCCGTCATCATCGAGGACGACGTTATGATCGGCGCCAATGCTGTGGTCCTGGAAGGCGTGCGCGTGGGCAAGGGTGCTGTCGTTGCCGCCGGTGCCGTGTGCGTCGAGGACGTCCCCGCCGGCGCCGTGGTCGCCGGTGTTCCCGCCCGCGTTATCAAGATGCGCGACGAGAAGACCGACAGCAAGACCGGTCTCGAAGAGGGCCTGCGCCAGCTGTAGGGTTACGCGGTTTTACCAAACCGCGTAACGGCTCGACGCTGCAAGCGCCCCTGAGCGAGCAATCTGACGTTCAGTCGTCGGTCGCGTACCGAAGTACGCTTCCCTCCTCTTTCACGTCACCTTACTCGCTTAGGGGCGCTTTCGCTGACTTATGCTCAACCTACAATGATTCCAAACTGGATGAGTTACTCGCTGTAGCGGGTGGCTATGGCAGCTCGCACCATTCCGGCGCTCATGAGATACGTCACCAGGAAGTAGCCACCGTACGCTGCCAGGAAGATCGCGCAAGTGAGACCCACGGTGCCGCCGATGCTCATATTTCCGAATATGCTCACCAGCTCGATGATCACCTTAAGTGCCACAAAGGAGTGCGCCAGGCCCACTGCCAGCGGGAACAGGAAGAATACCGCTTGCTGCGCCATCACCGAATGGCGAATCTGGCGGTCGTCGCAGCCGATCTGTGCCAGCACACGATAGCTGCGGCTGCCGTCGGCCACGTTGGAGAGTTGCTGGATCGACAGAATCGCCGCGCATGCAACGACCAGTACAAAGCCAATGTAGATGGCTAGATAGCTAATAAGACCGTTCATTTGCGCTGCTTGCGTGTACATCTCGGAGCGTGTGATGAAGATTCCCCACGATCCCGGCTCCTTGCCGTCAACGAGCAGATTGTCGAGCACAGTGTATTCAATGCTCTCGTCTGCCTCGGTCGTATCCATCCCCTGTTTGTAGTTAACGAGCAGGCTACTGGAATACGGCTGCAGATTGAGTTGGGACAACAGCTCGTCGGCAACGACGACGGTACCCGGATTACTGCCCATCGCCGAGTTGGCGATGGCCGCCGTGTCCTCGTCCGACTTATCGGTTGCGGGCTTGAGCGTATGCCCGCCCAAGGTAAGGGCATGGCCGCCAGCCATATACTTGGTGTACAGGTCGACCAGCTCACCGCCCATATCACACGTAAGCAAGTACTGGTCGCGGCCAATGCTCACCGACTCCTCGCCCATCATCTGACGCAGTTTGTTGTACTGGCTCGCCGGCGTCACAAACAGACCCATCGCATCGGCATTGCTACCCCCGAACGCCTTGGGAAGCTTTTCGCCCATGGTCTTGCACATCTCACCTGGGGTCACCGAAGGATCCGAACCGCCAAACGGGTAACTTAGATACGAATCGATCTGCACATGCTCACCGGCAACATCGGCGATATTGACCTTCTTGTTGGTCTCTTCGTTGCTGTCCGCCGACTTGCCCTCGCCGTGCCATGCGGGGTACAAATCGACCGTTGTATCGGCCAACGCCATGCGATCGGCCTCATCAGACGGATTGACGTACTCTTTGTAGTAGTCGAACGTATCGGGCGTGTAATAGACATACGTCTGCGACATATCGGCCGGCGTATAGCGCTCCAGATTCTCGTTCATCACATTGGCAATCGACATACCGCACGTCACCGAGGTGATGGCCAAAAACAGGAGCATCGCGATGACGCCCATCGAAAAGCACACCGTGTTGACCTTGGCCGCAAGCTGGCGCACGGTAAACATGTTGAGGCCGCGCCAATACACGCCGCGCAGGCTCTGCAGCAGCTTGATAAGCATGCCCGAGAGTCCCCAAAACAGGGCAAAGGTACCCACGGTAACCATAGCGGTCGTAATGCCAAACTGGTTCATGGCCTCTTGCAGCTTGCTGTCCGTCGCGGTTAACGGGAACCCATCACGTAGCAGACGGTAATAGGCCACGCCCACCAGCACCACGCCCACAGCAAAGATGGCAATCGCGATCCAGGGGTTGCGTGTCTTGATGCTCTCGTTGCGACGCTCGGCACCCATAAGCTCGATGAGTTTGGTACGACGCACGGCGCGAAGGTTCAGCAGTAGCGTGAGCACAAACATTACGAGCATGCAGGCAAGGGTCAGGTTGAACGCATGCACCGAGAAAAAGAAGTGGAAATTGGCGATCTGTGTCTTAAAGAGCGAGGCCGTAAAGAACGTCATGAGCTGGGAGAGTCCCACACCCAGCACAATGCCGGCGACAAAGGCGCCGACCGAGACAATCACCGTCTCGAGCGCCATGATCGTGGCGACGCGCCCGCGCCCCATGCCGAGCACCTGGTACAGGCCAAACTCCTTCTTGCGGCGTTTCATGATGAAGTTATTGGCATACACCATCAAAAAGGCCATGACACCGGCCAAAAAGTACGTCAGGTTGCCGAGCATGCTGCCCATAACCTGCGCCAAGCCCTCTTCATCGATTCCGGCGATGTCGACCTGCATCGAGATGGTGTTAAAGGCATAGAAGACTGTGACGCCCAGGGTGAGCGTCAAAAGGTAGACGAGGTAGTCGAGGCCGGCGCGGCGGACGTTGCCCCAAGCGAGTTTACAGAGCATCGGAGCCCTCACCGCCCATCATGGCAACGACCTCCATAATGCGGTCGAAGAACTCGCGGCGGTCGGTGTCTCCGCGGCGCAGCTCGGTGAAGATCTTGCCGTCGCGAATAAACAGCACACGGCTCGTGTAGCTGGCGGCAAAGCTGTCGTGCGTGACCATGAGTACGGTGGCGCGCAGGCGGCTGTTAAGGGCCTCCAGGCTCTCGAGCAGCAAGCGAGCGCTCTTGGAATCGAGAGCGCCGGTGGGCTCGTCGGCCATGATCATGGTGGGGTCGGTGACGAGCGCGCGAGCCGCGGCAACGCGCTGCTGCTGACCGCCGGACATCTGGTAGGGATACTTGTCGAGCACCTGACTGATGGACAGGCGCGCTGCCACATCCTGCACGCGGGTCGAGATCTCTGCCGAGTTTGTGCGGGCGATGGTGAGCGGCAGGGCGATGTTCTCGCGTGCCGTGAGCGTATCGAGCAGGTTGGAGTCCTGAAAGATAAAGCCAAGCTCCTCGCGGCGGAACTGCGAAAGCTTAGCCTGCTTCATGCGCGTCACGTCCTGGCCGTTGATGCGGATCGTGCCGCTTGTGGCACTATCGATGGTCGACACGCAGTTGAGCAACGTCGACTTGCCCGAGCCCGAAGCGCCCATGATGCCAACGAATTCGCCGCGGTTGACGGTAAAGCTGACGTCGTTGAGCGCGCGGGTCACGTTGCCCAGCGCTCCGTATACCTTTTCGAGATGCACGACTTCCAGTACCGGGGTCGCCATGTGCGTGGTTTGCATACCGAGTCCTTTCTTGCGATTAGTCTACGGCATCTATAGTCGCAAGAAGCCGAGTCGGCTACCATCGATATCGCTTACGCTTGCCTTACCGTTGCGTAAGGTAGGGGTAGTCTTTTTGGGACGGGGCTTTTTTAGCTACCCTATCCGTAGCCTTCGA
>OLPQ01002388.1_pt1 | contig 10953 bp, 10 predicted proteins | sample 1672451 | NCBI WGS metagenome assembly OLPQ01 (sample SAMEA3136687, study PRJEB25190) | human gut metagenome | biome: human gut; feature: human-associated habitat; material: faeces | place: Austria | collected 2013
TCTACAGCGTTCCAGCATGAAAAGAACCGGATTTTATTATCCATAATTCATGTTTGTCATAACGGCAGTTTCATGGTATGATAGTAAACAGAGATATTCGAAACAGTTATCTTTATAATTACAGCAATCACCATAAATGCATTATCTAAAATGACTGCTGTAAAATAACAGAATGGAGACATATATGAAAAAGAAAAATAAAACCCGGTCTGTTACAGGGCTTTTATTCGGGTTTATGGAACGTGTATCCGGAGATCACGTAGGAGCTTATGCGACACAGGCAGCGTATTTTCTGATCATGTCTTTTATTCCCTGTATTCTGTTTCTGACTACACTGGTACGGTATACACCTCTGACCTATAATGTAGTCAGGGATGCGATCGTTGCTTTTATTCCGGAGAATCTGCAGAGTTTTGTTCTGGGGATCGTGGTAGATGTATACAAAAGAAGTACTGCAATTGTCCCTTTGTCAGCAATTGTGGCACTGTGGTCTGCCGGAAAAGGAATGCAGTCTATCATCAATGGATTAAATACCATTTATCACGTAAAAGAAACCCGTAACTGGCTGTTAACCAGAATTTATGCAGTATTCTATACTTTATCACTGGTGATTGCGGTAATCGTGTCTCTGCTTATGCTTGTACTCGGAAACGAAATACAGAAAGCTGTATCAAGATATATTCCTTTTCTTGGAAGAGTTCTGGGAAAAATACTGGGGGCAAGAGCACTGTTGGTATTTGGTGTGTTGTTTCTGGTTTTTCTTATGTTGTATAAGGTTCTTCCGAACAGAAAAGCCACATTCAAAAGCCAGATTCCCGGAGCCTTGATCATAGCAGTTGCATGGTCGATATTTTCATACGGATTCTCTTTTTATTTTGAGATTTTTCCGGGGTTCAGTAATATGTACGGAAACCTTGCGACGATCATCATGGTCATGGTGTGGTTGTATATCTGTATGAATCTTCTGTTATACGGTGCAGAGATCAATGCTTATTTTGAAAAAGAATTCCGGATTGCACATAAATCGGTACAGGAACTGCTGGCACATGAAAAAGAAAAAAAGCAGCAGGAAAATGAATGAATTTTGGCTACGTTGTGAACATGACAGTCAGGGGGCTTTTTATTGTAAAGCCTTTCTGAGTGTGCTATAATAAACCATAATTTTGGAGAAACAAAAAGGAATCAGTTCTATGATCGTTGTATATTTGATATTTTTGGCTGTCATTCAGGCTGTGACGGAATTTCTTCCTGTCAGCAGCCTGGGACATTTATGCATATTGGAACAATATATGGGAATCGGTCACGAAACCGGATTGCTGTCAGAAACGATGCTCCATCTTGGAAGTGCGGCAACAATTATATTTTTGTTCCGCAAAGATTTAAAAAAAATCGGACTGGGACTTCTGGGGATGTTTATGGATATGATCGGTAATCTGAATCTATATATCCATAACAAGAAGACAGGGGAAAGTTTGGGCTATGCCAGAATAGTCACCGGAACATATCGGAAAACAGGTGCACTTCTTGTGATTTCCATGATCCCAACAGCACTTCTGGGACTTACAGGAAAACGGCTGGCTCTTCTGGCCGCGGACTCTCAGATTGTTCCGGGAATCGGATTTTTACTTACAGGCGTATTTCTTCTGGTAACAGATCTGAATAAATCCGGTGGAAAAAAGGGACCGAGAGAGGCTTCTTATGACAGCGCCATGTGGATTGGAATTTGTCAGGGGCTTGCTGTCTTTCCGGGGATTTCCAGAATGGGATTTACGTTATGTGCTGCACTGTTATGCGGATATAACCGCAAATTTGCGGTTCGTTTTTCTGTTTTTATGAGTCTGCCTGCTATCATAGGTGCTTTTTTTACGGAAATCGGAAATTTTGGTGCTTCTGAAATGACGGCAGGACTTGGGTTTACCTATGTATTTGCAATGATCATCGCCGGTTTTGCGGGATGTCTTGTTATCCGAAATACAATAGCCATGACTCAGAATGTAAAATTACGCTATTTTGCATATTATTCATTTATAGTCGGTATTATTACACTGGCATTAAATTTTGCCCTGTAAAGGGAAGATATTTACGAGAAGATCAAGGAGGGGAGCCTTAGAATGGCAGCATCAAAGAGTAAGAATACCGGGCATTCGGGAAGAAATACAAAAAAGAAGACAGCAATGGAACAGGAAGTCGGCAGATTTCAGACAGAAATCATATTATTTGTGATTTTGGCCGCATGTGTGATCCTGATGGCAAGCAATTTTGGAGCAGGTGGTTTTGTGGGAGATGCGATCAGTAATTTCTGTTTCGGACTGATGGGATTGATGGCATATCTGTTTCCAATCGTATTTTTCCTTGAATCAGCATTTATTCTGATCAATAAAACAAACCGGCTGGCATATAAGAAACTTGCAGCGGCGTTTGTGATGTTTCTGTTTCTGTGTGGGGCAGCGCAGCTTCTCACAGACGGATATATGCAGAGTACAACTTTGTTGGATTATTATGCTTTAAGCGCAGATTATAAAACAGGCGGTGGTCTGATCGGAGGAGCGATCTGTATTTCTGTCACATCTGCTTTTGGAACTATCGGCGGATATGTGATCATTATACTGGCATTTGTTGTATGTATGATCATTATCACACAGCGCTCTCTGCTTGATTTTGTAACGCGGCTGGTTATAAAGGTGTGTGATTTTGTAAAAGACAGACATATGCGCTATATGCAGGGGCAGCCTGAACGTGAGCGATATAGAGAAGAACGTGCCAGAGAACGTCAGCTTATAAGAGAACAGCGGTGTGAAGAAAGAGTCCGCAGACTGGAGGAAGAAATTGGCGATGATGAATTTTCAGATGATGACTTTCTCATGGATCCTTCGGAAGCAAAAAAAATGAAAAAAGGCGGCTTTCTGGAAGGAACCAAGCTGGCAGGCTATTCTGAACAGAAGCCAAAGAAAAAGGGGAAACTTCTGAAAAAAGCAGCAGATACAGATAAAGCAGCAGCAGAAACAGCCGAAGCTGCGGAGAATACCGAGAACACAGGGATTAAATCCTCTGATGATGCGGATAATAAACCATACATCGATGCTCCGATGAATTTTGAGATTCACAGAGCGGATACATCCCCGGATACATATGAGGCAGATAATGAATCACAACAGCAGGAAGACCTTCCATTTGAAGATGCTGTCACTGACCGGAAGAAATCTGTGGTTTCAGAACCGGAGGAAGATCTGCCCCCTTTTCAGGATGAGAAGGCAGTGCGGCCGCCTTCGAAAAACCCCAAATCTTCTGAAAAGGAGATACAGAGCGGAATTGTAAACATTCAGCATGAGATCACCCGACAGGAAGCAGCCGTAAAAAAAGAATATAAATTTCCAGCCTTAAATCTGCTGAAGAAAGGAAGCAGCAAAGCTCAGGGGGATTCTGATGCCTATCTGCGTAAGACTGCAAAAAAACTCCAGGAAGTACTTCACAATTTCGGCGTGAACGTGACTGTCACTAATGTGAGCTGCGGACCAACAGTTACCCGTTATGAACTTCAGCCCGAGATGGGAGTGAAGGTCAGCAAAATTGTAGGTCTTGCAGATGACATCAAACTGAATCTTGCCACTCCTGATATCCGTATTGAAGCACCGATCCCCGGCAAAGCAGCAGTGGGCATTGAGGTTCCCAATAAAGAGAACAGTACGGTTATGCTCAGAGATCTGCTCCAGTCAGAAGAATTTCAGAAGGCAAAATCCAAACTTTCTTTTGCAGTAGGAAAGGATATTGCAGGTAAGACTGTAGTTGCGGATATTGCCAAAATGCCACATCTTCTCATCGCAGGTGCAACCGGTTCAGGTAAATCAGTATGTATCAATACACTTATCATCAGTATCCTGTACAAGGCAAATCCGGATGAAGTAAAGCTTATCATGATCGATCCTAAAGTAGTAGAGCTCAGTGTGTATAACGGAATTCCACATTTGTTTATTCCGGTTGTGACAGATCCGAAGAAAGCAGCAGGCGCATTAAACTGGGCAGTACAGGAGATGACAAACCGTTACAATACATTTGCGGAGTACGGTGTCCGTAATCTGGATGAATATAATAAAAAAGCAGAGCAGATCAAGGCGGCAGGAGCTGAAGAAGAACCTGTGAAAATGCCGCAGATTGTGATCATCGTGGATGAGCTTGCAGACCTTATGATGGTTGCGCCCGGAGAGGTGGAGGATGCTATCTGTCGCCTGGCCCAGCTTGCACGTGCGGCGGGTATCCATCTGATCATTGCCACACAGAGACCGTCTGTAAATGTTATCACCGGTCTGATCAAGGCGAATATGCCTTCCAGAATTGCTTTCTCTGTATCTTCCGGTGTGGATTCCAGGACAATTCTGGATATGAACGGAGCCGAGAAGCTTCTTGGAAAAGGTGATATGCTCTTTTATCCTCAGGGATATCAGAAGCCTGCAAGACTTCAGGGTGCATTTGTATCTGATGATGAGGTAAGTGCTGTGGTTGAATTTCTTGCAGATAAAAATCCGGGTGTCCAGTATAACCAACAGATCGAGCAGCAGGTAAATTCTCCTGTAACAACAGGTATGTCCGGAGATGAAAGGGACATCCATTTTGAAGAAGCAGGTAAGTTTATCATAGAGAAAGAGAAAGCTTCTATTGGTATGCTGCAGAGAATGTTTAAGATTGGTTTCAACAGAGCGGCAAGAATCATGGATCAGCTCTGCGACGCAGGTGTAGTGGGACCGGAAGAGGGAACAAAACCGAGAAAAGTTCTTATGTCTATGGAGGAGTTTCAGAATTATCTGGAAAATCAGTAAGTGAGGACTGTCTATGAAATGTCCTAAATGTCATAAAGAGGTGGAAAAAGGCTCTCTGTACTGCCCCTACTGCCTTGCGGAGATACCCTGGGTAAGAGAATTCAGCACAGTGGAAACTCTGATGAAAAAGGAGCAGCAGAACCGCCCATCCGAAAAAAAACAGAAAACAAAAATTATAAAATATTTCAAGCATCCAAAAAGAAGAAAGCTGAAATTCAGCAGAAAACAGCTTCTATGTCTGCTTCTGTGTGCGGCGACACTGCTGGGGTTCTTTTGTTATCGGCAGTTAAATACTTTTTCTGCCTTATATTCCAGGGCAAAAAAACAATATGCACAGCAAAACTATGAAGAAGCACAGCGGATTGCAGAAAATGCTCTGGATAAAAATCCCAAAAATGAAGCCGCCAATCTTCTTCTGGCCAAAAGTATGGAGAAATCAGGTGATAAACGATCTGCACTTCTTGTTTTGCGCCCGTTTATCCAGAACAAAACTGCGGGAACAGGAATATATAAAGAGTATGTGAAGCTTCTTACACAGGAGGGAAAGACCAACGAAGTCAGACTGATCCTGAAATCTGCTGACAGAGAGGTGCAGAATGCCTGCGCAGAATATATCTGCGAAACACCTGTATCAAATCCTGCCCCCGGAACCTATACTACAACGCAGACTCTGAAACTGGAAGGTAACTGCCAAAAGATTTATTACACATTAGATGGAAGCACACCTACCAGAAAGAGTAAAGTATATACAGAACCTATTATTCTGAGGGAAGGCACAACTGAATTAAAAGCCTTTGGTGTAAATGATAAAAACATCGAAAGTGATGTGATCAGCAGAAAGTATGTGATTGTTTTAAATGCACCGAAAGCCCCTAAGGTAACACCTAAATCAGGGGATTACAATAAAAAAACAGAGATTAAGATCACTGTCCCGGATGGATGTAAGGCATATTATGCATTTGATTCTGAACCGGATCTTAACAGTACTGTTTATGAACAGCCAATCTCCATGCCTGTGGGTTACCATAGGCTGAATGTTATTCTTGTTGCAGCAAATGGCAAGACCAGTAAAATGACTGCTATGGAATATTATCTGCAGTACTAAAAATACTGTGATTTTATCGCTGATTTTATTAAAATAGAAGGAAGAAGATCATGGAAATCCGTATTGTTACAGTTGGAAAGATCAAAGAAAAATATCTGTGTGACGGAATCGCAGAATATGCCAAACGGCTGAGCAGATACTGCAAGCTGACTTTCTGTCAGGTAGCAGATGAAAAAACACCGGATAAAGCGTCAGAAGCACTGAACACACAGATTAAAAATACAGAAGGCGAACGTCTGATGAAACATATACGCGAACAGGATTATGTCATCGCACTGGCAATTGACGGAAAAACGCCGGATTCTGTAGAGCTCTCTCAAAAAATTGAGAAACTGGGAGTTTCCGGTATCAGTTCCATTGCATTTGTGATCGGAGGTTCCTTAGGACTGAGTGAGAGTGTTCTGAAACGTGCAGATTATAAGCTCAGCTTTTCCAGAATGACTTTTCCGCATCAGCTGATGCAGATGATCCTTTTGGAACAGATATACAGAAGCTACCGCATTATGAATCACGAACCCTATCATAAATAAACGAATGTACCAACAAGTCCAAAAGAAAGAAGAAAACTATGAACACAGAAAAATTTGAAGAATTTATTTCACAGTACCCGATTTTTGAATACCGCATACTGGACACAAAAGATATTACAATTCAGGAACGCGTACGCACGATCTGCCAAGAAGAATGCGAACGTTATGATTCTACCTGGGCCTGTCCCCCCGCAGTAGGAACCCTGCAGGAATGTGAAAAAAAAATAAAAAGTTATCCTCAGGCTGTTTTCTTTTCCAGTGTAGCGGAAGTTTCGGATATCATGAACATGGAAGAAATGCTTTCTACAAGACGGGCACACGAGGACCTGACTACAGAGGTGGGAAAATATCTGAATAAAGAAGGGTATGAAACTTATATCCTGTCTACAGAATCCTGTGATATCTGTGAAAAATGTGCCTATAAAGAGGGAAAGCCATGCAGATATCCTGACCGGATGCATCCATGTCTGGAAAGTCATGGCGTAGTAGTAAATGAGATTGTAGAGCGTGAATCTATGGAATATAATCTGGGTGGAAATACAATTCTGTGGTTTTCTATGGTTTTGTTTCGATGATTGCTGCTGAAACGTGTTTTAAAGAAAGTTCTTCCGGCATAGACTGATAGTAAAAGCCGGGGGAGCTTTTTTTATGAAAAAAGCAGGACAATGGAAAAACCGGATGGTGCTGGCATTAGAACTTCCGCCTGATCTGGCATATAATGAAACGATCGTCACACTGACCGGTCAGACGGAAGCTGTTATCGAAAATTATAAATCTGTTTTTAAATATACACCTTCTGAAATTGTGATACAGTCTTTTTGCGGAAAAGTGACCATATCCGGGAAAAATCTTGAAATCCGCTGGTACAATTCCAGTGCAATGAAAGTGACGGGAAGTATTTATGATATAAAAGCGGGTGACAGCGAATGTTGAAATTTTTGAAATTAATATATGGTTATGTGATCATCCTTGTAAGAGGAGAAAATCTGGAACGCTTTCTGAATCTCTGCAAAAGCAGAAAAGTTTATATGGAAAAGATCCGGTACAGAGAGGACGGCCAGCTTATGGCACAAATGCAGGCCGCTGATTTCTTTCGCCTGAGACCTCTCCGGAATAAAACAGGTGTACATATTCAGATCATACAGAGACGGGGAATGCCCTTCTTTTTTTTAAGGAATAAAAAAAGAAAGGCTTTTTTTACAGGCATGATTCTGGGAGGTATCCTGATATTTTTTTTGACAGGGAGAATCTGGAATATCCATATTGAAGGAAATGTCAGAAACAGTACCGGAGAAATCCTCGATTTTCTGGATAAGCAGGATATAAACCATGGGATGTCCAAAAAAAAGATCAACTGTTCAGAAGTTGCAGCAGCTGTACGGAAAAATTTTCCGGAGATTACCTGGGTATCTGCCAGAATAGAAGGAACCCGTCTGATTCTTAATATCCAGGAAGGAATTATCCCCCAAAAAAACAACAGTAATACCTCACCCTGTAATCTGCTCGCAGACAAGGACGGAGTGATCACAGATATGATCGTCCGAAGGGGCATACCGGTAAAAAAGCCCGGGGATTCCTGCAAAAAAGGGGAACTTCTGGTATCCGGGGAACTTCATATCATGAATGACAGTCAGGAAGTCCTGCAAAAGGAATACGTTCATGCAGATGCGGATATTTTTATTTCCAGACAAATTTCCTATTATCAGGAATTTCCATTAAAATACCGTACAGAAATCCCTGCCGGCAAAAAGAAAAAAGAAATGTACTTCCGGTTTGGGCACTGGTATCTGGGATTGTATCCGACATTACATACAGGTCAGAAACGTATCACAGAGGAAATTCCTCTGCGTATCACAGAAAATTTTATACTTCCTGTATGGATCGGATGGACCGAAACTACTGATTATACAATAAAAGAAGAAACCTATACCAGGAAAGAAGCCGAGAAGGAAGCTGTGCGAAGATTTCATCAATATGAAAAGAAGCTGCTTCAAAATGGCATTAAGATCAGTGAAAATCATATTACTACCAGGCTGACAGAATCTCTGTGCATTACCGGAGGAACCCTGCTTATCATCGAACAGACAGGCGAAAAAAGCCGGATAACATAAAATTCCATAAAAATTTGTATTTAAAAAGTTGCAGGGAGGTGTTACAATGGATGCATCTGGTTTTAACCGGACTTTGATTATCGTCCATAAACGAGGCAATAATCCATTATTAACTTATCAACAGGAAAGGACATCACAGGATGGCTGGCAATATTATTGAATTACACACAGAAGTCCCCGCAGAACTGGAAGCAAATGTATTTGGCCAGTTTGATGAGCATCTTAAGCTGATTGAGAGAACACTGAATGTGACAGTGATCTCCAGAGACGGAATCCTTAAGATACTTGGCAATGAACAGAATGCGGCTTCTGCGAAGAAACTGATAGAAGAACTGACAGTACTTGCAAAAAGAGGCAACACGATCACGAAACAGAATGTCAATTATGCTCTTTCTCTGGCAATGGAGCAGAGAAATGAAGTTCTCACGGAAATAGACAAAGATTTTATCTGTAACACCATACAGGGCAGACCTATCAAGCCCAAAACACTGGGGCAGAAAGATTATGTAGAACAGATACGCAAAAAAATGATCGTGTTCGGTGTAGGTCCTGCCGGTACCGGCAAAACCTATCTGGCGATGGCAATGGCTGTCACAGCCTTCCGAAATGAGGAGGTCAGCAGGATCATCCTGACACGTCCTGCTATTGAGGCCGGTGAGAAGCTGGGATTTCTTCCGGGAGATCTGCAGAGCAAGGTAGATCCTTATCTGAGACCACTCTATGATGCACTGTACCAGATCATGGGAGCGGACAGCTTTGCGAAAAATATGGAGCGTGGCCTGATCGAGGTTGCACCGCTTGCATATATGCGCGGACGTACACTGGATAATGCATTTATCATTCTCGATGAAGCACAGAATACCACTCCGGCACAGATGAAGATGTTCCTGACACGTATCGGATTTGGTTCCAAGGTTATCATCACCGGAGATGCCTCACAGAAAGATCTTCCAAGAGATGCCACATCCGGACTTGACGTGGCAATGAAAGTACTGAAAAAAATAGATGACATTGGCTTCTGCCAGCTTACCAGCAAGGATGTTGTCCGTCATCCTCTGGTACAGCAGATCGTACAGGCTTATGATGCCTATGAGAAGAAACAAAAACCTGAAAGACCAGCAAGACGCAGAAACGGGGTAAATGAACGATGAACATGCAGATTGATTATGAGACAGAGCGTGAACTGGGGATCGACTATGAGACACTGGCAGTAAAGGTAGCTGACAAGGTTCTTGAAATGGAAAAATGTCCCTATGATGCACAGGTGAATCTTGTACTTACAGATAACGAAGAGATTGAGAGAGTTAATACTGAGTTTCGCGATATCGCAAGACCTACGGATGTTTTATCCTTCCCTATGATTCCTTTTGAGACACCGGCAGGATATGATATTGTGGAGGAAGATGAATCTTACTTTGATCTGGATACAGACGAACTTCTTCTTGGAGATATCATGATCTCAGTTGACAAGGTATTTGCGCAGGCAGAGGAATACGGACACAGTGTGACAAGAGAATTCTGTTTTCTGGTTGCACACAGTATGCTGCATCTGCTGGGATATGACCATATGACTCCCGGGGAAGCAGCAGTCATGGAGGCAAAACAGGCGAAAGCCCTGGAGGAGCTTGGGATTACACGCTGATTTTCAAATTCTGTTATTGCAGGCAATTTCTGATGGATTTTGTCTCGTAACTGTAAAGACACTTAACAGTTACAAAAAATATATTTATATGGAGTAACAAAAAGATGAATTACCGGGAACGACTTAAAGATAAAAAACGTATTGTAATTAAGATCGGTTCTTCTTCCCTGACTCATTCGGAGACAGGAAGACTGAACCTTCGCAAACTGGAAGTGCTGGCAAGAGAGCTCAGTGACCTTCGCAATCAGGGAAAAGATGTCATACTGGTTTCTTCAGGAGCTATAGCAACAGGTGTGGCAGCTCTTGGAATGCATGAGAAACCCACAGAACTGAAAGGAAAACAGGCATGTGCAGCAGTAGGACAAGCCAGACTGATGATGATTTATCAGAAACTTTTTTCTGAATATAATCAGCTTTCCGCTCAGATCCTTATGACAAAAAATACTATGGTTAATAATGTTAACCGAAAGAATGCTCAGAATACTTTCAATGAACTGCTCAGTCTGGGAGTGATTCCCATTGTAAACGAGAATGACTCCATTTCCACCTATGAGCTTCAGAATCTGGAGAAATTCGGAGATAATGATACATTGTCTGCAATGGTTGCCGCACTTGTACGGGCAGATCTGCTGATCCTGTTATCAGATATTGATGGTCTTTTTACAGATGATCCCAATACTAATCCTGATGCAAAATTCATTGATGTGGTAGAAAATCTGGATGATAATCTGCTTAACATGGGAAAAGGTACTTC
>OLPQ01002399.1_pt1 | contig 10911 bp, 6 predicted proteins | sample 1672451 | NCBI WGS metagenome assembly OLPQ01 (sample SAMEA3136687, study PRJEB25190) | human gut metagenome | biome: human gut; feature: human-associated habitat; material: faeces | place: Austria | collected 2013
GGTATTTTTAATAGGATTTTTCTTAAGTATTATATATATAAAATTATCTTAAGTATCCTAAGTCTGTTATTCAATTTTATTTTAGGATATAATCAGAGGCTCTTTTTCTTTTTTATTTCCTGCCTGTATTTATATAAATATATTCTTGAATTCCGTTTTCTCAAATATATAACTTTTCAAAGCGAATGATAGTATTCTTCGTAAATATTTATCTTTCATATTTTCCACTATATAATTTCTCTCAATCAAATATTTCTATGTTTCATTTCCATATTTGATTTTTGATGATTATACAATTTACTCATATTTTTAATTTCCGTTCTTCTGTACTTCAATTAAAATTCTTTGAACTTTTCTGTGGTAAGTCCTTCAATATGGTGATAAAATTTACTTTATCTCTGATCCAGGATGATTTCTTCTCTGATTACTTTTTTCTATGATAATTTGTTCTGGTCTTTTTTATTTATCTGAGATAAAGGTCTGATCGCAGGAAATATTTATCATACCACATCCATATTGAATTGTGTAATGAGCTTTCATGTCCATTGGATTCAACCTCCATTCCTTTCTTTTTTCTCTTAAACTTTTTTAAGAGAGCGATAAAAACAATTTTTCTTGTTCGGTTCATTAAGCTTTCTCGTCACTTAATTACTTTTCGAAATCTTGTTTTGTTTATATCTGTATATTATCACTTGTTTCTTTTTTTGTCAATACTTTTTTTAATTTTTTTCTATTCTTTTTTCTTAATATCTATTTTATTTATATAAAAACTGTTAATTTTTGAAATTATTCTGTATTTTTAGAAAATTAGTTCAAAAAAAACACCCGGATTTCTCATCCGAAAAATCCAGGCATTGTGTTTTTATTGTGTTGTTTATGGTACCTTTTATTCTATATCTGTCTATATTCGCATTATCCTCTGTAGTAATTGATCAGGCAGCCCTTCAGAATGATTGTTCTCTCATCATCTGTCAGTTCTCCCATCTTCAGAGTAAACTCTTTTGCTTCTTCCCCGATCACATACGCTTTTATTTCTGTCTGTTTCTCTTTTACCGCTTTGCAGATGTCCGGCACAAACAGATAATCTCCATTCTTAAATGGCAATTCTCCTTCTTCAATCAGGAATGGCAGCATTCCCCAGTTGATCAGATTGGAGCGATAACGTTTGGTTGCATATTCATTGGCAATATTTGCCCATCCACCAAGAACTTTCTGGCATGATGCAGCCTGCTCACGTGCAGAACCATCTCCAGGTTTTACCGCAAAGATCGTACTTCCGATGCCGATATTCTCCTTGCTGACATCAGAAAAATGTGCCCTGATCGCATCCATAACCGTTTTCAGTTCCGGAACCGCTTCTGCCGGGCACTCACCTGCTTCAAGAGCTTTCTCTGCCTTCTGAATTTCTTTTGCACGTCCAACATAAGCCGGATCTTTACGGGAAAGAGTAAACTCAGCCAGTCCAAGTGGATTGGAACGGAAAGAAGAAGTTTCTCCGGACGGAATCAGTTCATCTGTCGTAGTAACCGGATCATGAATCTCAGATACCACTTTAAGCACCAGATTCTCTGCCAGTGCCGGCATCTCCGGCCAGTCTTTAATATTCGGGCCAAACTGGATTTCTACGCTTGGATCTGCAACACCCTTGCTGTCAAAGATTCGATTCTCATAAATAGTTTTATCAAAGAAGTATTTCTGATGTCTGTAATTTCCGGTAAATTCTTCCGCGGATGTCAGGAAACCTTTGTTTGCTGCTGTTGCTGCGATAGATCTTGCATCCATAAGTGCAACAGAAGAAATCTGTCCATTCTGGACCTTGGAGCCTTCACGATTCGGGAAGTTTCTGGTGGTATGACGGATGCTGAACGCATTGTTTGCAGGTGTATCTCCTGCACCAAAACATGGTCCGCAGAATGCAGTCTTAACAACCGCACCTGTTTCAAGAAGATCTGCCAGGACTCCATTTCTTGCAAGTTCCATATAGATCGGAGTACTTGCCGGATAAACACTGAGTGTAAATGCATCAGCTCCAATGCTTGCACCACGAAGGATATCTGCTGCTGCGCAGATATTTTCAAATCCACCGCCCGCGCATCCTGCAATGATTCCCTGATCCACATAAAGCTGTCCGTCGATCACTTTGTCTTTCAGTGTATAAGGTACTTTACCATCCAGGCTGATCTGCGCTTTTTTCTCAACATCATCCAGAATATCATAAAGATTTGCTTTCAATTCATCAATGGTATATGTGTTGCTCGGATGGAATGGCATGGCGATCATAGGTTTGATCTCACTTAAATCAACTTCTACACATCCATCATAGTAAGCTACCTTACCTGGTTTCAGTTCTTTATAATCTTCTTTTCTGCCATGGATCTCATAGAACTCTTCAATCGTCTCATCTGTCTGCCAGATAGAGGAAAGACAAGTAGTCTCTGTCGTCATGACATCGATACCGATACGGAAATCTGCACTCAGACCGGCTACTCCAGGTCCTACAAATTCCATAACTTTATTCTTCACATAGCCGTTGGCAAATACTTTACCGATAATTGCCAGTGCAACGTCCTGTGGTCCTACACCCGGACGCGGTTCCCCTTTCAGATAGATTGCTACAACACCCGGCATATTAATATCATAGGTCTGGGAAAGAAGCTGTTTAACAAGCTCTCCACCACCCTCACCCATTGCCATGGTGCCAAGTGCACCATAACGAGTATGACTGTCGGAACCAAGGATCATCTTACCGCCACCGGCAAGCATTTCACGTGCGAACTGATGGATGACTGCCTGATGAGGTGGTACATAAACTCCACCGTATTTCTTGGCACAGGTAAGTCCAAACATATGATCATCTTCGTTGATCGTTCCACCTACTGCACAAAGAGAATTGTGGCAGTTGGTCAGTACATATGGAATCGGGAATTTCTCAAGTCCTGAAGCACGTGCTGTCTGAATAATACCTACAAATGTAATATCATGAGATGTCAGCTTGTCAAATTTAATCTGCAGTTTCTGCATATTTCCGGAAGTATTGTGTGCTTCCAGGATACCATAAGCCATTGTATTTCTGGCTGCTTCTTCTCTGGAAACCGGCTGTGTCATGTTCTCTTCTTCTACGATATCACGGCCATTTACCAGATAAATACCACTGTCATAAAGCTTCATTGTAACTCCTCCATTCATAAAAATCACGCATCTACCGCTCTGCGATTTATGCCATGAATAATGGCAAAACATCTCGCGGGATACTACCTGCGAACAGTAATACTATTATACTTTATCTCGCTAAAATCTGCAATAAATTTTCTTTACTTCTCTATAAAGAATAGCTATACTTAAAGTATTGTTTTTGCTGATTCAGTATAAAATCACTTCTTACAGGAGGTACAGCATTATGTTTCGTTTATGGGGAAAAATGTGGAAAGACAACCACATGCTAAAAGATCTGGTCATTGATGATGACTCGGAAGATACAAGAACACACAAAATTTTTCATGCCCTGCAGGAAATCTGCTATGATTTTGACCTGGAGAACCCAATTTGGCTGGAAAGTAATATTTCTGATTTCAAACGCCATTCAAAGACCAGATTTCGCCAGGACAGTTTTATTGAACATATCGAGTTTGATTATCTTGAAATCCAGGTGATCGAAGAAGATTAAAAAAATCTGCCGAAGTTCAGGCATCTCCTGTCCCCGGCAGATTTTTTATTGTGAAGTAATGATTCTATTTTATTTACATATCTACTCTTATATGATCCACTTACTAACTCGCGGAATCTTTTTAATGATCATAACTGCAGCAAGACTTAGTACAAAAATCATTGTGATCAGAACCGGAATCGCAATTGCAGTATTACTTATCACCATACTGTCAATTCCTATTCTGTGAAGAATATCTCTGATAAGCGCATGGATCAGATAGATTCCAAAAGTGCAGCTTCCCAGATAGCAGATCCTCTTTTCCTGTTTTTCATTCCATTTGATCTTGGATACATGGTTTTTGAAAAACAGAAAAAACGAACTTCCCCAGAAAAATCCTGCCAGTGTGTAGTTCTCATAAAATGACTGTATTGGTTTTCCTGATTTCTGTGAGCTGATGTAACACAAGCCGATCGCTGCCAAAATCAATATTACCCCCAGTACATAAACCAGATATTCCAGTTTCTTTGATACCTCATAATGAGACAGATAATGCCCCAGTATAAAATATCCTATGTAACCGGTAACCATTTCCGGCTGCACGGTCTGCAGAATATCCATGATATGATCCTTCCATGGAAGTGGAAAATAATTTATTGTATATGGCAGGATCTGAAACACCAGAAACAGTACGATCATATACTCTTCCCACTGTTTTCCCCTGGCACTGTTTACAATTTCCCATAGCATCGGTGTGATGATCAGAAGTCCGATCAGCATTGGAAGATACCAGAGATGGAAATAAGATTTACTGATATATACCATAAATTTGACCAGGGCTGCTTTGCTGCCCTTCGCCAGCGTTCCATTTGTAATAATCCTGTATACTGCGTAAAACATCTGCCAGAAAATATATGCTGCAGCTATCGGCAGAATATTTCTTTTCCACAAACGTCTGAGATTCCATGTCCGCTTACTGTCAAGATACAGACATCCACTGATCATAATAAAAGATGCTACTGCAAACCGGTTGATCCCGTGATAAAAGTTTGAAACCGCCCATACAGACGAATCCAGTGGCATATCACGAAAATGCTGTGAGCCTGCATGAATGCCAATAACTCCAATACACGCCATGACACGAAGCAGCTCAATCCATATAACTCTTTTTTTATTCATATCGTTTTTACAAAAGGTCTGATACTTCCGACCTTTTTCTCTCCTACGTAATCTCTTTTGGTTACTTTCGATTTCCACAGTGACCACTTTTTACATCGAAAGTATAACAAATCCTTCCCGACTCTACAAGAAATATCCTGGTTATTCCATAAACTCCCGGATGATTTCTCTCATGATTTCTTCCTCCTCCGGACTCAGCATCTTGCTGAAATGACTTCCTGTCGCCGCAGTCTGTCGGATACTTGCAGCAATCCGCTCCACCATTTCCTCTTTGAATACCGGATCTGTTTTCTGTACTGCCTGCACCGGTTCGTATTTACGGGCGGCCGGTGGGTTTTCTTTGCAGGAACGCGCCTGCAGAATATAATCCGCAAGTGAATTCATAACCAGTTCTTCTTTGAAGCTAAAATCCAGAGCCTGCCTGAGGACAAGAAGAACAATTGGCACGGCAGTCCCTATATACAGATAGCTCATCGGAAGTCCTCTGCTGTCACGGATTCTGGATATAAAAAAAAGCGACATTCCCAGACATACAGTAGATAGCAGTGATGGAATCCATACCAGGAAATTCATCCGATTCAGGAGTTTATCTCGTGTCTTCCACAGATTCAGCCATTTTTCTCTCAGGTTTGTTGTCGCTTTTGTCTTTCGCAGGGTTCTTCTGTAAGTAAGGTGTACTGCCAGCATCCCTATCGCTCCAGCTGTTCCAAGAACAGTCATCAGATAGAGCAGGATCTGCAGGTCCATGATTCGTTCCAGCATAAGTCCCTCCTTGAATACAATATTTACCGTTAAGCCTATTCTACACCTGCCCCGTCCTATATGAAACAAAAATCGTTCGTCAAATTCTCGCAAAACTCCCCTCTTAACTGACAAAAATTTACGCAGGTAATACCTTTCCGGCTCACCTGCGTAAAAATTTTCTTTTTTAAATTATCCGTTACATTTCTTCCAGTGCTTTTACGACTTCTTCAAATTTCATAAAATGAGAAGCTTTTACAAGAATCGTATCGCCTTTCTGTACATAATCATTCAGATGCTCCAGAAGGGATTCTCTTGTTTTTTCATAATATACAGGGAAATCCGGATTCGCTTTGCGCGCCGCTTCTGCTATATGAACAGCCAGATCTCCTACACATACACATGCATCAATTCCACATGTTGCTGCATGTATGCCTACACCCTCGTGAAGTGCAGCTTCATCTTCACCAAGTTCTCCCATGTCCCCAAGGATCGCCACCCTGCGGCCTTCCCCATCATGAAGCACATCCAGAGATGCCTTCATGGACATCGGATTCGCATTGTAGCAGTCATCTACGACCAGGAACTTATCTGTCTCGATCATTTTGAAACGTCCTCGAATCGTCTCAAGACTTTCAATACCTCTCCTGATCTCTTCGATCGTCAGACCATAAATTCGTCCTACAGCCGCAGCTGCCAGGGCATTGTAGACCATATGTATTCCCGGAGTCGGAACGAGTACGTCAAAAGCATCCTCTCCCAGATGGATACGGCAGGCAACCCCTTTCAGGCCCTTACTTTCAATCTGATCGGCATACACATCACGTTCACTGTTCAAACCAAAAAATACTGGCTTCACACCATTGTACTCACGGACCGTAATAAGTTTATCATCGTCACCATTCAGAACGATATGTCCATTCGTCTTCATAGACTGGAATATCTCTGTCTTTGCTTTCAGGACTCCGTCTCTGTCTCCCAGATTCTCCAGATGACAGGTACCGATGTTTGTGATCACACAGGTGTCCGGTTTTGCAATCTTTGTCAGCCGGGCCATCTCGCCAAAATCACTGATTCCCATTTCCAGAACTGCAATCTGATCTTCATCACGAAGTCTGAATACTGTAAGAGGAAGTCCGAGCTCATTATTAAAGTTTCCCTGTGTTTTCAGAGTGCGGTACTTTTCTTTCAGGACGGATGCGATCACTTCTTTGGTGCTGGTCTTTCCAACGCTTCCCGTAATACCTACAACCGGAATCTGCAGCTGTTCCAGATAAAACTCTGCGATATCTTTAACTGCCTGAAGAGAAGCATCTACCTGAATATATGCATAGTCAGCCTCCGGCAATTCTCGCTCGGAAAGTGTTGCAAGCGCTCCCTTCGTCATCACATCCGGAATAAAACGGTGTGCATCGACTCTCTCTCCCACGATTGGCACAAACAGACAGTCTTTCTCAATCTTACGGCTGTCTGTAGTAATTGCAGAAATCTCCTGATCCAGCAGAGCATTGTCGCCATGCCAGATGCCATTACATACTTTTGTAAGATTTCTCAAAGTAAGATTTTTCATTCTGATTTCCTCTCCTGATATGTTACCTCAATTCAGGTACATATTCATCTGTTAAGCATACTTTTTCTGAGACACTTTGATCAGTTCTTCACACAGTGTCGGATAATCCATACCCAGAACCGCTGCTTCCTGCGGGATCAGGCTAGTCGGTGTCATTCCCGGAAGCGTATTTGCCTCCAGACAGTAGATTTTTTCATCTTTTGTCACAATGAAATCCAGACGGGCATAGCTCTCCATCTCCAGTGCATGATAACCATCCACGGCTGCTTCCTGAAGACGTTTTGTCAGTTCTTCTGAAATCGGCGCCGGACAGGTTTCTTTTACTGCACCTGGTTTGTATTTATTTTCATAATCATAGAAGCCCTGTACCGGAACGATCTGAACGACCGGATATGCCTTACCGTCCACAACAGCAACTGTGTATTCAACACCTTCTACAAATTCCTCTACAACTACTTCGTTTTCATAAGTGAATGCACCATCCAGTGCTTTCGTGTAGTCTTCCTGGTTATCAACAATATAGACACCTATACTGGAGCCACCGCAGCATGTTTTGACAACAACCGGAAAATCCATTCCCAGCTCCTGTGGAGTTTCCACACGGTCCTTTTTCTTCATGGCCTTACCTGCCGGAGTCGGAACACCTCTCATCTGGAACATTGCCTTGGTCACACCTTTATCCATTGCCATGGCACTGCTCAGATATCCGGTTCCGGTATATGGAATACCCATCAGATCAAATGCTCCCTGCAGTTTACCGTCCTCCCCGTTGGCTCCATGAAGTCCCAGGAAAACAAAATCTGCTTTTTTACAAAGATCGATGACATTCGGTCCAAAGAAATTTTTTCTTGTTTTTTTCAGTTCAGCCATCTGCAGATTAAATCCTCTGATATAAGCTGCTGCTTTTTCCACATCATATTCTGCCGGGAACGGATCTTCCCAGTCTACCTCTTCCTGACCACAGAAAACATCTACCAGAATTGCCTGATGTCCTTTCTGTCTCAATGCTCCGCAGATTCCTGTTCCAGATACGATTGAAACATCCCTTTCTGTGCTGGTTCCACCTGCTAATACAACAATTTTCATTTTCTCATCATCCTCACATAATATTCTAACTCATCCACTTGTGAGCAAGCTCACATGGCTTCAGATCTTTTCTCCCTGGTATCAGTATATAACTACCGGCAATCCAGAATCTACATTCTGATAAATTGTCTGCGCCTGCTCTTCCGGCAGCACTATACAGCCTTCTGTACTCATCCAGCTGTCTGAGGAGCCAAAATCCACACTCTCCTCTGAGCTTCCAAAATCGCCAGAATCCCCAGTTTCATCTGACACATCCGTTCCTGTAATGACCAGACCGGAATCTCCATAAATGCCAAGTTTGTCTGTAAAAGGCATCCAGAAATCTACAGAAGCAGCCTCCTGCTTGTCACCCAGTCTGTAAACACCTGTCGGCGTACTGCTGCTTGCCGCAAAACCAGTATCCACAATCGGGGATCCATTCTGATATAATACCATTCTTTGACGGGTAAGGTCAATTTCTATATAGGAATATCCGATATCATTTGTATTACGGCTCTGCGCTTCCTGTTCATAAACAGGTTCCCGTACTTCTGTCTTTTTGTCCATGATATCCTGATATAATGCATCTGTTTCTTTTTCCTGGTCGATCACCCAGCCATAATTTCCACCGGATACCGTAATTTCCTGATTGTCATAAGTAGAAAAAGTTCGTTCTGTGCCTACAGTGTCATACTTCTTCGCAAGCTCCGAAATATAATCTGCAATAACCGCCTTATCCAGCACCAGATCATCATTTTCGTCCTTTGTCAGCCAGTTTTTGATCACAGACCGATCTACTGTTTCCTTGCGGTCGCTGAAATCATACGTAACCACAACATCCGTAAGTTCATTCATCTGCTGGCAGTCTTTTGTCAGATCATCTGTATACACGGTCGGATTTATGTAACATCCGTCTTCTTCCAGATTTGCAACTGTCCTGCCGGTAGTAACAGCATTTTTGATGTCCTCCATCAGTTTATCACGGTCTATTTTTGTTCCTTCAATTTCCGGAACAACTTCAAATCCATCATCGATTTCCTTTATATACGCATCCACCGGCTCTACATTGTCCTGCATACATTTCAAACTGGCAGTTTTCTGTTCAAACAGGCTTTCATCATAAGACACAGAAGAAGGCAGCTCATAAGTCATTTGCTGGCTGAATGCTAAAAACCAGCTAAAACGATTCTGTTTGTGAAGCAATTTATTTACACTGCCGTCAGATGTATATTTCAATTGAATTTCATCCGCTGTGATTGCTTCCTGTCCGTTTCCTCTGGTCTGTACTGCCAGTGCATATACCCCTGTCTTCTGTTCCAGCAGGTTCTCTGCTTCCTTCTCTGTCATATAAGAACAGTTAAAACCATTCACCTGTGAGCCGGGAAGAAAATGCTCGGTAAAATAATAAACTCCAAAAAAGTAGGCGCCTGCGGTAAGCAGGAGCAGTACAATAATAAAACCGATCAGTAGTTTTCTTCCTTTGTCCATACTCTTGTTATTTTCCGCCATGGCGCCTCCTTAACATTCGGAAATATGAAATTTTATTCAGCCAGTAATTTCTCTACACTGGCAAGTTTAACGCAAACGACAAATACCTGTGCCGCTTTTTCAAGCTCTTCAATCGGTGGGAAAGATGGTGCAATACGGATATTGCTGTCTTTCGGATCCTTTCCATATGGATAGGTAGCTCCTGCTCCAGTCATAACAACGCCGGCTTCTTTTGCCATTGCTACGATCTTTTTTGCACATCCGTCCAGGGATTCGAAGGAAATAAAATATCCACCCTTTGGTGTTGTCCATTCTCCGATTCCAAGTCCGCCAAGTTCCTTCTCAAGGGTAGCCTCTACCATTTCAAACTTTGGACGAAGGATTGCTGCATGTTTTCTCATATGTGCATGAACACCTTCAAGATCCTTGAAGAATTTTACATGACGAAGCTGATTCAGTTTATCATGTCCGATTGTCTGTACGGTAATGTATTTGCGGATATCATCCAGGTTTGCCTTAGATGCTGCCAGAGCTGCGATACCAGAACCCGGGAAGCTGATCTTGGATGTAGATGTAAATTTATAAACCATATCCGGATTTCCGGCTTTTGCGCATTCATCCAAAATTTCAAGAAGGAAATCCTGATCTTTTTCGTCATCATAAAGATGATGTACACTGTAAGCATTATCCCAGTAAATACGGAAATCCGGTGCTGCCGGTTTCAGATTTGCAAAACGCTTAACGGTCTCTTCAGAATATGTGTATCCCTGTGGGTTAGAATATTTCGGTACACACCAGATACCTTTGATTGCCGGATCTTCACTTACCAGTTTTTCTACCATATCCATATCCGGTCCTTCCGGTGACATTGGGACATTGATCATTTCGATTCCGAAGAACTCTGTGATCTTAAAGTGACGATCATATCCTGGAACCGGACAGAGGAATTTTACTTTATCCAGCTTGCACCATGGAGTGTTTCCCATAACACCGTGGGTCATGGAACGTGATACAGTATCAAACATAACATTCAGGCTGGAGTTTCCATAAATAATAATGTGTTCCGGATCAACCTCAGAAATTTCTCCGAGAAGACGTTTAGCTTCCGGAATACCATCCATTACACCATAGTTACGACAGTCAACGCCTGTCTCACATCTCAGGTCTGTGCTGCTTGACAGAACATCCATCATATCCATGGAAATATTCAGCTGATCAACTGACG
>OLPQ01002402.1_pt1 | contig 10873 bp, 9 predicted proteins | sample 1672451 | NCBI WGS metagenome assembly OLPQ01 (sample SAMEA3136687, study PRJEB25190) | human gut metagenome | biome: human gut; feature: human-associated habitat; material: faeces | place: Austria | collected 2013
CTTTTCTCAAAGGGCTTTTTCTATTTATACGGATATTCGCAAACTACAAGATAAAACCAAAACTTCATGGATGAATACCATTTGTACGTCGGGAATTGCTGCTATCCTATATGTGAGTTTGCTGAAAAATGCAAATTTATAAAGGTAAAACAGTGTGAAAAGATTCTGCGGATTTGGCTGCGGGAGCTTTTCGTTTCCGGGTTTGTCACGGACAGGGCGGGAAAGCGGGTTCAAACACGGCATACCTTTTCGTTATAATAGAACCAAAGAATAATTCTGTTGAGCAAAAGGGGGACGCGTATGAAAAATGGGAAACGGGCGGTAAGCTTCATTTTGGCGGTGGTGCTGTTGTGCACATCGTTTGCAGGATGCGGCATGGTGCAGCAGGACAAGGCGTATTTGGAGCAGGTGGCGGCGGCCGTGACGGAGACGCAGAGCATTTTAAAGGACGTGGAAGCTGCGGCGGACGAGCTTTCCGGGCAGAGCAGCATTGTGTATGAGAATTCTGTGAATGCAGAGGGTTTTGACGTGCTGGACGAGTATTATACTTTGTGCACGGAGAAACTAAACGCGCTTAACGGCGCGGTGGGCGCGGTGCGGCAGCAGATGCAGAGCCTCGAGCGCTGCGACGCGCCGAAGACCGAAAAAGGCAAGGCTGTGGAAGCGGAGCAGAAGGCTTACTTTGAGGACGCACTTGAGGTGATCGGCGGCATTCAGGAGGCGCTGATATTTTACACGGCGCAGTATGACGCTTTGCAGCCGCTTGTAACGGCTACGGTCGGCGACCGCAGCGACGAGCAGGCGTATCTCATTTCCGTTTACGAGGCGGCGGGCAATGTGAAAACGGCGCTCAGTACGTTGGACACGCCGGAGTGGCTCAATGATCTGTGGCCGAAATACGTTGCAAACCTTGATGTGATGACGAAATACATGGAATCGCGCTCGTGGGGCCTTGCATGGTCGGACGTTTTGAGACTGTATTCCGCAAACCAGCTTATCTCGCGCGTGGGCATTACTTCCGGGCGGCACGAGGAGACGATGTTCGATTTATACAGCCGCGAATATAACCACGCCGCGTTTTTACTCGATGAGAACCTCGACGCGTATGCGGATGAGATTCTGGCGGCCTGCGAGGGCGGCAAAGATGTTGGCGCGTATGACGCGCAGGCGCCGATCGTGTTCTCGGACTACTCGACCGTGGAGGAGATCTTTCCGAATTTGTACCCCTCGATGGACTCGGCGATCAACCTGCTTTTATATACGGACAAGGGCTGCACCGACGTGATGGTGACGGCGGAAATTGCGGGCTTTACGCAGAAATATGAGCAGAAAGTGACACTGACGCCGGAGATGACGTATTTGATGATCAAGCCGCCGGTGCTCGCCGATATGCCCGACCTTTCAACGACGAAGGACACGCAGATGACGCTGCGTGTGGAAAACACGATCACGGGCGAGGCGATTATTCAGGAGACGAAGAACATTGAGCTGCACAGCGTATACGATTATAAAAATTACAGCGATGAATTCGGCATCATCCAGAACGACAACATCTTGGCGTGGATGACGCCGGAAACGGACGGCATTTTGCAGGTGCGCCGTAATGCGGTATCGTGGCTGGAGCAAAGCTTCGGCACGGAATACGGTATGCTGCCGGGGTATCAGCCGGCGTACGGCTTTACGTCCGACCAAGGCGCGTACATCACGTATTATCAGGTGGCGGCGATACAGAGCGCCATCAGCAACATGGGCGTACGCTACAATATGGGGCCATATTCGTTCAGTGCGAGCCAGCGCGTTTTGATGCCCGACGCAGTTTTAGAGAACGGCTCCGGAATTTGCATCGAAACGGCGGTTTTAATGGCGAGCGTGCTGGAATCCGCAAGCATGCACGCGATGATTGTGTTCACGCCGGGACACGCGCAGACAGCGGTGGAAACGTGGAGCGGCTCCGGGCAATACTTCCTCATTGAGACGACGATGCTGCCGTTTACGGCGACGCAGGACGCGCTGCAGTCGCTCATTCAGCCACTGAGCGCGGAGGAATGGGCGAACTACTTGTACAACAAGGAGCAGGAGGCGCAGCAATCCGGCGGCATGGTGTATGTGGTGGATTGCGATTTGGCGCCGGTGCTGAACATTCAGGGATTAAACTACTGAGGAGACAAACATGACACGAACGAAACGAATGACGGCGGCTGTGCTGACGCTTGTATTGCTTTTGAATTTTGCGGGCTGCGGCGCGAAAAACGCGCTGTTTGACCGGGTGAGCGGCGCGGGGAAATTTGCGGCGGAAAGCCTGACGATTTACGAAGAGAAAGGAAGCTTTGCGGCGGAACCGAAAACGGTGCGGGACGCAAAGCAAGCGGAAGAAATTTTTGGCGCGTTGAAAGATGTGACGCTCGGCGAAGTTGTAAAGACGGACGACAAATACACGCGGTATATTTTTACATTTGCGGACGCAAGCGGCAGCAAAATGAGCTTTACGCTGCGTGAGGACGGGTGTGTTGTATTAGGCGGCGAGACATATGATGCACTCGGCACGGACACGGTGTTTGAGGCAGCGGGGATAGACCCGGACGAGGAGACGGCGACGCCCAATATGCGCCCCATGGGAAAGGGCGACGGAAAAATGGCCATGCCGCCCATGATGGGGGACGGCCGCACTCTGGCGGACCTGCCCAAGGACCGTGACCCCGGAGCCGACGGCGGAACCGACACCTGAAGCGACGTACACGTTGGTTGATTACGACGGCGGGGTGTTCACGATGCAGCTGCCGCAGGGGTGGCAGATTATGACCGGCGGCGAATACGCGGGCTATTCCATCCGCGCGTGGGACCCGAATGACCCGGATGTGCAGATCTTCTATTACGGTGAGCTTGGCCCGTACTTTAAGAGTGCGGAAGCGAAGGCGCAGTATCAATCGATGAGCACGAGCAATGACCCGCTGACATATTTGCCGGTGCTGGAGGACCCGACGCTTGCGGGGTGCTTAAACGCGATGGACGATTACCAAGACGCTTACGACGGCATCATGCCCCAGAGTTTTGCATTTGCAAAAATTCAAAACATGACAGTTTTGAGCGAAACGCCCATTACGACGCCGCTTGCAAGCTATGCGGTTTCGGAAGCTTCGATCTTAGCGAGCCTCACATCGGAAACAGGGGCGGCCTGCACGGGTATGTTTGAGGGCAGCATTTTAGACGCGGGCGGCTATGAAATCAACGGTGTGGACGTGACGCCTTCACGCAGTGCCGCGAACATTTTCGGCATCCTTGCGCCGGAGGGGAAATTTGAGACGGTGGCACCGATCTTGATACAGTCTTTGACGAGCTTTACGTTTACGGACGAGTACATTCAGGAAGCGATACGGCAAGGAAACATGCAGGCGGAAAACGCGGCCGAGGTTTCGCGCCGGAATAACGAAATGATGGAGCGTGTTGTGAATGATTTTTGCGAATATATTCGGCAGTAAACGGCGATTAGCGCCGCGAACGCTGCAAAACTTTTAACCACCGTTGACGCGGGTGGCGGTTAATCCTCAACGTAAGGCAAGATCATGTTTTGGAAGGCGCTGAGCATTTTACTGTGGCGAATGACGAAATGGATGGCGGGGGCTTTGCTTTTGGACAGCATGACCCACTCGTTTTCGTGGATTTGAATTTGGATATTGCGGAACGCGGGTTTCTCCGCAAAACGGACGGTGTAGTTTGGGTGCTGTTCAGCGAATATTTTGGTGGCTTTAAGGTGCGCTGTATATTCTTCATAGGTGTACGTGACGGTGTTTTCGATGAATGCGTTTGAAAGCGAGAGCGTGAGGGGGCTTGCCCGGAACGCTTCTTCGCTTACATGCGGGAGCTCGTCGATGACGGTGTTTGCAGTGAGAATTTGCTCGATATTTTCCGTTTGCTGTTTGCGTGTGGCGTTGATGCTTTCTGCGTCTGCTGCCGACATGCCGCTGCGCTTTAGAATGCGTCCGAGCAGATCTTCCGGCATGGTATAAAGCGGTGGAGCGGAGAGAATGCTTTGCCGTGCGCCGACGGTGGCTGCGTCGTTTTTGAGGAATGCGCGGAACAGATCGGCCTGTGGGGCTTTATAAATTTCCATTAAGGGCTGCGCTTTTTGCAGCAGGTGGTCTGCAATGCGGCGGCTGTGCTGCACCTCTTCACGATTATTCGAGAAATGGTAATGGCCGTCTTCGTGAAAGCCGTTTATGCACTCGCCGGTGAGCGCGGCGGCACCGGAGACGTAATGAAAGTGGCAGTAGACGGTGTTCTGCACGCCTTTTAAGTAGTACGGCGAGACCTGCCCCGTCATGTAAATGGGGATCCAGCTCTCTAACCCGAGCATCATTTCTTCAAACGGGCGGTCTATGTTGTGGATTATATCGAGATGCAGTCCTTTTCGGAGCGCGACGGCGATGCCGAACATCCATTTTTTACCGAAGTCGAGATCTTCCGCCATATCGGCCATGGGCATATCGCTGCACATGAAAACGGGGGCGGCGGATTTGGAAAGCGCGGTCGCCTTGAAAAAATCGAGCTCGCCCTGCTTCATTTCCTCTATGCCGTAGTAATTGCGCGAGGCAGGGAGTCGGAACGGGAGCGAAGGCACCTTAATCTCCCCAAAATGAATGGCTTCGATATATTCATTGAGGTCGAAGGTATCGAGATGTGCGAGAAATTTGGAGACGGACTCGGCATCGCGCTGCTTTGCGGCGCACAGCCACTCCATGAGGAGCGCAGTGTATTGCTCGGGCTTTGTAGGTTGCTCTGCGGGTGTACCGACGAGCGCGCAGAGGGCTTCTTTTTGGTCGTTTTTCAGGCACCGCCTTGTGACATAGCGGCAGACCTGCGTGATGAATTCCTCTGTGTTTGCGGGTTTTCTCTGTCCGGAGCAGACGCGGGAGAGGTAGGATGCGTCGAAATTCATGGCGCGGGAAAGCTCTGCGTAGCTGATGCCGAATGCGGTGAGCAGGTTTTTGAGGTTTTGAACGGCGCTGTCAAAATCGGATTTTTCGGTGTGCAGGGAAGCGCGGAGGGGGCAGAGAACTTCGCCCTCCGAAAAGCCGGGAGAATAATCGCTTTCGGCGGCGATGGCGCAGATGCCCTGTGCGAGCCGCAGAAGCTGTTCGCTGTCCCTGCCGGGTTCGCGCTCGCCGGAGCGGTAGCGGCTGATGGCGGCATCCGATATGCCGGAGGCGGCGGAAAGCGTTTTGGCGGAGCAGCCGAGTGTTTCGATATATAAATTGAGACGGTCACAAAATTTCATGGGGATTCCCTCCGTATGCTTGATTTAAAGCGATTATACCACGCTTCGACCGAAACCGCCATAAGCGAACGCATTGGGTTTTGACATTTTCCGGCGTGTCAATGACCAAACCGGGAAAACGCTTTTTTCGGTTACGGTCGTTTGGTAGGATAGGTGATAGAAAAGGGGGCGGGAAAATGAAGCGATGCGGTTTTATTTTGCTGTGTGCGCTGGTCGTTTTGTGCGTGCTGCTTGCGGGCTGCGGAGAAAAGACGGCGGAAAGAAGCGAAGCCGGCGAGGTGTTTGCGTTTTGCGGCGGCGAAGCAGAGAATTTCGCAAAGACATTTGACGTGAATGAGATGAACTGCATGGAATATCGCTACACGATGGACACGCCCGTTTCCTGCCGCATCACGGACAAGGCGGCGATGCAAACGATTTTTGACGCACTTTGCGAGGTGAAAATCGGCGAAAGAACGGACATGCGTGCAACGGACAGCGAGCAGAGTTTGACGTTTGTGAAAAAAGACGGCACGACGTGTGTGATACGGTTTGAGCAGCGGAACCTGCTGTATGAAGAAGACGCTTATCAACTGGAAAATGATGCGGCGCTTTGGAAGGCGCTGCGCGAAGCGAAATAGAAGCGAAATAGAAATGGGGGAACGACATGAAAGAGTCGAGAGTGTTTGAACTGAACCAAGTGACTGCAGAGCAGGTTTTGGAGGCTGTGACGACGTTTTTGCGCGGCGAAAAGGGCATGGGGGTGCAGAGCGTGGCAACGCCGAACGGGTACCTCATTCAGGCGGCGCAGGCCGATACGCTGCGCACGCTTTCCGGCATGAAGCTGGCGACGACGGTGGAGCTCACGGTAAACGGCACGCAGCTCAATGTGACGCTCGGCGAGGGCCAGTGGGCGGACAAGCTGGGCGCGGGCGCCGTGGGGATTTTTCTGCTGTGGCCACTGGCGGTAACGGCGGGCATCGGCGCGTATAAGCAGAAAAAGCTGCCGAGCGAGATTTTTGAGGTGGTGTACCGCTGCACGATGGGTGAGCCAACGAGCTTCCGGACGGCGGGCGTACCCGTAAATGCGGCGCCGACAGCTCCGGCGGGGGCAGTCTGTCCGCAGTGCGGGACGCAGATCTTCGCAAACGCGAGGTTTTGCAGCGCTTGCGGCGCAAAGTTACAAACGGTGTGTCCGGGCTGCGGCGCGCCGGTAAAGCCGGGCAGTAAATTCTGCTCGGAATGCGGGCAGGCGCTCTCCTGATTTATATATCCCAAAACGGCGGCGTGGAGCTTAGGCTTTGCGCCGCCGTTTTTTATGCGCATGTTTTGTACCGTGTGGAGTGAAGCGGTTGAAATCTTCGGTGAATTCTTGTATGATAAGGGAAAAGAAAGGCGGGGATGAAGATGAATATCACGGTTTATCTCGGTGCGAACGCAGGCAATGACCCCAAGCTGCAAGAGGCGGTGGAGGCGCTCGGCAAGTGGATCGGCGAAAACGGGCATGACCTCATTTACGGCGGCTCAAAATGCGGGCTAATGGGGTCGATCGCCGAAAGCGTGCTGCAAAACGGCGGCAAAGTGACCGGTGTGGAGCCGCAGTTTTTTGTGGACTCCGAGCTGCAGCACGACGGGCTGACGGAGCTTATTGTGACAAAGGACATGACGGATAGAAAGACGAAAATGATTGAGCTCGGCGACGCGTTTATCGCGTTCCCGGGCGGCACGGGCACACTGGAGGAAATTGCGGAAGTGATGTCGAAGGTATCGCTGAAGCATTTAGACGCGCCGTGCATTCTTTATAATCTGAATGGATATTATGACGGACTGAAGGCGCTTTTAGGCCATATGATCGAGATGGGGCTTTCGACCAAGGAGCGGCAGGAGGGCATTTATTTTGCCGACACATTAGATGAGATCGAACGCATTTTAGCGGAAAAGTGAGGGATATACATGCCGAACATTGCATGGAACGCGAAGGAGTATCAGCAGAATTTTTCGTTTGTGCCGTTTTACGGCGAAGCGGTGACAGAGCTTATCACGAAGCCGCAGTGAGCGAAAAAGCGACACCTGACGGTTTCCGGGCTTGTGCGGCGGGGGTTCGTCCGCTATAATAAAAGCAGAACGAGCGCAAAGGAGTGCTGCTTTATGGCAAAGACGAATAAGACACCGAAGGCGGAGGACAACGCCGAGCTGCGGACGATCTCGCTTTTGAAAATTCTGAACACATACAGCGACGAAAACCACGAGCTTTCTACAAAAAACATTATGGATAAGCTCCAAAAGGAATGCGGCGTTACGGTGCACCGCACGACCGTCGGCAAGAACATCAAGCAGCTTGCGGACTGCGGCTTTGATATTTACACGCACAAGACGACGCAGAACCGCTATTACCTTGCGAGCCGCTTATTTGAGATGCCGGAATTGAAGCTGCTTGCGGACGCGGTGGAATCTGCGGGATTCATCACCGAAAAGAAAAGCGAGGAGCTGATTGAAAAGCTTTGCCGGTTGACGAGCGTTTATGAGGCCGAGGCTTTGCAGGAGGGGTTTTGCGCGAACAACGGGAAATCCTGCAATGAGAGCATTTACTATATTGCAGACACGATCAACGCGGCTATTGCAAAGCGGAAGAAAATTGCGTTTTACTATTTTCATTACGGTCCGGGCAAGAACCGTGTGCTGAAAAACGACGGGAAGCCGTATGTTTTCAGCCCATATAAGCTTGTTTGGAATACAGATGAATATTACGTTGTGGGGTATTCCGACAAGCACGAAAAGCTTGTGAGCTTCCGCGTGGACCGCATTGACCGTTGCCCGGAGATTTTAGATGAGGACGCGGAGCCGCGGCCCGAAAAAGAGGAGTTGATGCGGCATATCCGCACGATGACAAGCATGTATGACAGCCGCCGTGAGCGCGTGACGCTTTTGTGTGACAACGCGATGATGAATGCGGTGGTGGACGCATTCGGCGAGGATGTGGAAACAAAGGCCTTTGGCGACGACGCGTTTACCGTGGAAACGGAGACGGCGGCAAGCCCTGTCTTTTACCGCTGGGTATTCGGCTACGGTGGGAAAATCCGAATCACGGAGCCGGAAAACGTGAAAAAGGAGTATGCCGAAATGGTGAAAAACGCGGCAGAGGGGCTTTTACTTTTGTGATTGTCTGAAAATTTTTACGCTATGGCTTGCGTTTGGCGCTCTGTTTTGGCGAAACGTGAATAAAAAACACGCCGGCTTCATGTATCCGCAAGTAAAATCAAGCAGAGTGCGCTTTTCTGCGGTATACTGAACGGGAAGCAGAAAGGGAGCGGTGAGCATGTGTGTATGGTACAAAAGCATTCAAACGCTTGTGGAGGAGATTGACCGGTGCGGCGCGTAAAGTAAACAGCAGTCCGACCTTTGGCAGTTTGATGCACAAAGGTCGGGCCTTTTTTTGTGTTGAAGACGGAACATGAATGTGCTATAATGAACCGTAAGATTTTGGGAAAGGGTCCGGCAATGTATAACTCCAAACGATTCGAAACGGTGAAGAATATGAGGGAAAACAAGAAAATATCGAATGCCGTGCAGGCGGCCATCGGCGTGCTGGCCGTGGTTTTGGCGGCGCTGATCGTTTGGATGATGGTGCTGGTCTCGGGCATTCAGGGCACGGCGCGCGTGGTGAACTATGCGGGCCTTGTGCGCGGCGAAACGCAACGCCTTGTCAAAATGGAGATTGCGGGTCAAGCGGAGGACGGGATGATGGAGAGCGTGGAATCGTTTATCAACGGTCTGCGCTTCGGCGATGACGAGCTTACCCTTGTGCGATTGGGCGACAAGAGTTTTCAGACGAAAATGGAAGAGTTGGCTTCTTGCTTTGAAAGCCTGAAGCAGGAGATTTATCTTGTGCGCGAAAAGGGTTTTGAGAAAACCGACATCATCGACAAAAGCGAAAGGTTTTTCGACATTTGCGATGAGGCGACGGGCCTTGCGGAAACCTATTCGCAAAAGCGCGCGTCCTCTTTGGCGGTTTTGGAGCGGTACATCACGGCGGATATCGTAGTTTTGATGATGCTGATCGGTTATGAGTTTATCAAGGCGCTGCACTACACCGCCATGAACCACGCTTTGCAGAAAAAGGTGTACATGGACGAAGCGACGGGGCTGCCGAACAAAAATAAATGTGAGGAGCTATTGAGCGCGCCGGAGATGATCACGATGCCCGTGGGTGTTTGCAGCTTTGACCTCAACAATTTGAGACGCATCAACAACAGCATGGGCCACGAAAAGGGCGACGCGTACATCCGCATTTTTGCGGAGCTGGTGCGCGAGGCGGTGCCGGCGCATTACTTTGTGGGTCGCGCGGGCGGCGACGAATTCATCGCCATTATGGAAGGCGCGGACAAGGAAGAAATGCAGCGGTGCTTACAGCTCATCCGCGACCGTGTGGACACGTACAATGCGGCGAACCCCGATTTTCCGGTGAGCTACGCGGTTGGCATTTCGGTCTCCGACGAGAACGAAAACTGCACGATGCGCGATTTGTATATCTTCGCAGACAAAAACATGTATATCAACAAAAACCACGTGAAGCGCGAGGAAGCATTGGCAGAAAAGAAGCTGGATCGCAGGCTGCTGAAAAGCATGAAAAAATACGGCAGCAACTTTTCCGATTGCCTGTACTGCGATGCAAGGCAGGACGCTTACCGGGTGATTCGTGCAAGCGAGGCGTTTTTCCTTGCGGCGGACGGCAGTTATTCCGGCGCGGTGGAGCAGATTGCAGAAGAACGCGTGGCGCAGGAAGACCGCAAGGCGGTGCGCAGCAAATTACAGCTGACGGCGCTGCGCGAGGCGCTTTCCGAAAAGAACCGCGTGGTGGAATTGCAGCACAAGATTTTCGGTGCGAACAGTGCCGACTACGGGCGACTGACGGCGATTTTTGTGGATGCAGACCCGGACGGCACGCTGCACCATTTCTTGCTGGCGTTTGAGACGATCGACAGTGTGCAGCCGGAGACGGACGCCAAGCAGCAACTGACGCAGTATTACGAGCAGCTGAAGCAGTCTATTTTGGAAAACGACAGTTACGTGGATGCGATGCTGGAGACTGCGGACGCGGTATACTCCGTGAATCTGACGGATGATCTGGTGGAGCGTGATTTCCGTCGTGAACGCGGCGCAGACATCTTTATTGAGGATTTGAAAGCACCGTGTCCGTACGGCGAATACTGCCACCGTCATTCTATGCTGATTTTGCCCGAAACGATGGGCAGCTACCGGTTGATCGACACGGCCGAAAAGCTTTTGGAACGCTATGCGAGCGGAGAAAAGCAGGTGACGGTGGAATACTGTGAGCGCGTATCCGGCGGCGAGACACGCTGGATACAGAAAACGGCGCTGATGATGTCTTCACGCGTATACGATGCGAAGAGCGGTGAGGAAAAGCCGATGATCCACAGCCTTGTGCTGCTGAAAAACACCACGGAGTTCCATGCACAGGAGCAGAAGGAGCACGAGCGCTTGCGGGCTGAGGTGGACGAAGCGACGCTGGCGAATAAAGCAAAGACGGAGTTCCTTTCCCGCATGAGCCACGATATCCGCACGCCGATCAACGGTGTGATGGGTATGCTGGAGATTATCAAG
>OLPQ01002406.1_pt1 | contig 10857 bp, 9 predicted proteins | sample 1672451 | NCBI WGS metagenome assembly OLPQ01 (sample SAMEA3136687, study PRJEB25190) | human gut metagenome | biome: human gut; feature: human-associated habitat; material: faeces | place: Austria | collected 2013
AGTTTAATACATTTTTAAATTGTTCAGGACAAAGGGCAAGGGCAAGACTTTGGCTAGGTTCAAAATGTTTTCCTTTTAATTGACCTAATAATAAGCCAGATCTTAAGACGCGATAGCCTTTATAAGCTTGAAAATCTGTATTAAGCCAAATAACTTTGTCTTTTTTTACTTTAATGGTTCCTTTATTTAAATGAATGAGTTTTAAAAAATCAGTAACACAATCATCCAATTTATCGCTTGGTTCCAGTCTTACTTTTTTATGTTTTGTTTCTCCATCTTTGACAAGTAAAGCGACAAAGTGACCTTCTCCCTTGATTTTATGTGGATATAAACGAACGCATTCTTCCATGTTTATACCTGGCATCATACCATCGATTTTATTAATAGGAACAAGATGCAAGTCTGGATGTTTGTCTAATACATCTTGAATGACTTCTTCATTTTCGTGAATCGAAAAAGTACAAGTGGAATATACGATGGATCCACCAGGCTTTAACATGGATACAGTCGCATTTAAAATATTTTTTTGAATCGGAGGATAGAATGTATCATCCTTTTCAATCCAGCTTTTAATTAAGTCTGGTTCTTTACGAAACATTCCCTCACCACTACATGGGGCATCCACTAAAATCTTATCGAATGTTTCTGGGTAGTGTTCTTCCATGTTTGTCAAATCTTCACTGGTTACCCAGGCATTGTCACATCCGAATAATTCAATGTTTTTTAAGAGGCCTTGGCATCTTGAAGAACTAATATCATTTGAAATTAAAAGCCCAGTATGATTGAGTTTTGTCGCAAGCTTTGTGCTCTTTCCACCAGGAGCTGCACACGTATCTAATACAATATCATTTTCGTCTACAGGAAGAACTTGTGCTGGTAACATAGCACTTGGTTCTTGAAGATAGTAAAGGCCTGCATAATAGTAGGGGTGTTTACTGGGTTTATCTTCACTTGAATAATAGAAGCCATCATTTGTCCATGGGATGGGTTGTAGTTTAAAGGGAGAAATCTTTAAGAATTCTTCAACAGAAATCTTAAGTGTATTGATTCTTAATCCATAATATCTTTCATAATCAAAACTTTGTAGATAGTCTTCATATTCATCTTGAAGAAGTCCTTTCATTTGTTCTTTAAATTTAACTGGAAGTTCCATTATAGATCAAAGGCCTTTCCCAAAGCTTGAACCGCTTTAACTTTGTCTTTCTTTTCAATCGTTAATGAAATGGAGATTTCACTTGATGTGATCATATAATATTTAATATTGTTTTCACTTAAGATGTTTAATACTTTACTCGCAATACCTGAATGCGTAGAGATTCCTAGACCAACTAATGATAGCTTGATATATCCAAGCATTTGATGTACAGGATATTCTTTTGAAGCATTTTCCATGATTTGATTACTTTGTTCTTCGGAACAATATAAAGTAAAGTTGGCTAGGCCTTCATCATCTAGTTGTTGTGAAATTGTATCAAGGTTGATATTTAAATCGGAAATCATCTTAAATAGTTTTCCTAAATAAACACCATCGTTAGGTAAGTGCATAAAGCGCATGATCGCATAGTCATCTTTTACACTTAAACCTGTAATTGGCATATCTTCTAATTCTTTATGCATAATCCAAGTTCCTTTCTCTAAATCTGTTTCCAATGCTTTTCCTAAAAAAAGGGGAACATTATATTTGCTGGCAAGTTCAACACTTCGAGTTTCTAATACTCCAGCACCTAAACAGGCCATCTGCATCATTTCTTCATAAGAAATCGATTTTAGCTTTTTAGCACGCGTATATAATCGTGGATCAATTGTGTAGACACCTGCAACATCTGTAAAGATATGGCATTGATAGTTTAGTTTTGCGGCAATCGCAACGGCTGTTGTATCACTTCCACCACGACCTAAAGTAGTAATATCTCCATATTCAGTAGCGCCTTGAAAGCCGGCTACGACAACAACTTTTCCTTGGTCTAAATGAGATTGAATTGTGGTTGTATCAATATCTTTGATCAAAGCACGAGAATGGTGCTTGCTAGTAAGAAAACCTGCTTGATAGCCAGTTAAACTGATCGCATCCACACCGAGCGCATTCATCGCAATCGCAAGAAGTGTAATTGTTTGTTGCTCACCCGTAGATAATAAAGAATCCAATTCTCGTTTGTTTGGATTGTTTGTGACACTATGAGCTAATTCTATTAATTTATTTGTGGTTTTTCCCATGGCACTCGCAACAATGACTAGATTGTGACCTTGTTCTTTCATGTGTTTGGCATGAAGCGCAATGGCTTGAATCTGTTCAATGGTTCCAACGCTGGTTCCACCATATTTTTCAACTATATTCATAATCTATTTTCTCCAACTACACTATTTTAACATATAAAAAGCTGTCTTAGACAGCTTATAGATATTATTTTTGATTAAAATGATATTTCTTCATAAATCGATCGAGTACAATCCATTCTTCTTTATCCAGGGAAATGAGTGTGTTAATGAATTTACGTTGTATCTTTGCTAAATCAGTATCAGACGACATGGCATTTTCAAAGAATGCTCGAATCTCATTTTCTCTAGATGTAGGAATAAACATTTCACCTTTTCCGTATAATAACCATTCTTCATTAATATTGAATTGTTTACATATAGAAATTAGATTGCTTCTTGATAGACTGTTATCGCCATTTTCTATTTTTGATACTGCTGCTTTTTTGATACCGATTAGTTCGCCAAATTGTTCTTGGCTAATTCCTTTTTGTAATCGAATTTTCCTAACTCTTTTGCCAATTTCATAATTCATTGTCATGTGCCTCACTATCTAATAATTATATATAAGAAAAGTATCTTAAATCAACATTTGAAATTGACTGAATATATCTAAGATACTATAATGTTTCTTGTAGATACTTAGGGAGTATATTATATGGAAAAACTAACTTTAGAAGAGTTAAAAGTCCTTGAGAGCATGCGAAAAAGCCTGCGAGAACTTCAAAAAAAAGATTTAGAAGAAGTTATAGATTTTTCTGAAGAATTAAAAAAAAAGAAATATTCCAAAAGTAAAGATTATAACAAGGAATGGGAAGGAATAAAATGAACAACAAGAAAACATTAACTAGTTTGGCAGCAGCCAGTATGGTAATCACACAAGCTGGACAGATGAGTGTATTCGCAAAAGGTGCTACAGCAGATCCAGAAACTCCAGCTGAAAAAGAAGAAACAAAAGTTGAAAAAACGCAGAAAGAATTATTAGAAGAAAAAATTAAAGAAGCACAAGAAAAATTAGATGCGACAAAAAAAGAAGCAGATGCAAAAAAAGCAGAAGCTGAAGCCGCAAAACAAGAAGCAGAAAAAGCAAAACAAGCTTACACTGCTCAAAACACAGTAGTACAAACAGGCTATGATGCTTTGAATGGATATATTGATGAAAGTTTACAGTCATTATTGAATGAGATTGCAGATTTAGAAGCTAAGATTGCTCAAATGACAGTCAATTTGAATGCAGAACAAAAAACTTCTCAAGAAGCAGAAAAGGCAAAACAAGAAGCTGAGAAAGAATTAGCTAACAAAAAAGCTGAATTAGAAGGTTTACAAAATCAATTGGCAGCTATGAAGACTCCTGAAGAACTTGAAACAGAATATAATCAGGCAACTGAAGATGCTGCAAAAGCTCAGGAAGCAACAGATACAGCACAAAAGGAAGCTGATGAAGCTCAAACGGCTTTAGATGCTGCTCAAAGTGATTTGACAGCTAAAGAAGATACTTTAAATCAGGCTCGTACTGATTACGAAAGTGCAACAGCTGAAGTAACAGAAAAACAAACAGCTGTAGATTCTGCTCAGGCTTTATTAGATTCTATGACAGATCCAGATGGAATGGAAACTGCAAAAGCTGAATTAGAAACTGCAAAAGCAGATTTACAGACTGCCCAACAAAAACAAACAGATGCTGAAAATACATTGGCTTCTGCAAATTTAGCTTATGAAACGGCAAAAACTGCAAAGGAAACTGCCGAAACAAATTTAGCGAATGCTCAACAGGCTGTAACGGATGCGCAAAATAAGTTGAATGATGCAAAAGCTAAAGAACAATCTGTAAAAGATTCTTTAGACGCAGCAAATGCCGAAAAAGAAAAGAACGAAGCAGCAATCAAAGAATTGAACGCTAAGATTGCAACAGCTCAGAATGAAGTAAATCAAGCTCAAACAGCTTATGATAAGGCTTTAAATGATTTTAACTCGACAATGTCTCCGTTGGAACAGGCTAAAAAGAATTTAGCTGACTTTGAAGCAAAGTATGCTACGGAACTGGCTCGATTGAACCAAGGAAGTAAAGGATATTTTGATTCTGTTGGATGTTCAGATTTGGCTGATTATGTATTCAAAGTTGATAATTCAGTAGAAGGTAAATTAGCGGCTTATACTCAAATGGGACAAAAGGATGACGCTACAAGCTTAGAAAACATGCAAGCTTCTATTGCTTATATGAAAGAGTGTAATGAAATCCGTAAAAAAGAAGGCTTATCTGAATTAAAAGTTAGTATGTGGCTTACAGCAATTGCACAAGTAAATGCAAATCATGCAAAATCAAATATGGAGCACGCTGGTATATATGCTACGGGAGAAAATCTTGCATGGGGTTACGGAAACGCAAATACAGCAGGAAGTCCGTTCCGTGGCTGGTATGATCAGGAAAAGGCTGAATATCTAGCTGGAAATCATAAATTCTCAGATGTTGGTCACTATAAAAATATTGTTGAAAAGCGATATACCGTGACAGGCTTTGCAGTTGGAACAAACGGACGGTTCTCAACAGCTCATTGTCAGGAGTTTTTAGACGAAGTAATGGGCGTTGATGATGAAGTCCAAATGACTGTTGATGAATTTGAACAATCATTCAATAACTACTACAACAACTTAAAATCTGTAGATTCTCAGCACAAAACTTTACAGAATGCTGTCAACAACGCATCTGGTTCAGGTTCTAAAGATAACACAGCTGTAACAAATGCACTTAACTTGTTGAACGCTAAGAAAAACGCATTAACATCTTTACAAAACCAAAAAGCAGATAGAGAAAATGCACGTTCTGGTTTGGAAACACTTGTAAATGAGGCTAAAGGTTCTTACAACCAAGCTGTACAAAACACAAAAACAGCTAATCAAAAGGTCGAAGAAACAAAGACAGCTAAAGCAAATGCAGAAAATGCTTTGAACAGTGCAAAAGCAAAGTTGGCATCTAAAGAAAACGCACGTCAAACAGCTTCGGTAAATGTGAATACTGCCAAAACTCAAGCCAAAGAAGCTCAGAACAAAGTGAATACTTTGAATGATAGAATCAACAACTGGACAGCAAACACAGAAAAAGCTGAAAAGAATTTAGCAGATGCAAAAGATGCTTTAGCAAAAGCTAAGACTAGAAAAGCTCAGTTAAAAGACACATTCGATACAGCAACAGATGAACACAAGAAAGCATCTGACGTATTCAATGATGCAAAAGCTACTTCAGATGATGCAAATGCACGCTTGGCAACAGCTAAAGAAAACTTGAGCAAGAAAGATGCATTGAGAAATGCAGCTAAAAAGGCTGTTGATACATACAATACAGCTTCTGCACAAGTCGAATCATTGGAAACAGATATCGCAAAATTAGCAGATACAATCACTGCTAAAGAAGCTGAAAAAGCAAAAGCAGATGAAAACATCGAAGCATTGACAGCAGATATCGAAGCAACTGCAAACAAAAAGGCTAAAGTAGACGCCGAAACCACTCCATTGAAAAACGTTAAAGTTGTGTTAAAAGACGTATTGATGAACGGCTCTAAAGCAGATATCTCAACAGTTGGAAATGAAATTCTAACAGCTAAATTGAGCGCTTTACAGGTAGAAGTTGACAAAGCTCAAGCCTTGAAAGCAGATTTAGAGGCTAAAAATACTGCTTACAATGACAAATACAACGAATATTTGACAGCTAAATCAAACTTGGCAAAAGCAGAAGCAAACCACGCAGAAGCTATGAAAGCGTTAAGTGATTACTTGAATAAATCAGATAAAAACGATAAAACCGAAACAAATAAATCAGCTAATGTTGGAAACAGTGTCGATACTAGAAAATCTAATGGTGTAAATACATCTGCTCAAACTGCATTAGGATTCTATGCATTGAGTGGTGTATTAGGGCTTGCTGGTGTTGCATTTACAGGTAAACACGCTCGTAAAGAAGATTAGTTTATTACAGGAGAGATGAATGTCTCTCCTTGTTTTATGAGGTTAAATATGTCATTTAAAGTTAAAATACAAAATAATCGTGGGGACTGGTATCAAATTTTTCCGGATGATGAAGTACCTATATCATTCATTCGGGTGATGAAGAAACAAAATGCTACATTTTATGAAGATGGCACTTTTGAATGTAGTGTATATGAAATTCAATCATTAATTGATTGTATTGAAGAATATATCAAAGATAAACAAAGAGAGTTTAGTTCAAGTAGAGCTTTAAGAGAAAGATTAAATAAGCGTAAAGAAGAAATGAATCAAGGTGTATATAAGGTTGTGTTGAATAGTATGTTTGATTTAACAAACGATTATGTACCATATACGCGAAACTATAAAACGGGATATGATCTTTATCCAACATGGCGAATCATTGAAATGAATGCGATGTCTTGGACAATGTTTATGTCTTATAATTTTATTAAATTTATTGAATCTTCAATTTATCGTGCGGATGAATTGAGTTTTAAATTGAAGGAAAAAGAAAGATTGCTAGTAAAAGGAATTGTAGAATAAAAGGTAAAAAGAAAAGGTCACCCCTCATCATGTAAGATGAGGGGTGACTCAATTTCTTGACCAAAATTTATACTATATGGGATAGTATATGTGCAAATTTAGAAATGAAATTGTCTTTTTTTAAAATTAACAAATCCATTATGCTTTTATTATTTCGATCATAAAGTATGTTTGGTTTTAAAAATTCTTAGACAGCTTTTATTCCATTAATATATACATTTTTAATTGTATTATTCAAATCAATCAAACTTTTAGTACAAATAATAAAGTCAGCATCTTTACCAGATTTAATAGAACCTAAACGATTGTCTAAATGTAAGATTTTGGCTGGATTGATTGTGATAGCCTTGATTGCTTCATTTTCAGGTAGTCCTGCTTTATGGGCTAGGGCTGCATTTAATGGCAGATATTGTTGGGGATTGAATGGGGAATCGGTTGTGATCGCAAATAAGATGCCTTTTTCGTACATTTTATTTGGTGTTTCAAATGAATCGTTGGCACATTCAAACTTATCTTTGTGACAAAGACTTGGTCCACAAATACATGGAAAACCACTTTCTTTGATTTGGTCTAGAATCACTTGTGAATCGGTCGCATGATCTAGAGTGATTTCAATATCATATTCTTTTGCGATACGAATGGCTGTCAACATATCATCGGCTCTATGAGCATGACACTTTAATGGGATTTCTTTTTTGATGACTGGAATCATGGCTTCAAGCTTTTGATCATAGTCTACATCTTTGCCTGCTTCTTTTTTCATCATGTATTCTTTTGTCTTAGCTAGAGTTTCTCTAAGTAATGCACTGATCTGCATACGTGTATCAATATTTTTTCCTTTGTAACAATTTTTTGGGTTTTCGCCAAAGGCTGCCTTCATCGCAATTGGATTTTGAATGGTCATTTCATCAATACAATTTCCCTTTGTCTTATACGCAAAGAAAGTTCCACCGATCACATTAGCACTACCAGGTCCTGCAGCTACTGTTGTGATACCGGCTTCTAATGCAGTTTGTACAGTTTCATCCATTGGATTGCATCCATCAATACCACGCATGTTGGGTGTAATTGGATTTGTGATTTCATTTAAATCATTGCCTTCAAAGCCGATAGCCGTTTCTTCCATACCCAAATGACAATGGGCTTCAACCATGCCTGGATATACATTGAATCCTGTAAGATCTTGAACATCTTCATCTTTGGGTTCTAAATTTTTTCCAATCTCTGTAAATATTCCTTTATCCATTCTAAAATCACCGACGAATGGTTCTTGTTCCATCGTATAAATAGTGGCGTTTTTAAAAAGCATTAAGCGGCCTTCTTTCCGTCAACATAGACAGATTGAATTTCATTTTGAGTGTCTAGAATGTTCTTTGTACAAATGACAAAGTCAGCGTCTTTACCAACTTTAATAGATCCAACACGATTATCTAAACCTAAAATCTTAGCTGGGTTGATTGTGATGGCTTTAATGGCTTCATATTCTGGTAGACCCGCCTTTGCGGCTAGAGCAGCACTTAAAGAAAGGTATTGTTGAGGAATAACTGGAGAGTCGGTAATGATAGAGAATAAGATACCTGCTTTATAGAGTTCGTTTGGTGTTTCAAAAGACATATTCGCAAGTTCAAATTTTGATTTGTGCGTTAAGGCAGGTCCACAAATACATGGAAAACCACTTTCTTTGATTTGAGGAAGAATACATCTTGCATCTGTAACATGATCTAATGTAATCTTGATATTTTCTTCTTTTGCGATACGAATGGCCGTTAAGATATCATCGGCTCTATGAGCATGACACTTTAATGGAAGTTCTCTTTTGACAACAGGAATCATGGCTTCTAGCTTTTGATCATAAGCTACATCTTTACCAGCTTCTTTTTTAGCTAGGTATTCCTTTGTCTTTTCTAATGTTTCTCTTAAAAGAGCACTGATTTGCATACGCGTATCAATTTTCTTACCTTGATAACAACGCTTAGGATTTTCTCCGAATGCAGCCTTCATCGCAATTGGATTTTGAATTGTCATTTCATCAATACAATTTCCTTTTGTCTTATACGCAAAGAAAGTTCCACCAAGTACGTTAGCACTACCAGGACCAGCTGCAACGGTAGTAACACCACCTTTTAATGCAAGTTCTACGGTTTCATCCATTGGATTACATCCATCAATGCCTCGCATATTTGGTGTGATTGGATCTGTGATTTCATTGACATCATCACCTTCAAAGCGAATGGCTGTTTCTTCCATACCTAAATGGCAATGACTTTCAACTAAACCAGGAAATACAAAGAGTCCATTTAAATCTTGTACATCTTCACCAACATCTGGTGTTAGATTTTTTCCTACTTGTGTAAATACACCCTTATCGATTCTAAAATCACCTACAAAAGGGTCTTGTTCCATTGTATAAATGGTTGCGTTCTTGAATAACATATAATCACCTCTAGAATCTATTGTATCACGTTGTGAAAAATATTACATATAAGATGAAAATGTTTTGTAAATGAAGCCCATTTGTTTTTCAAGTTCTTATTCTATATAATGATTCTTGGTGAGTTTATGAAAAAGGTAAAAAGAAAAGTGAATAGAAAAAGAATCGCAATTGTCGTGTTGATTCCAGTGATTTGCATCGCATTATTGATTGCGAATTTTACAAGTATTCGATTGAGTATTAAGGGATATCATAAAGAGGATAAGAAAGTTGTATTAAAATTAGAAAAAGATGACATCAAAGATATCTTGGACTATGATCAAATTATTGATATTTCAAAGTGGGATAAGGTTAAAAATGATTCGCATTATTTATTGTATGACAAGTATTACAGGGCTTCAAAAAAGAGTGTAAAGAAAGTTGTTTATTATATTGATTCTTACTATGAAAGAATGGAAGATTTGAATTATTTGGGCTATACAACGGATGTGTTATTTAATAATTCGGATGTATATACCATTTCAAATTTGGATACATTGATCTCGGCTAGTGTACCTTATAAAAAGGCAAAGAAATATTTGGCAATTAAAGGAGCGCAAATCAAAGATATCAAGGAATATGTGGATTCTGGATTAAAACCATTAAAGGCGGTGTTAACCGTTTCTTATCCAGGTATTGATTCAAGTAAGCGTGATGATCGTACATATACCATTGAGGATCCTGCAAATATGTTGGTTTTAATTAAGAATGGTTTTAGTGTTCCAAGTGATTACGTACCAAGTGATTTAAGAGATGTAAATATTCCTTATGAAAGTGAAGTGGGACAATTAAGAGATTGCGCGGCAACGCACTTGAAAATATGTATAAGGATGGCTTGAAACAAGGGTATAGTATTGCGATTAAGAGTTCGTATCGTTCTTATGAAGCGCAATCAGCTGTTTATAATGAATATTTTGCGATGTATGATGCGGCTTATGCGGCAAGTTTAGTTTCTGTTCCAGGATCAAGTGAACACCAATGCGGATTGAGTGTGGATCTAACGAGTCAAAGTGTAATGGATGGAACGTATGGGACATTTGGTGAAACACCAGACTATAATTGGGTCGAAGAAAATGCCTATAAATATGGATTTATTTTGCGTTTCCCAGAAAATGCAGGTGATAGAACAGGCGCTACAAATGAGCCATGGCACTTTAGATATGTAGGAAAAGAAGCCGCTAAAGAAATTCATGATAAAGGATGGATCTTAGAGGATTATATTGAACATCATGGATTTGCATATAATTTGCGTTTGAATTGACGTATATAAAGGAATTAGTTTAAACTAACTATGGTGATAATTATGTGGTTAGGATTGCTAATTCCTTTTTTTGGCACAACTTTAGGTTCAGCCATTGTGTACTTTATCAAAAATAAAAAGAATGAACTTTTATCTAGATGCTTTTCAGGTATTGCCTCTGGTGTCATGGTGGCTGCTAGTATTTGGTCTTTATTGATTCCAGCGATGGAACAAGAAAAGAATATTTTGATTATTGTACTTGGTATATTCTTAGGAGCTTTATTACTTCTTTTCTTAGATTGTATTGTTCCTCATATGCATCCTGGAACAAATGATGAAGAGGGAAAAGAATCGCATTTTAAGAAAACGA
>OLPQ01002410.1_pt1 | contig 10852 bp, 10 predicted proteins | sample 1672451 | NCBI WGS metagenome assembly OLPQ01 (sample SAMEA3136687, study PRJEB25190) | human gut metagenome | biome: human gut; feature: human-associated habitat; material: faeces | place: Austria | collected 2013
CGCGTACGGTTCAGGTCCGTATGGGGGCAACCCCATGAAGGTTCAAGTCCTTTCGCCCGCACCATTGATTGAAAGAGCTCCCAGCAATGGGAGCTTTTTTGTTATGTACGATCTCCTTGGACGGGTATCCTAATGCCAACGTGTGCCCATCAGAGGAGAGACCATGCTATTGTCCGATATTATCGCTGCCCTTACGAGCCTTCTACTTCCCATCATCATTTTGTTGCTACTGCTTCCCAACGCCTGCTATGTCGTTGAACAGCAGCATGCTGTGATCATCGAGCGCCTGGGCAAGTTTAACCGCATCGTCAACGCGGGTTTCCACATGAAGGTGCCCGTGATCGACCGCAAGGCCGCCACGGTGAGTCTGCGCACCATGAAAAACGGTTTTGGGATCGACGTTAAGACCCAGGACAACGTGACTATCGGCCTTGAGGTCTCTGCTCAGTACCACGTGAGCTATGACATGGGAGCCGGCCCGGCAGATTCGGGCATCTACAAGAGCTACTACATGCTGCAGGAGCCCGTCGACCAGATGCGCGACTTCATTACCGATGCCCTGCGCTCTTCCATCCCTGTCTATACCCTTGATGAGGTCTTTGCCAAGAAGGATGACATCGCCAAGGACGTCAACGCCACCGTATCCGAGCAGATGGCCGCCTACGGCTTTACCCTCGTGTCGACGCTCATCACCAAGATCGCGCTGCCGACCGAGGTCGAAAACTCTATGAATGACATCAACGCCGCCCAGCGTAAGCGCGCTGCTGCGCAGGAGCTCGCTGAGGCCGACCGCATCAAGCGCGTTACCGAGGCGACCGCCGAGGCCGAGGCAATGGAAAAGGCGGGCGAAGGCATCGCCAACCAGCGCAAGGCCATCGCGCTGGGTATCAAGGATTCACTCGAGATTATCCAGGAGACGGGCGTCGGCAACGATGAGGCCAACCAGCTGTTCATGTTTACGCAATGGTCCGAGATGATGACGGAGTTCGCTCGCACGGGTAAAACATCGACGGTCGTGCTGCCGAGCGACTTTTCGCAGTCGGCCTCTATGTTCGAGCAGATGCTGACCGCCGGCAAAGTTCAAAACGATTCGAAGGAGTAGGAGCGCGTGAAGTGCACCGTTGTATGCGTCGGTAAGCTCAAAGAGCGTTTTTGGAAGGATGCCTGCGCCGAGTACACCAAGCGCCTGGGCGCCTATGCCAAGGTGGATATGCGCGAGGTGGCCGATATCGACCCGGCCAAGGCGGGCGGCGTGGATGCCGCGCGCGACAAGGAGGGAGCGGCGATTCTTGCAGCCCTGCCGCCCCGAGCGCATGTGATTCTGCTGGCCATTGAGGGCAAAGAGCGCTCGAGTGAGGAACTCTCGGCGCGGCTCGATGATCTTATGTTGCGAGGCAACAGCGACATCGCCTTTGTGATTGGCGGATCGGACGGCGTGAGCGACGATGTTCGCTCGCGAGCTGACGAAATGCTCAGCTTTGGACGCATTACCTTGCCGCATAACTTGGCGCGCGTGGTGCTGCTGGAGCAGGTCTACCGCGCCTGCAAGATTAGCCGTGGTGAGCCGTATCACAAATAGGTCGGCAACACGAAACAATGCCGTGGGACAATAGCTCTCGATTTGAAGAACCTGTCTGAGAGGACTATGAGATATGAAGATTGGATTTGTCGGTTTTGGCAATATGGCGAGCGCTATGGCCGATGGCTGGATTGCCGCCGGTGTGGCTGCGAGCGACATGTGTGCCTGCGCGGGCCGCTACGATGCCCTGGATGAGCGCTGTGAGGCGCGTGGGATGCTTGCCTGTCGTGATGCGGCGGAGGTGGTCGCTGTATCCGATATCGTGGTTGCTGCGGTCAAGCCGTACATGATCGAGAAGGTCTTCGCTCCGCTCAAGGATACTCTTGCCGATAAGGTCGTCCTTTCGGTCGCCTGGACTTGGGACAGTGCCAAGTGGGAGCAGGTCCTGCCGGGTGTCGCGCACATCTCGACGGTCCCCAATACACCGGTTTCGGTGGGCGAAGGCGTCATCGCCTGCGAGAAGTCCTCTACGCTCAACGGCGAGCAGCGTGCCGTGGTGCTCGATCTGCTCGGAAAGCTTGGCACTGTCGTTGAGCTCGATACGAGCTTGCTGTTTGTGGGCGGTACCGTGGGCGGTTGCGCCCCGGCATTTGTTGCCATGGCGATTGAGTCCCTGGGCGACGCGGCCGTCAAGCACGGCATTCCGCGCGCCGACGCCTATCGCATTGTGAGCCAGATGGTTCTGGGTACGGCGAAACTGCAGCTTGCAACTGGGCAGCATCCTGCGGCGATGAAGGATGCCGTGTGCTCGCCCGGCGGCACCACGATCCGCGGCGTCGCCAAGCTGGAGAAGGACGGCTTCCGCGGAGCCGTCATCGACGCCGTCGACGCCATCGTAGGCTGACCCCGCAAAAGGGTCCATCGGACGGTCGTCATCCGCGGTGTAGCTCGATATCGTCCGGTGCCCTATTCCGCGAAAGTTCCATATCGCACGCCGCAAATGGGACTTTCGCGGGATGGACGGAAAGCTGTCGTCGGATGGCGCAGGCCGTCTGTTGTTATTCGGCGCCGTGAACGACGCGGACGCCGTCGGCGGTGACGTATCCGTAGTTCATCGTCTCGCTGTTGTAGGCGATGACGCCGTCGCCGCTGGCCGGCATGACGATGACGCCGCCGTCGCCGCGCCGGGCCGCCACGTCATCCAGTGCGGCCTGAGCGGCCTCCTGCACTGACTGGCCGGCGAACCGCACACGATCCGCGATTTGATGCGCCGCGACAGACCTCACGAACGCCTCGCCGATACCCGTGCATGACACGGCGACGCTGTCATCGGCCGCGTACGTGCCGCATCCGGGCAGCGGCGAATCCCCGACGCGCCCCGGCATCTGGTTCGTGATGCCGCCCGTGGACGTCCCCGCCGCCACATGTCCGGCGGCATCCCTCGCCACCGCGCCGATCGTGCCGTGCTTCTCCCAAGCGTCGCCCTCGGATTGGGCGCGTGCCAGCGAACGCCGGCGTTCCTCGGTCACGAAATACGACGGATCGCGCAATTCGATGCCCCACGAGCGCAGCAGGTCCTCGCCCGGCAGCGCGAACATCGTGTGCTTGGCGCGCTCCTTGACCGCCCGGGCCACATCGATCGGATGCCGGGCCGTGGTCAGCCCGGCGGCGGAGCCGACCTCGCCGTCGCCGGTCATCAGGCAGGCGTCCATCGACACCTTTCCCTCGCTGGTCAGCGCCGCGCCCCGACCGGCGTTGAACTCCGGCGCATCCTCCATCACATGAATCGCGGCGCATACCGCATCCTCGGCGGGCGCGCCCTGTTCGAGCAGCGCGTAGCCGGCGTCCAGCGCCCGACGCAGATCGCGCTCGGCCTGCGCAGTCTTCTGCGCTCTGCCATCCTTGCTCCGGTCGCCGGCTCCCGCGTGGATCGCCAGCAGAATGCCGTTGACAGGACTGCCGGACACCGTTGATGCGCCGGATACGGTGGTGATGATCATGTTCCCTCCCTTGCACGGTTTCGCCGTGACTGATGTTTCCGCGTGTATTATGCCACCGTCTCCGGGACCGGTCCATTCGAGGCGATTCGGTTACGGCGCGGATTTTGCCGGCGAATCCGACGAGATGACGGCTTTATGTCTCAATATGTGAGACTGGTGGTGGCCTACGCGCCGCCCGGGCGCGCATTCGCCGGCCGTGCGGCATACGCGCATGATAGCGGCATATAGATTTCGGCGATAGCCCTGTTCGACGCAATCGCAAGAACCGCGTGAAAACGCGCATTACGCTGAACATTGTTCGCGAAAACGGCCGGTATCCCGCCGGAACGCAGCGGGCGCACAAGATCAATGTGCACGATCAGCAATCTTAGCATCCAAACACACGGCACAAACCAAACACGATACCAGGGGGGAACGAAGAGACATGAAGATCAGGAGAATCGCTGCGGCGGTATTGGCGGTCACATCGCTTGTCGGCGGTCTGACGGCGTGCGGGAACAGCAGCTCGGCAGACTCCGGCACCACCGTCAAGGTCGGCGTGGTCGGCGACAGCAACGAGGTCTGGGATCAGGTCGTCATCCCGAACCTGAAGAAGGAGGGCATCAACGTCGAACTGGTGAAGTTCTCCGACTACATCCAGCCGAACGAGGCGCTCGCCAAGGGAGACATCGACCTCAACGCCTACCAGGGCTACATCCTCATGGACGACTTCAACAAGACGCACGACAACGCGCTCGCCGCAGTCGGCGAGACGGTGCTCAACCCGATCAGCCTGTACTCCGACAAGGCCAAGAAGGTCGAAGACATTCCGGAAGGCTCCGAAGTCACCATCGCCAACGACTCCGTCAACGCGGCCCGCGGCCTGCTGCTGCTCCAGTCCGCCGGCCTGATCAAGCTCGACTACAAGGAAGGTGCGAACCCCACGCCGGACGACATCGTGTCCAACCCGAAGAACCTGAAGATCACCGAGCTGGAAGCCTCGCAGACCGCCCGTTCGCTGCCCGACGTCGGAGCCAGCGTCATCAACGTGTTCATGGCCCTCGACGCGGGACTCAACCCCAAGTCGGACGCCATCTACATCGAGCCGGTCAACGAGCAGTCCAAGCCGTACTACAACATCATCGTCTCCCGCGCCAAGGATAAGGACAACGCCACCTACAAGAAGATCGTGGACGCCTACCGCAGCGACGACGTCAAGAAACTGATCGACAAGCTGTACAAGGGGGCCGTCATTCCGCTGTGGTGACATGCGGCGAATGCCGCCGCAACCGCAGCACGCAACATAACAACACACACGACAAGCGACGCGAACGGGGAACGTCGACGCATCTCGGCTGAAGGGGAGTGCTCGCCGAGAAGACATGATGCCAGCCGGACGGGATGGCGCGGACCAAGGGGACGGTCCGCGCCGCGGCGGCCCTCCGGCCGGCATCATGGCAGGTCGGCCATATGGCCCGGCATGGCATCCGTGAAGGACGGCCGCACAGGTCGTCAGACGGACCATGCAGGAGACGGCCATGCCGCGACGATTCCCGCGCAAGGCCCGGCACAAGTCGGGACGGGCCCACGCGCCGCCCACATCCAACAGGAAACAAACCAAGGAACATACGAAAGCCCGCACATCATGAGCACACCATTGACCACGCAGCAGGCCGTTGACCTCTACACCACCATGCGCAAGATCCGCCGGTTCGAGGAAACCGTCAAGGCGCACATCGGCAAGGGGATCGTCGGACCCGCCCACCTGTACATCGGCGAGGAGGCCGTCGCCACCGGCGTATGCAGCAACCTCACCCACCACGATTACGTGACCAGCACCCACCGCGGCCACGGCCACACCCTCGCCAAAGGCGCCCGCGTCGATCGTTCGCTCGCCGAGCTCTACGGCCGCGCCACCGGATACTGCAAGGGCAAGGGCGGCTCCATGCATCTCGCAGACTTCAGCGTCGGCATGCTGGGCGCGAACGGCGTGGTCGGCGGCGGCTTCAACATCGCCACCGGCGCGGCGCTCGCCATCAAGCAGCGGCACGGCAGCGACGTGGCCGTGTGCTTCTTCGGCGACGGCGCATCTAGCCGAGGCACCTTCCACGAGGCCGTGAACCTCGCCGCCAGCTGGAAACTGCCGGTCATCTACGTGTGCGAGAACAACGCGTGGGCATCCACCACCCGCTTCGACGACATCAAGAACGTGGACTACCTGTCGGAACGCGCTCAGGGATACGGCATCCCCGGTGTCACCGTCGACGGCAACGACGTCGAATCCGTGCGAGACGCCTCCGCCAAGCTCATCGACCGCGCCCGCCGCGGCGACGGCCCCTCCATCCTGGAATGCAAGACCTACCGGCGCGACGGCCACTTCATCACCGACCCGCAGAAGTACCGTTCCCAGGAGGAGGTCGAGGAGTGGAAACTCTACAACGACCCGATTGACCGGTTCCGGCGCAAGATCCTGCTCGAAGGCGTCGTCACACAGGACGACCTCGACGCCGCGGAGGAGCGGCTCGACCAGAAGTTCGCACAGGCTCTGGAATTTGCGGTAAACAGTCCATTCCCCAAGGCCGAGGACGCCTTGGACGACGTATTCAGCGGTGAGGTGAACTTGTATGAGTGAGCGAATCATCACATTCGGCGAGGCGACTCGCGAGGCCATGTTCGAAGAGATGCGAGCCGACGAACGTGTGTTCGTCTACGGCGAGGACATCGCCAAGCAGGGCGGCATCTTCGGCCAGTTCGCCGGCATGAAGGACGAATTCCCCGAGCGCGTGCTTGACACGCCGATCTCCGAGACGGCGCTCGTCGGCGCCGGCGTCGGTGCGGCCATCGCCGGCGCCAAGCCGGTCATCGACCTGCATTTCGCGGATTTCATCGGCATCGCCATGGACGAGGTGCTCAACCAGATGGCCAAGGCGCACTACATGTTCGGCGGACAGGCCACCATGTCGCTGGTGCTGCGCGCGCCCGACGGCCTGATGAAGCACGGTGCCGCCCAGCATTCCCAGTCGCTGGAGACGTGGTTCACCAACATCCCCGGCATCCGCGTGGTCGTGCCCTCGACGCCGGCCAACGGCAAGCAGCTGCTCAAGGCGGCCATCAAGGATCCTAACCCGGTCATCTACTTCGAGAACAAGGGACTGTTCCCGGTCAAGGGCGACGTGCCCGAGGACCTGCCGCCCATCGACCTGAGCCGTGCGCAGGTCGTGCGCGAAGGCGCCGACGTGACGCTGGTCTCCTACGGTCTGATGCTCACCAAGGCGCTCGCTGCCGCGGATGTTGCACGGCGCGAATACGGCGTGAGCGTGGAGGTCATCGACCTGCGGTCCATCACGCCGCTCGACATGCCGACCATCTACGCGTCGGTGAAGAAGACCGGTCATCTGGTCATCGCGCACGAGGCCATCAAGATCGGCGGCGTGGGCGGCGAGATCGCGGCGCGCGTGGCCGAGAACCATTTCGATTATCTGCGCGGGCCGGTGCTGCGCGTCGGCGCGCGGTTCACGCCGCTGCCGTTCAGCCCGGTGATGGAGGACTTCGTGCTGTCCGGCGAGAAGGAGATCCTCGACGCCGTGCTCGCGGCGGCCGGCAAGTCCGCCGTCGATGGGGCGGATGGTGCTGCGGGTCGGGCGGGTGAGGCCGCGTGAGCGATGCAACCGTCAACGCAACCGCAGCCGCAGCGGCGGAGGCTTCGGATTCCGTCGCCGCCGGCGCCCCTCTGATCTCGCTTGACCACGTCACCGTCGAATTCGGCTGCGGCAAAAACCGCTTCCGCGCCGTCGACGACGTGTCCCTGACCATCAACAAGGGCTCCATATACGGCATCATCGGTTTCTCCGGCGCCGGAAAATCGACGCTGGTGCGCACGATGAACGTCCTGCAGCGTCCGACCAGCGGCACCGTGACCTTCAACGGAACCACCATCAGCACGCTCGGCGAGGGCCGGCTGCTACCGCTGCGCCGCAAGATTGCGATGATCTTCCAGCACTTCAACCTGATGCCATCCAGAACCGTGCTTGACAATGTCACCCTGCCGCTCATCCACGAGAAGGTATCCCGCAAGGACGCCCGCGTGAAGGCCATGCATCTGCTGGAACTCGTCGGTATCGCCGACAAGGCCAAGGCGTATCCGCGGCAGCTTTCCGGTGGCCAGCAGCAGCGCGTCGCCATCGCGCGTGCACTGATCGGCGACCCGGAGGTGCTGCTGTGCGACGAGGCGACCAGCGCGCTCGACCCGCGCACCACCCGGTCGATCCTCGCCCTGCTCAAGGACCTCAACGCACGGCTCGGCCTGACCATCGTGCTCATCACCCACCAGATGCAGGTCGTCAAGGACATCTGCACCGACCTGGCGGTCATGAGCCACGGCAAGGTCGTCGACGACGGGTCCATCCTCGACGTGTTCGACCACCCGTCCAACGAACTGACCCGCGAGTTCATCTACACGTCCGGCAACATGAACAAGGGCATCACGCTCGTCCAGGAGCACCCGCTGTTCAGCAAGGAGCGGGAGAGCGGCAGCGTGTATCTGCTGTTCTCGGTCGGCTCCGGTGCGGAGGAGACGCTGATGGCCGACATACGCGAACGGTTCGGCGTGAGAGGCAACATCATGTTCGGCAACGTGGACGTGATTCACGGCACGCCGGTCGGCATGATCCTGGTCAGTCTGGATGGTCCGGCCGAGGCGGTCAGCAAGGCGCTCGCGTATTTCCCGACGGTCGGGGTGAGCGCGACGCCGCTCGCCGACCTGCATGTGAACGAGGTGGAGGAGAACGACAATGAATGATCTGCTGGAGACATGGCTGCCGAATGTGTCGATGATCTGGCCGGAGGTCTGGGACGCGACCTACGAGACTCTGTACATGGTGATCGTCGGCGCGGTGATCGGATACGCGATCGGCCTTGTGCTCGGTCTGCTGCTGTTGCTTACCAGACGCGGCGGGCTCACGCAGAACGTGATCGTCTACAACATCCTCGACAAGATCGTCAACATCGTGCGATCCATCCCGTTCATCATCCTCATGGCCCTGCTGGTCGGCGTGACGCGAGTGATCGTCGGCACCTCCATCGGCACCGAGGCGATGATCGTGCCGATCGTGGGCGCGACTGTGCCGTTCTACGCCCGGCAGGTCGAGAACGCGCTGCTGGAGATAGACCCCGGCCTGGTCGAAGCGGCCAAGGCATCCGGCCTGGGCACGCTCGACATCATATGGCGCGTGTACCTGCGCGAAGGGCGCGTGCCGATCATCCGAGTGTCGGCGCTGTCGTTCATCAACGTGGTCGCCTTCTCCGCCATGGCTGGCGTGGTCGGTGGAGGTGGTTTGGGTAACCTCGCGATCATCCGCGGCTACAACCGGTTCCAGAGCGACGTGACGCTGGTGGCTACACTGATCATTCTCGTCATCGTGTTCGTCAGCCAGCTGATATGCAACCTGCTCGCCAAGCGGCTGCAGCACTGAGATTCGCTTCCTCCCCGGACCGCCCGAAGTCGGCTGCGCCGACAGTCCTTCGCCAGCGGGGCGACGGCATGCCACCTCCCGCTGGCGGGAGATGGCGCGTAACGCCGGAGGGCGGTCCTTGCCACATGTCCCCTCTTTTCCCGTTCCTATATAACCCCCATCCCAAAGGAGCAATACCGCAATGAGCGCCGCACAAGACGACGACACCCGCGATGGCGTATGGGAGCCCCGGTTCGCGCCGGTCGCCCAGATCATCCCGCCGAACGTGTTCGCCGACATGGACGTGAAGGTCGCCGCAGCCGTGGCGTCCGGCGCCGACGTGATCGATCTGGCGAAGGGCAACCCCGACGCATACCCGGCCGAATTCATCCGCGACGTCGCCAAATCGTCGGTCGACGACCCGCTCAACGCGCGATACACGCCATTCGATGGTAAGCCGGCGTTCCTGCAGGCCGCCGCGAACTGGTACCGCAACGTGCATGGTGTCGAACTGGACTGGCGTTCCCAGCTGTTCGCCGTGGAAGGCGCGGTCGACGGGCTCGCCGGACTGTTCGCGATTCTGATCGACCGCGGTGACGCCGTCGCGTTCGCCGACCCCTACTATCCGTCGTACCATTGCATGTCCGTCATGCACGGGGCGGAGGAGATACTGCTGCCCGCCCGCGCCGAACTCGGCTGGCTACCCGACCTGGACGCGGTGGACGAATCGGTGTGGCGCCGGCTGCGCATGCTGATACTCAACTATCCGAACAACCCCACGGGCGCGCAGGCGCCGGCGTCATTCTTCGAGCACGCGGTGGAGCTCGCCAAGCGGTACGGCTTCCTCATCGTGCATGACTTCGCATACACGGGACTCGGCGTGAGCGACCAGCAGGTCAGCTTGTTGACGGTGCCGGGCGCGTCCGACGTGTCCGTTGAAGTGGGTTCACTGTCGAAGATGTACGCGATGGCCGGGTGGAGGGCCGGGTTCGTCGCCGGAAACCGGGACGTGGTCGCACGGCTCAAGCAATACCATTATCAGATGGGTTCGATGGTCACCGGAATGATCCAGGATGCCGGCGCCGTGGCACTGAACAGCGACCAGTCGTGCGTCGACGAACTGGCCCGGCGGTATGCCGGGCGGCGCGAGATCGTCGCCGGGGGACTGCGCTCGCTCGGATTCGACGTGTTCGACTCCGCCGGCGGTATCTACGTGTGGTTCAAGGCGCCTGAGGGGTGGAGCGGGCAACGTTTCGCCGACGCGTTGCTTGACGTGGCGCAGGTGGCCGGGCTGCCGGGCACGTGCTTCGGCCGCGTCGGCAAGGATTGGGTGCGGCTCAGCCTGCTGAAGGACGAATCGCTGCTGCGCGAGGCAGTGCGGCGCATCGGCGCGGCCGAGCTGTGACGTTTTTGCTGTCTGCCAATCGCAGCGAATCGTTCTCAATAAGAAACGTGTGAGGAAAACGAACAAAACCACTCAACCGCACATTGTCCGGAATCCTTATATTCCGGGCAATATACGGTGTTCATGTTCGTTTTGCCGAGCGTGAGACTCGCACTTTTGTTATTGAGAACGATTCGCTGCAACGAATTGCGTCATCGGCGCGGCCAACGTCCACCTTGACACCAATACTGGATACTATGTCTCTAACTATCGGAATCGTTGGCCTGCCGAATGTCGGCAAGTCCACCATGTTCAACGCGCTGACGCGCAATAATGTCCTCGCCGAAAACTACCCGTTCGCCACCATCGAGCCGAACACCGGCATCGTTCCGCTGCCGGACAAGCGCCTTCCCGTGCTCGCCGAGCTGGTGCACACCGAGAAGATCGTGCCCGCGACCGTCACCTTCGTCGACATCGCCGGCATCGTCAAGGGCGCCTCCGAAGGCGAAGGCCTGGGCAA
>OLPQ01002414.1_pt1 | contig 10833 bp, 9 predicted proteins | sample 1672451 | NCBI WGS metagenome assembly OLPQ01 (sample SAMEA3136687, study PRJEB25190) | human gut metagenome | biome: human gut; feature: human-associated habitat; material: faeces | place: Austria | collected 2013
CAGCCATCTTTGGTCCGAGTGGCGAGAGTCGAACTCACGGCCTCTTGAACCCCATACAAGCGAGCTACCAAATCGTGCAATTTATGGTAGCGACAAGCTATTCTAAAAAATCAATCGTCATAGCTGACTATCTATATTTTTTTGACAATACCATCTGATAGTTATATATTTATAAATTTGTGTGCATTATCAAAGCTCATTTTGCTTGAATCATGCTCTACATAATGTTTGCTTCATAGCTCCCGGTTTGAGGTGTTCCCCATTACTTTCTTAAACTCTTCAACTGTCATTTTAGCTTTTTCAGCAGCACGCTCCAGTTTCAAATCGCCGTCCTGAACAAGTTGAACTAGCATCCCAATTTCACCGATGCTGATGCCCTCTTTTCTGCCCTCTCTCCGGCCTTCTTTCCGACCTTCTCTCCGACCTTCTCTCCGGCCTTCTTCTCGGCCTTCGGCTTTGACGCCCTGACTAAGGTTGCACATAATAAGCACCTCTCTTTCCAGTTCTTCGCTCATTGCAACGCCAAACTCTTCTTCGAGAATTTTCTTTTTCTCCGTAGCTGCTCTTGACGAAGAAAGCAGCACATCCAAAAATTTCAGAATACCTGTATAGTTTTCCGAATCAGGTTTTCCCAGACAAATCGTTACCACGCTCATAAGATCATAGTTTTCTGATTTTTCAGTTGCATTTCCAATCAACTGTTCCGGGCAAATCGAATACCTTGTGAGTGTATTTTGAAATTCATCGGACGGTTTTGTACAAACCCATATAGAATACACTTTTCGGATTTTTCCATACTCCGACTTTTTGAATATCGGCCCGTGCTGGGCGGAAATCATTCTGCTGCAATAATAGATTGCACGTTTCGTCAGCGGATATCCCGGATTGAACGCAGTCTGTGCTTCCACGTTAATAATAAGCCGAATCACATCTTGCGAAGCCGCATCATGCGCTGATGTCGGCGCAATCGCATCAAAGCGAACATCATAATGTACCGTTCCCTCAGTCAGCGTAGAATCCTCATTATTGCTTCCAGTTATTACTTCAGGAGTCCTCGGCAATCTGTTGGTATCGTCAACATGAACGCCAACCGTGCCAACCTCCGGCGTTCCTTCGATATACTTTTCAGCAATTTCATCTACGGAACATTCGCTGTATTCATCTACACAGCCCTTCATAATCTGCGCCAATATCTGCTTATTAGCCAGCAGTTTTTTTGCAGTCTTATCGTAATCCGCGTCAAACTCCGTCTGGGTCAAAGTGTGAGCCAGCTGATTATCTACCGTATTTTTCTTTTCCATTGGCATTCACTTCCTCGCAGTGGATTCAACAAAATCATATGAACTCTTATTACACTTTTATTTTACCATAAAACATACCTCATATCAAGTGTTGCGCTTCCCCAAAATCCTTGATTTTTTACGAGCAGTTGTTTATAATCATAGACTTACTCAAGTTGACGGAAGGGCAGGCGCTTTTCTCTTATACTATGTGTTTTCCGGGGGAAGGGTCAGCCTGCGCCCGTCAGGCAGGGTGACATCGGCTGTCAGATTGGCGGGGATCTCAAGCTCATAAGTTACAGCATCACCGTCATACCGCCAGCCGTTTACGATGCGCCCAGCCTGGGAATCGTAGGCATCCTTGGCATAGCCCAGCGATTTGTCGGGCGTAGGGAAAATCGTCAGTGTACCATCCGCGTACTGGATGCCGCACACGCCGCCGAACAGCCAGCCGCAGATGGCACCGTAGCTGTAATGATTCGAGGATTCGTGCGGCTTGCCATTTTCGTCAATACCCGTCCAGGTTTCCCAAACGGTCGTGGCATCTTCGCCGACCTCATACAGCCAACCTGGGGCATCTGACTGCAAAAGCAGCTTGTAGGCAGTGTCCGCATAGCCGTATTTTGCCAGCACATCGCACAAAAACGCGCTGGCGGTCAGAGTGCATCACACCGTTCTCGGTAAATGCCGCGCGGTATACTTTCACTACGTTGGTAGCGGTGTCGCGATAGTTGGCAGCATCGTCGTACTTGCACAGTGCATCAGCTACTTCTGCCAGCAGGCGCCCGGGGTAGGCTAGATATGCAGTGCCGCTGCTCTTGCGCGGGTTCATCACAGCTTGCATGGGGGGGGTAATGCCCGGCCCGCACCATTCGCCGTAGTCCAATCCGTTTAAAACAGTGAACTTGGCGTAATCACCGCTCTGCTGCTCATTGGTCGTTTGTTGCGTGCGCCCCAGCAAAAAGTATATCAGCGATGCATCATCTTATAGTTGTCCGCCAGATTTTGCTGTCGCCTGTTCGTTTGTATAGGTCATACGGCACCAGAATGGCTGCGTTGCCCTACCCTGCAGACATACATAGCATTAGGGTCATATAGCCAGTTCGGGTATTCGGCGGGGCAATGTTTGCCATACAGCCACCCATGCACTGGTCCAGGCGACACTCATCTAGCCATTTCCCCACCACAGGGTAGCAGTCCATCAGTGTTAGCGCGGTTTCAATAAGCACACCCATATCCTCTGTCCAGCTTGCGCGTTCGCGGGTCGGCCAGTCGTTGGGGATATCGCAGAAGTTGCCCTTTTGGCTCCAGATGCTGTTCTTGACAAGCTGATTCATCGCGGCAGTTCCGCAGGTAAATGTGCCTGTCACCACCATTTCGGAGTAGACTGCATGCGCGGTAAAGAGGGCATTCGTCAAATCGGCGTCTGTCTAGACCTTGGCGTAGCGGAAGCCCATAATCGTAAAGTGGGGCTTGAAATGGGTTTTCCCCTCTTTGCAAACAAGTTCCAGCATTTGGGCGGTGCCGCCCTCCTTGTAGCGACTGCGGTCTTGAAAGTTTTCTTGGGTAAAGTTGCCATTCTCGTCCAAGGATTCGCCACAGGTCAGCTTGACCTTTTGTCCGGTACGGACGGTAAGCGTCATTTCCACATAACCGGCGATGTTCTGTCCAAAATCCAGCACAGTCTCCCCGTTGGGCGTTTGCAGCAGCTTGCCGGGGAACACTTCGTGTTCCAGAATCGGCACAGTATTCATGCCGGTGATGGACAGATCCTCACGGTAAGAGTGCACACCGTGCCGGCCGGTCAGTTCGCCCTCAAGTCGTGCATCGTAGACCTCGGCCTGCTGCATATCGTTTTGGAGGATAGGCCCGCATTACGTTGCCTGCATCGTGTTATCAGAAACGCAGAAAACTTGGCCGTCCACCTCCAACTGAAACAGCACGCCCAGCGTGTTCCCAAACAAATCACGGTTGCCTTCCACGCCGCCCGTGCTGCGGTGCCAGCCATCGCCGAGAGCGATCAAAAGTTCATTCTCGCCCTTGTGCAGCAGCGCTGTCACATCGTAGATCTGTGTGCCGAGATGCCTGTCCCCGGTAAAGCTGCTCGGTGCCAAACCCATATCACAAATGAGCTTTTCCGTTCAACCATGCCGCGTACAATCCCTTTATAATTCTATTGTATCCTCTTTTCGGAGTAGGGCAAGCAGGTTATTTCTGCAAAAGTTTTTCAATTGTTTTATACAAGATTTTTTTCTTTTCTTCCTCGGTAAATATTCTAGTTCTCTGCAATGCATCTATACTGTCTTGTATAATAGTTTCTTGGCAGGATGGGTAATCGCTGCCAAAGACAAGGTGGTCAACGCCAGCAAACTGTTTCATGAACACATAGTTTGTTTCACATCCATTCAGCGTCAGGTCGTAATAGAAGCTACGCAGTGCCGCCATAATCTCTTCAGCGCTTTGGTGTATGCAGCCCCACTGCCCTGAAATGGACATACGATATGCAAGGAACGGAATCGCGCCTCCTGCGTGGGGCATGATCCAGCGAATATTTGGCCAGCGTGCTACTTTATCCTGAAATACAAAGTCCATCACCGCGCGGGTCGTATCGAAGGTGTATTCATATACTGAATCATTACCCGTGAACAGCAATTTCTCGTTGCCCGGGGCGCGATTGTGACAGGGATGCAGAAACACAAGGGCACTGCGGCGATTCAACTCCTCAAAAATCGGGTTCAGGCAGTCATTGCCAAGATAGATGGTCTCGTTATGGGTATTCAATCCAAAACCTACGGCGTGTAGATCATCCAACGCGTATGCTATTTCTTCCAGCGCTGCAGGAACATCATCATAACCCAACGCAGCTAGCATTTTATACTGTTTAAGGTATACCTTGACCTGTTCGGCCAACAGTTCGTTGGTATAATGAGCGAGCTTGGCATTAGTTTGCAATGGACAGGAAAGTAGCACATTGGTCACACCACATCGCTGCATGGCCTCATGGTCTGTATAAATATCCCAGTGGTGCACCGGTGTTTCCGGTGGAAACACGTGATGATGAACATCATAAGTTTTCTCAAAGGACATAATCAACCTCATATTACAAAGGGCCGAAGCCCTTCCCTATTGTGGAAAGACTTCGGCAGAGGAATGCGAATATGGCAAATCAGTTGTTAGGCTCTTCTCCTTTTTCGAGAGCAGCAATAGCATCAGCAAAGTTGGGCAGCCATTCTTTTTCGGCAACCAGCAGTTCATTCAGAGCACTCTTTGCCTTGTAGTAGCTATTGACCAGCGGGTTAGCAACCAGTGCTTCCAGCGCAGCATGATAGCTGCCGGTGACAGCGGCTTCAACGGCCAGCTTCTCATACTCTTTGGCGGCGTAAATCTTGCTCATCATATGACCGGGGAGTTTGGCGAAACACATCGGATGAATGCCGGAAGCATTGACCAGAGAAGTAGTGGTGCAAACGCAGTGCGGATCAAACTCCTGAATGCAACCCATGCTGGCAACATCGGGGCTGAACACTTCGTTGGTGTTGTTCCACATGGCATTCATCAGTGTGATGCCAGCCTCGCCGTAACCCTTACCGCCGCGAGTGTTGCAAGCCAGCTGATAGGCGCGCGGGTCAAGCTTCTCGTACAGTTCAAAAGTGCGCTTCTCGATGATTTTCACGCATTCAGCGCGGGTAGCATGTTCGGGAGCCTGCAGATCATCCAATACGTCACCGACATGCTTGCGAACGTGTTCAACCATCATCTCCCAGTGGTTGCCGGAGTAGTTCTGCAGGTCATTGAAGTTGGTATCGTAGTCGTAGTAGAACTCCAGATACGGACCCATAGGAATGTATCCGATGAACTTCTGCAGAGCCGGCTCAACAAACTCGCGGCGCAGTGCTGGAATGTTCACGGCAGACCATGCCAGCAGTTTCTCAAAGGCTTCATCTGTAACATCCACACCCTTGACAAACACCTTGCACCAGATCAGGTGATTCAGGCCGATGACCTCAACAAAGACATCGTTAGGATCTTCCTTGCCATAAATTGCCTTCATGGCAGTGCGAATGACCGTGGGTCCGTTGCACAGGCAGGCGTAGTGGATATTAGAGTGCCGCTCCAATGCCTCGCCTACCATGCCAGATGGGTTTGCCAGGTTAATGAGGTAGCAGCTCTTCTTTGCGTGGTTCTCGATGGCCTTTGCAATCTTCAGCATAGCCGGGATGGTCTTGAAGCCCATGATCATACCACCAGGAGCCGTAGTTTCCTGACCAATCAAACCATGCTTGAAGGGAATCGTTTCATCCATGTTGCGGCCATCGGACATACCTGGGCGGATGGTGGTGATAACGAAATCCGCATCCGTGACAGCTTCGTCCAGATCCATTGTCAGGGTAATCTTGGTGGACATGCCGGCCTCAGCGAACATCTTCTGCACATACTTTCCGGTGCAGTTTAAGCGGTACTCGTCGATGTCCATCAAGCGCCACTCGGCGACCTTGAGGGTTTCGCGGCGCTCGATAAGCATTTCCGCAATATCTGGCAAATAAGAAGAGCCAGAGCCAATATTGGCGAGGATCATAGAATTCTTATTCATAATACTGTTCTCCTTTATGTAATAATTTTTATAAGCAAAATCATTTAGCCTTCTGAGGTTCATTCTTATCCTTGTACAGGACAAGCATAGCAATCAGTGTTACCACAAAGGCGAGAGCTGCGGCAATACAGCCGTTTATGAAGTTTGCGCCATTCTCGGCGCTGACGAAGCCAACCACACTCAGCACATTCGAGGGGCCAAAGGAAAAGTAACCAACTTTCATAATACCAAGATACAAACCGGAAACCGCGCCACCAATGACGACAGGCAGGAATGTTTTGGGATTGGGTAAAATTATACCGAAAAGCGTTGGCTCCGATACGCCGCCAAGGGCGTTAGCAATTAAGCTAGTTAACGCATACTGCTTCTGCTCTTTGGATTTCGTCTTGATCATGTAACCTACACAGCAGCCCATTGTCAAAAAGTTTGTCATAACCATAGCAACCGGCATGTAGGCATATTCGACACCTGTCGTCATCAGGGTCGTCAGACATGCGAAGAAGATGGGACGCCCTACACCGAATGCTGTGATGAAAGGAATCATTGCACACACGATCATCGTCTCAACCGGACCTGCAACCTGATACAGTCCAAGAACTGCGCCACAAAGCAAACTACCGATGTTGAAACCGAGAGGGCCGAGGAAGCAAAGTTCCAACGGCAGCATAATGGCAACCGTACCAAACGGAACTAGCAGAACCTTCAAAGCGTTGGGAACGATCTTGTTCAGTAGCTTTTCAATGTAGCCCTGAATCCAGACAACTAATAGAATAGGAACAATCTGGCCACTGTACTTGACATTGGGAGCAGCGATGCCATATACCGTGTAGCCCGTCTCCCCTGCCAGTGCCGTTAGTATATCTGGATATAACATAATGCAGGCAAGCGCCACCGAGATAAAGCGGTTCGTGTTATAGAACTTCGATGCCGTCATGGCGAGTAGAATGGGCAGGAAGTAAATGATGGCCTGTCCGACATAGTAGAAGTTTGTGTACAGTGGGTCAGTATCGGACACAAGGCCCAGCATTGTGGGTCCGATAATCGCAGCTACTACATTCGCCATGCCGATAACCACAAACAGCGGAATCAACGGAGAGATTGATGCGGAGAATGCGTTCAGAATACTTTTCAGGATACTCTTGGGCGTTATTTGGGGCTTCGCAGTAAGTTCCGGATCTTCGTTTTCGGGAATGGCCTCCTCACGATGTACTCCGGAAATCTTGACGAATTCCTCATACACATTGTCGACTGCGGGACCGAGAATGACCTGAATTTCGCCATTGTTGTCGTACAATCCCATCACGCCTGGGAGCTTTTTCAATGACTCTTGCTCCACCTTGCCGTTGTCTTTTAAGGTAAGGCGGAGACGGGTCATGCAGTGGTATGCGTTTACGACATTTTCTTTTCCACCTACACGGTCCAGAATTGCCTGCGCTAAATCTGCGTTTTTACTCATGATATCCTCCTTTTAATATTTGCTCCAGCGTGCGCATCGCTTATGTTGACTTTAGTATAGCAGATATGCATCGCTATAAATAGTCAGATTATTTTCCTACAAAGAGGAAAATAATCTGTATTCTTTCGTTCTTATGTGATATACTAAAAAGGTCAAAGGAGGGGGACACTATGAAAGAAACTCGGATAAAGCGACTTCTATCCTATTTGATGGTTACAGAGGGCTGGCATTCGGCTGAAGAGCTCGCCTCTTATCTCCACACTACTACCAGAACTATCCGCAATTATATACACGAATTGCAGTCGCGTCCAGATGTAATGATTGAATCATCAGTTCGTGGATACCGCTGGGCACCGGGCTCCTCTATCGCTTATGTGGCAATGTACCCTACTGATACAACACCGTTTACGCCAACAGATCGCATGCTCTATGCCCTGCGTCACTTTCTCTGGCTTGAAAAAATACCGGTTGAAACTCTTATGCAGGAATTAATGGTAAGCGACCGCACCTTCGATCAGGATTTGAATCGACTTCGAAGACTATTTCGACAGTTTGGCTTATCTCTACATCGCCGTCACGATGTATTGCTGCTTACAGGCATGGAGACAGGACGTCGCCGTTTGATTTTATTTTGCATAAAGCAAGTCTCTAAGGTAGAGTATCTCACACTTGATTTCTTGGTTTCTGGCTTTCGATATTTGGATGTGCAATTTGTCCATAAGACTTTAATGAGTGTTTTGCCTAAGCATAATTTGCACACAAATGGCTACCAAGTCTATGAATTACTCCTTCTTATGTTAATTCAAATCGAGCAGATCCAACGCGGTAATCTGATTGAGCCTCTGCAGAATCAATACCAATTTATTTCTCAAAGCCCTGACTATGCGGCCTCTGTTGAGATTACGACACAAATTAATCGCCATTCCGCAATCGCCTACACATCATCCGAGGTATTTTACCTTGCACTATTACTCTTTTGTAAAACTGCTTGTATAAGTGATATCTATCCGTCCGGTATTCCATTTTATGAGGACAACAAAGCTGCTACACAAGGTTGTTTGCACACCGCAGAACAATTGTTAACCATCAATTATTCGCAGGAGAACTTTCCCGCTCATCTTGCACACTATTTTTCGCGGATGCAAGTACGCCAGCAGATGCAATTAAGTACGCCCTGTACCCTACTGCGTACTCTGCGTAATGTACACCCGCTATTAGTAGATACCGCTGCTCAAATGCTCTTGACATACACAAAAACCATTCCGTTACCTAATGCCGCTCAGGAAGTCGGTTTTCTAGCGCTATTTCTGGCTGATTATATGTACCACCGAATGTCTTTCGAGAGTCGATTGTCTGCCACTCTGATTTGTCCTGACTTCGAAAACCTTGCATTAAATACTCGAAATGATCTAGCAGAGCATCTAGGAAATACTCTTACGATTGACCATTTAATGCAGACTACCGACCTCGATGATTTGCCAGCAAGCGACCTTACAATTTCTGTAATCCCAATTAAAAGTCGTTCGCACACAGTATTTATTTCCCCCATGCCAAAGTCCGAGGATTATCGATTAATTCGTCAGGAAATTCAGCAAATTAAAGCAGCCAAACGACGCAAACAGCTCAATGCATTTTTCAGCAGTTATATGCGCCCTAAAACATTTTTCATGGATATCTCGCTCACCAACGAAGATGATGTATTGCATTTCTTATGCCAGAAATTGCAAAAAGACCAGGTCGTAACAGGAGACATTGAATCCGATATCCTCACACGCGAAAAAATAGATCCATCTGTTTTTTATGAAATGCTGGCTGTTCCTCATTACTGTGGCCCTAATGTTTCCCGCAATAGCGTTTATATCATTTATAATCGTGCGCCAATCTCCTGGGGCGACTCGTGTGCCAACCTAATCACGCTAATTGTAATGCAGCCCGATTTACAAGACGACATGAAAAGTCTCTATGGTCTACTAACTCTGATGTTTTCCAAACCCAAGAACATCCAGCTTCTTTCGGTCGCTAAAAACTATGAAGAGTTTTTGGCTATCCTTCCAACACTGAATCTGGAATAGTCAATTTGCAAGAAGGAGAAAATCATGGTACGCAACAATATCCGACTGCAGTACAGCGCTCCGGTCACACCAACCTTCTTTTTATATTGCTCGCCTCTCTGGTATTGGGGTACCCGACTAACAACTGGACACCTGTTTCGTTTATACCACTCATCGATGAAAGATCCATTATTTTATATCCGGTTGTTCGGCCATGTTCTGGCCAAGGTGGTTGGTATCACTTTATTAACAACATTTTCCTCTTCCGTGTCATCGCACCTCCCCTGGAAGAACGATATCTGTCGTTGTAACCGCATCATAAGCAGTTCGTAGTTCAGCGTATCGAAATAGTTGGACAAGTCTACGGATACGGCGTATCTGTATCCTTGCTCTGCATATTCCTTTACCTTCTGAATTGCCTGTTGGGCACTCCGTTTACGCTGATACCCTTATCTTATCCTTCCAGAATCAACTTTCGAGATTCGCTGTGCAGCATAACACTCACCTTCTTTGACTCTGTTATATTACTTTTTCTCAAAAGTCAAAGTATTCTCTGCTGCATTATTGAAAATTGCTAGAGTTAGCGCCCCAAAGAAATAGAACCCAGCCCGCAGAATTACACATCAAAGATTCTGCGGACTGGGTTGTTTGTTTTCAGAAAAAATCCTGCTGGCAAAGCGACCAGAAGAGCAATTTCATCAGTGATCCCAACTTAGAGAAATACGTAGCGAAAACCGATGAAGGCGAAATTGTCGACCTAGGTACATACAGAGCAGATGAAAGCGGTATTTCCATTTCTGGTTATCCCTTTTAGTCAGAAATGAGCAATCAACAGCGACACCCACGCGTTCAAACAAATTCATGTTTCTACGGTTAAACCTAAAACAGAATTCCGATAAGTAGAGGTCGAGACTTTTCTTTGGTAAGCCGTGAAATGTTCCACGGATAAAAGCCTTTACATTGCTAATCATCACATGCAGCAAACCTGTGTTCTCAAAAGACCGTTTTCTAGACATCATTGCCTTTAAATTCTTCCGCTTCTATTCATATTATCGGAATAATTGAATTCGTAATCCCCTCAAAATCACATTGCTTTTTATGGTATACAGAGGTATCAACCAAAACAGCATCCATTCTATCGTTCATTTTATTTTCTCCTCCGCATAAAATGTCAGATTTTCAAATTACAATCACGAAATGTTTTCCTATAAACACAAACAATAATATATCTCCAAATCACACTCTACCGTAATTATATCTTCGACAGCGAAGCAAATCAACCACATATTTCATTTAAAACAAAATCATTCAGTCTGTTTAATAATAAACATTTCTTGGAACCACTGCATCATTTGCTCACTAAAAAAATATTTATATATTCCCGTCCCATTCCCATGCTTCGACGCTATCCATTGTAATTGAGAGGAGATATACTTCCTCTCACCACAACTGAAT